>Ga0315312_1002080_pt1 | contig 14330 bp, 9 predicted proteins | sample TDP7_MG_FD_203629 | JGI IMG/M metagenome (GOLD analysis project Ga0315312, IMG submission 203629) | Freshwater sediment microbial communities from Lake Towuti, South Sulawesi, Indonesia - TDP7 | ecosystem: Environmental > Aquatic > Freshwater > Lake > Sediment | place: Indonesia: South Sulawesi... | reverse complement strand
CCATTAAATTCGCTTGGGGTGCAGACAAAGCCTTTGGCCCTGCGCCCGGCTGGCCAGCAAAACCATAAGCCTTCTGCAGCAGTGTCATTACCGGAGCCAGCACTAATGCGCCGGCTATCGTGCCAGCAAGATTCACCAACTGCTGCTTCCAGGGCGTTGCACCGACGATGTAGCCGGTTTTGAGGTCCTGCATATTGTCGCCTGCTATTGCAGCAGCACAGCATATCACGCTGCCGATGATAATCGCGGCAGCAGGTCCGTTCGGGGCACCCTTACCCATCAATAAAACTAAAAGCAGTGACGAGGTCAGAACCGTTGCTATGGTAACGCCTGATATTGGATTATTGGATGAGCCTACCAGTCCAGCCATATAGCCGGCCACGGCGGAAAAAATAAAACCAGCTAATATCATTATTGCAGCCATTGCAAACGATATGTGCACGTCCCCGACGAAAACCTGATACAGTAAAAATAAAGGGACAACCGATGCAGCTATAGAAAGTAGAACCCATTTCATTGGAATATCTTTTTCGGTTCTATCTATTTTGGTCAAACCTCGGTATGCAGCTAATCCGCTGGTTATGCCGCTTAATAGGGACAATCGAATGCTAAAGATTGTCCACAAGCCGCCGATGAGCATGCTGCCGACGCCGATATAGCGTGTTTGGCTGCGCCATATTTGATAAGCCCAATCTATCGAGGATTCAACACCTTCAGGCTGGCCGGAAAGAATTGTGCAAATAGGTATTGCGACAAACCAGTTGCCCACGCCACCTAAGAAAATCAAGACGGCAATGTTCAGCCCGACGATATACCCAACCGAGAGCAGCGCAGGGCTTAGATTAGAGCCGAAGTAAAGCAGGCTTCCGCCGAGTGCCTTTGCGCCTTCGACCGTTTCAGGCCAAAATCCTAATAAACCGGCGCCGGCTTTGAATAGGCCGGCAGCGATAGCTGCTTTGGCGATACACCAGATACCCCGGCCGCCTCTTTGGCCGGTTTTTAGAACCTCGGCTGTTGCAATACCTTCAGGATAGCTGAGCTTTTTCTCAACGATAAGCGACCGCCGAAGCGGTATCGTAAATAGCACGCCCAGCGCGCCGCCGAAGACGGTGATGATTGTAACCCAGCCGTAGCTGAAGCCTTGCCATGCGCCTAATATAATCAGCGCCGGCAGCGTAAATATTGCCCCTGCGGCTATTGCTTCGCCTGATGATGCTGCGGTCTGAGCGTTGTTATTCTCAAGGATGTTGCTTTTCCGGAATAGTCTCAGCACGCCCATTGAGACGACCGAGGCTGGTATCGAGGCTGAGACCGTCATTCCCGCGAACAGGCCCAGATAGGCGTTTGCAGCCCCCAGAATCATCGAAAGCACCATCCCTAAAATAAATGCCTTGATTGTAACCTCCGGCAAAGATTGTTCTTGTAAATCCATTATGCACCTATGATTGGTAATTGGTGATTGGTAATTACCAGTTTCCAGTTACTATTAACCATTTATTTTACAAATTGCTGCACGAAATATTTCGGCGTCAGAGGCTCGCCGGTTGCACGCTCAATTATTTCGTTCCAATGATATAAAGCTGCTGGCTCAAAGACATTCTTTGTGAGAAATTCTCCCACCTTTCTTTGGCCGACGTAGCTAACATCTTTATCTGATTCGAGCTTTAGGATTTTATAAACCAGGTGATGATGCAGTTGAGAGGCCAACAATTCGCCGAGCACATAGTTGTGGTAATAGCAAGGCGACATAGAGAAATGAATTTTGGCAGCCCAGTCCGGCTCATCCCTGTCAGCCGGCCTTTTGACAAACTGATACTTCTCGACCATGTCCCACCACAGAGAATTGAGGTTCTGCTCAGGATTTGCATAAAGCTGCTTTTCGAAATTATACATCACCATAGCCCAGCGGACAAAAATCAACTGTTTAAGCTGAGCATATTTGTCACTTACTTTCTCGACATCCCTTCGCTGCTGGTCGGTCAGGTTCAACATCTGCTGCATCCAAATGGGGTCTCTGCTGAGTCTGCCGAAAAACATGGCAATGGCTTCTGTCGTAAAAATGTGAGCTGGTGCTCTAAGTATGTACGGCACATCTGTGCCATGGTGTTTATCATACAGAGCGTGACCAAGCTCGTGCAGCATCGTCTCCATCCAGTATTCGTTATCCTTGATGTTGCAAAGGATTCGCACGTCACCTTCGCGATCGATATCCGTGCTGAAACCGTGTGGGTTTTTGCCTTCGCGCTCATAAAGGTCGCTGTTGGCAAGTATCGATTCTGTAGGTAGACCAATGCCAGCATAAAATCTTGCCGAGAGTTCCTTGACGTCCTTATCTTTGTAATAAGCATCCAAATCCAACTGGTAAACAAGAGGCGTTTCCTGAAAGAATGGGTCGTGATAGTGCCAGGGCATAAGCTCGGCTGGAGCTACGCCGTACTTTGACGCCATGATACGGTCTAAATCAGCCTTTAGTTTTGCATAAGGTCCATTGGTCAATTCGTATAGCTCATTGAAAATCTTATCCAGTTCTTTGATATCTTGCTCTGCGGTTGTCAGAGAAAGGGTATGGAAATTATCGAAGCCGAGCTTTTGCGCCGCCTGATTTCGCAGCTTAACCAGCCGGATAAGGTCGTCTGCAACCACGGCTCCGACTTGCTTACTGGCTAACCACGCTTGCTTTCTCTTAGCTGAATCGAGCTCGGTTTTTAGAATTTCTTTAATCTGGTTATCGGTGACTTTTTGTCCTTCGATTGAGCCGCGGTGGGTGCTGAACTTCTTTTCTATTTCCGCACCCAGCTCGACAATCTGTTTTAGAAGCTGCGGCTCTATCTGGTTCTCAAGATAGTCGTTATACAGTACGTCCAATTGTCGGGCCAGCAACGCATCTTTTATTTGTCCGGAGGCCTTGGTATCTCTCAGGAAGGCAAAATCGCAAGGGTCGCTATAAACCTTGCGAAGCGAAAGCTGCAGACTGCTGTATTTATCGTAATCCTCGGATTTGCCGCTAATGGCTGCATCCCAGTAGGCCAGGTTCGTTTGTTTCTCTAAAGGTTTGATTTTCTCCACACGTACTGTAATGAACTTTTCCAACTGTTTTTCTCCTACGTTAGCGGCACAGCCAAAAAACGTAATACTTATTGTCAACGCAGCGGCCAAGATTAATTGAATTCTCATTGTTTTGTACTCCCTTTGTTAACCTCCCAGTAAACCGGGGGGCTAAATAATTTATTTAGCCCCGCAATTTAATGGGGGTTTTGCGGCAGATATTACCGCCTCTTGATATTGCAATCAAGCAGATTTTCAGGTTTGCAAACATCTATCCGTCGCCGTGCCGGCGACGGATAAACATGTAAAACTTCTTTGACGTTTGTCACAAACATTTGTAATATTACCGATTATGACCAAAGCAAAATATTTAACTGCACCAATTCCATCGAAAAAAATGCCCGCAGGGATCCCGTACATTCTCACCAATGAGGCAGCCGAGCGCTTCAGCTTCTATGGTAACCGGTGCATCCTGGTCTTTTTCATGACCCACCTTCTCAGAAGCGCCGCCGGGGAGCTTTCCCCCATGAGCCCGGAGCAAAGTAAAGTCTGGTTCCATCTTTTCGTTTCAGCCGTCTACTTCACGCCGCTTATCGGTGCACTGATCTGCGACATCGCCCTAGCTAAATACAGAACCATCATTTTCTTCTCGATCATTTATTGTCTTGGTTTTTTTGCTACTACCGTTGATCACACACGATTAGGTCTTGCAGTAGCCTTGGTCCTTATTGCCGTTGGCTCAGGCGTAATAAAGCCGTGCGTTTCTGCCAATGTCGGCGACCAGTTTGGAAAAACGAATCAGCATTTAATGCCAAAAATATACGTCTGGTTTTATTTTGCCATAAACTTGGGTGCTTTTGTCTCGAACATTCTTGTGCCTGAGTTGCTCAACCGTTGTGGTCCGACCGTCGCATTCGGTTGTCCTTTTGTGTTCATGGTCTTGGCCACAGTAGCCTTTTGGATGGGCCGAAAGAAGCTTGTTCATATTCCTCACAGCGGATTCGGGTTTGTCAAGGAATGCTTCAGCGGTGAGGGACTGCGAGCTCTGGCTAAGCTGGCGGTCATCTACGTATTTGTAGCCCCATTCTGGTCGCTGTTCGACCAAATGGACTCGGCATGGATGCTTCAGGCTGAAAAAATGAATTGCTTCTGGCTGTGGCATAAATGGCTGCCCACACAGATTGTCTCTGTAAATCCGCTGCTAATAATGCTTTTGATACCGGTTTTTACTTACATTATATATCCGGCAATAGACAAAATCTTCCCCTTGACAGCGCTTCGCAAGATCGGCATTGGTTTATTTGTAGCAGCTTTTTCTTTTGTTGTGCCGGCTTTAGTTGAGAGACGCATCGCCGCTGGTGTTGCTCCCAGTGTCGGCTGGCTTGTTTTTGCTTATGTGATTCTCACCTCCGCCGAGGTAATGGTCTCCATCACCTGCCTGGAATTCTCCTACACGCAGGCTCCCAAGAAGATGAAATCCTTCGTTATGGCTGTATTTTTCCTATCTATAACCCTCGGAAACGCGTTTACCGCAGGGGTTAACAAATTCATTCAAAATCCTGATGGTACGAGCAAACTTACTGGACCCAGCTACTTCTGGTTCTTTGTCGGTGTGATGCTGGTAACAGCAGTTTTATTTATCCCTGTCGCCAGTCGCTACAAAGTAAAAGACTATATTCAGGATGAAGCCTCAGCGTGAATTTGCGATTGCCAATTGCCAATTGCCAATTGAAAATCGTAAATGTTCTCGCGACAAGGCTAATCCTGCCAGATGTCGGCTGTGCGGGCTGCGACATCGGGCATTTGCGGCAGTGGCTCACTGGGGATCGGCTCGTACCAGAATGTAGCAGTTGACCAGTCATCTTCTGTCTCAGCCAGGCCTTTCTGCCACGCAATCTGCTGGATGGTGATGTAGCATTCCTTTCGCCACCAGATTGGGTCAGGCAGATGCCATCGGTACATCGACACGAAATCTTTTTCGTTCAAACTGCAGCCATTGTACAAGTATGGTGTCTGCTGCATTCCGTAGGACAAGCACACGTAGTCTTCGCTTCCTGTGCCGCAGATGGTAGGAAAATCTGTGTCACCATCCATATAAATCTTGATTTCACCTTCGCCCCACCATTGTCCTGGATGCAGATTGCGCACGCCGATTAGAGCGCCGACGTATCGGCCTTTGCCGGTCCGCTTTGGCAGCAGCACAAAATCTTTCTTCATTGTGGTAGGATTCTCTCTGCGGAAAAGCACATGCAGCCGACCAACATCAGCCGGATGCTTATCGGCAATGGTGTAATCAATCTGGTAATATAATGGCACATTCTCCTTTCCTTCGTTGGCCAGCGTAATCTTTGCCCACTTTTCAAAAGGCATAGGCAGCCAGATGTTCATCCCAGCGTTTTTGCCCAGCGAATGGACGGCTGAATAATACGGCATTACCTTTCCGTGAGCAAAGCCCATAAAGTCGCCGATGGGACATTCGATGCTCGGATGTTTTTGCTCGTCCCACCACGCACGGAGCACTAAGCTGCGCAGGTTAACCGGATTATTTTTTGTAGTCATCCAGATATGCCGGATGGTGCCGGAGCCAGCTATGTCACAGAGCTGGATATCTTCACCAGCCTTAAGTGTAATCATGGGTGCACCTTTTCTGCCCACGCCGAGCTTGCTGGCTGCTTTGCCACCTTCGCCCGGAGCGCCGGTCGGATTCTCAAACGAAATCGACCGTGAAAGCAGTTCTGCATCGAGCAAATATGGCTCGGTAACAGAGACAGCCGATCGCTGGCAAGACACGCAACCCAATATCAGGACAGAAAAAACAACATACAGCATCTTCCTTGAGACAATTGGTCTAACCATGGCTTTTTCCTCCCATTATTAGTGTTGTGATATGTACTGATAAAGCTCTTTAGCTACATTTTCTTTAGCGTCTTCAAAAAATATGCCACGACCTGGCGCTGGGTTGCCCCATTGATCTGTGTGCACTTTAGCGACCGAAGCGTTAAGATTGAACTGGCGATTTTGCTCAAGGACAGGCGTTATTTTTGCCTGGAGTCGCTCCGCTGCCGCTCTTTGGCATTTGCTGCTGTAAATACCTCGAAAACTCAAGCTCTCGCCTTCACAATAATCGCATGTTTTACCGTCAGGAGTGACACATTCAACTTTTACTCTGCCAACGTCCCCTTTCAACCGCCTAAACACCCGACCGGTACGCATTCCTCTATGTTGGGGATCCTCAAGGGCCGCAAATACTTTCGAGCAGATCTCGTCGAATTTGGCCTGGTTTGAAGGAATCAATCCCTTTCTGCCTGGAGTCGGCGGCTGTATCCAGATGTCACGCAAGGTATGAAAATCTATCCAGAATACCTTGTGTTTTAATTCACTAAGTTTCTGCATAAAGTCAGAACCAAAACTCTCCGGGAAACAAAACGCCCGTTTCTTGCACTGGTCGAATACAACCTGCCAAGAAGGTTTTTGCACCTTGGGCGCCAAAGTCAAAAGCGTTTCCAAGATAGGCTGAGCTAAATCATGGTCATCTTTGCTATCGAGCATAATCTTCTCAATCACGCCCTTTATCGCATTTAGGTGAACCTCATCTGCTCGGCAAAGAACATTTTTCAATGGTTCTATCATATCCTTTTGAATTTGCCTACGGGAACCATTTGGGGGTTCCATCTGGTATATGTCAGACAACACCCACAAAAGACTTTCGAAGGTTTGCGTGCGACGGCCAATATCGTATGAGGATAGCTTTTCTATTAGTTTTCTGAAAAGATTATAGTTTTCACCATTTTTTGCTAATTCTAAGATGTCCCCGGCATGGTACCGGATGCTCCCTATAATTAGAGCAAGGTCACGATCAGACATACCATCCATTTGGCGAAGGAGTGCTTCAAAACCGTCTTTTCTGGTTACAGGATTGATGATCTGTGCGATAATTTTTGCATGTGGCAAACCATCTATTATTGTTTTTAGTCTTACAAATTCTGCTTTTGCATCCCGCCTGATAGATTCGATGATGTATGCGAGCAAGACCCAGATAAAAATTGCACCCAAATAGTATAAAACTTCTGGTATTGGTTTTTTGAAGAGGTATCGAAGCGTTAGTCCAGCCGCTATTAGAGTGGCGCTGATTAAGTTTGCATATACTGCAATTGCTATATGACGGTAAAAATCGCCATCATTTTTTGGTTTTCTGCCCATTTAAGTTTCTCCAGATAAAACCATCCATAAATATTCTGATTAGTCAACAAAACACCAAGTGAGTGATAGGGCAAAGCTCCATCTTTCTCACAGAAAACGCAAAAAACCTTCAGCGCCGCCAAACATACACTTTGAAAGATAACCTTAGCCAGTAATTATTATCTACGCAGCGGAAACAATCAAGAAAAAACCTGTAAAAGTAGTTGATTGGTTGATGGAAAACAGCGAGTTAATAACTGTTGACAATATTTATGATTTAATCCAAAATAGACCTGTCCTGAGCCCGTTCGACTATGCTCAGAGTAAACTCCGCCGAAAGGAATGAGCAATTGTGAAATCAGTGAACAGGGTAGAACTTATATTATAAGATTTATGATTGGGCATTATTAACTTGCCTACGGGTTCCCGCAGAGCGGGATACCTATCCTGATAATCTGGATTTTAGCTATGTGCATAGAACCAATTAATATAGCAAGACCCTTCTGCAAAAGCAGAGGCAGGGAAGAAACAGGGCCATTTGCGATAAGTATGGGCGTTCTTTTGTCCTTTATACTGAGTCTGGCTGCAGTTAACAAGGCTATTTGCAGACCACTAATGCAAAATAGTTTTAGACAGGATTTGCGAATCCCCTTTAAGCTCGTATACGAAACCTACCGCGTAACCGGCGGCAAGGAAAACTGGGAATTGTACTCGATAAATGCCGATGGTTCCAACCCTGTTAACCTCACCAATACACCTGATGTGGATGAGATGTATCCCCACGCCTCGCCGGATGGTACGAAGATATGCTTCGTTATGGATGAGGGGTCAGGAAGAAGAAAGGTCCGAAGCGTTTACTATATGAATATTGATGGGACTGAGCGTATCAAAGTTGCACGAAACGCCCGGGAGCCATGCTGGAGTTTTGACAGCAAAAGCATCGCTTATCTAAAAGGAGAGTTCGAGCGCTACAGTACCAGAGAGTACGCAACCGCGGAACTTGTAATCTATGATCTGGAAACCGGTCTGCATAGACCACACCCAAATAAAAATCTGCATCATCTTTATGCTATTTGTTGGTCACCCTGTGGTAAATGGTTTGTAGCTGCGGTGGAAGGCGGTATGGGTTACAGCGATACCATCCTGGCTTTCGAATATGATGGACCAAGAGTTTTTGATCTGGGACGTTGGGGAGTTAAAGGTTGTAGGCCCGACTTTAACTTTGACGGCAGCAAAATGACATGGGGCGAAACCGACTGGAATCTGTGTGTCGGCGATATTGACCTGACGGAAGGTAGCCCCCGGGTCACCAATATTCGTGAGGTTGTCAGATGCCCGCGTAACTACAAAGTTTATCACGTCGATTTTTCACCAGACGGCAAATACATCGCTTTTAGTTTCGGCCCTTTTAGCGGGGGACAACAGGTGGGCGGCAAAGCAAGAGGCTGGAATATCTGCGTCGGTGATCTGATGGGCAAATGGGTCCAAATCACCTCCGACGGGAACCATAACAAGGAACCCGATTGGGTGCCCATTGGGTTCCCGCAGGGTTCCCGCGGAGCGGGGTCCCAAAGCGGGGTCCCGCCATCGGTGCGTCCCTGAGCATAGGAGAAAGTATGACAGTAAGGCAGTATGCTGTTTTTGCTTTTGCATTGGGGGTGCTTATAGTGAATGAAGCTGTTTGCAGAGACCGTTCACAGACTCGGACAGAATTATCAGAAGGTCCTTCGCCACCGAGCGAACTGAAGCTGCAAGAAGTTCCCTTTAAGATCGTGTACGAAACTTTCCGTGAAACTAACGGCAAGAAAAACTGGGAGCTATTTTTAATAAATGTGGATGGCTCCAAGGCCGTTAATCTAACCAATACCGCCGATGTGGATGAGATGTATCCTCACGCCTCGCCCGATGGGACGAAAATCTGCTTCGTTGCTGATGAAATAATAGAAAATAAGAAAGTTCGAAACGTCTATTATATGAATATTGACGGCAGCGGACGAATTAAGGTTGCTGAAAACGGCCGAGAACCCTGCTGGAGTCCAGATGGTAGCGCGATTGCCTATGTAAAAGGAGAATTTGACCGCTATACTACTACTGATTACGCAACTAAAGGGCTCTTTATTTACCAGCTCAAGACCGGCGGACACAAAGAACACCCCAATACGACCCTTCTTCACCTGTACAATATTTGCTGGACACCTGACGGTGAGTGGTTCGTTGCCACTGTCCATGGCGCGATGGGCTATAAGCATACAAACCTCGCAATTGAATCGCATGGAACAAAGGTCTTTGATTTGAAGCTCCCGGGCTGCAGGCCGGACGTTAGTCTTGACGGAACCAAGGTCGTATGGTGCCCGGATGAGAAGGTGCTGTGGATTGGCGATCTGGTTTTAACCACATCTGCGCCCGAAGTTAAAAATAGACGGATACTTTTTGCAAAGTCAGGAACGGAAATTTTCCAACAACAAGCAGATTGGTCGCCGGATGGCAGGTTCATAGCCTTCGCTCGAGGGCCCAAAGAAGGTGGAGAAGGTCGTTACCCGGTAGCGCCTGGCAACCCCGCAAAAGGCTGGAATATCTGCGTCGGTGACCTGACAGGCAGTTGGGTCCAAATCACTACCGATGGCAACCACAATAAGGAGCCTGACTGGATGCCACGTCCGTGACTGGGGACACAGGGTCCGAGATATGGCTGCAGTGCGAATTTTTTGGCTGTTACCGATCATGATAGTTCTCATCGGCTGCCGCCAAACCGAGGACACCGACGACAAACCAGAAATCATAAGAACGAAGACCGGCATAGAAATGGTGGCAATCCCAGCAGGCTGGTTTGTGATGGGAAATGATAAGGGAGCAGCGGACGAAAAGCCTACGCATAAGGTATGGATTAGTGCGTTTTGGATGGATAGATACGAAGGAGTGCAAGAAGAGTTCCGCAAATACCAGCTTCCCGACCCATCTCACTTTAAGAATCCAAAGAATCCTTTAGAGCAGATAAATTGGACTGATGCGGCCTTATATTGCAATGAGCGGTCACTTGCGGAGGGCCTGGAGCCTTGCTACGATGAAGAAACTTGGCAGTGTAACTTTAGTGCAAATGGTTACAGACTTCCCACAGAGGCGGAATGGGAATACGCCTGCCGAGCTGGCACTAACTCAAAGTTCAGCTTCGCCGATGCGCAGAAGCTTAAAAGCTACGCCTGGTTTACTGAAAACTCATCTGGAAAGACACATCCTGTTGGACAAAAGAAACCCAATCCATGGGGACTTTACGACATGCACGGAAATGTTGCAGAATGGTGTAACGATTTTTATTCGCAAAGTACCTATAAGCAAAGCCCCGATAAAGACCCAGTAGGTCCGGCTGAAGGAAAGGAAAGGGTCATACGAGGCGGGGCGTGGAACTCCAGCGCTGAAGCTTGCCGATCATCCTATCGGGCGAGCGACCCTTCTATTAACGATACTTGCCTTGCAAGCGATGCTATAGGTTTTCGATGCGTCAGAGGGACCCCGCTTCGCGGGAACCCAAATGCCCCCAACGATATAACCGCACAGCCAAACCCCGGTAAGAATGATCCAGCTCAGCGAGTATCAAAGATAGGATTTGTTTATGATGATATATATCTTGAGCACAAAACAACTCCTGGCCATCCGGAAACACCGCAGAGGTTAGTCGCCATAGTTGAGAGGTTAAAGTCGAAGGGATTGTACTGCGAATTATTAGCGCTCTCACCGAAGCCAGCTGCAGTGGAGTGGCTGACCACGCTTCACAGTCCTGAGTATATAGAGCGAGCCAGAGAGAGCTGCCAGAACGGAACAAGATATCTGGACTCAATGGACACACCGATATCACCGAGGTCTTACGAAGTAGCACTGATAGCTGCGGGAGGAGTACTCACTGCCATTGATGCAGTTATGGAGAAAAAGGTCACAAATGCCTTTTGCGCGATTCGCCCTCCTGGTCACCACGCAGTAAAAGACCAAGCGATGGGATTCTGCATTTTTAACAATGTGGCTATCGGCGCTCGTTATATTCAAAAGAAATATAACCTGTCAAAGATACTTATTGTTGATTGGGATGTGCACCATGGTAATTCCACCCAGACGATGTTTTATGACGATCCTACCGTGTTATACTTTAGCGTCCACCAGTATCCCTTCTATCCGGGCACCGGAAGCGAGGCAGAGAAGGGAATTGGGGCAGGTTTGAATTACAATATTAATGTGCCTTTGTCTGCCGGTTCTGGGGACAGTGATTACTTGAGAGTTTTCCAAGAAAACCTGAAGCCAACTGCTCTTGCTTTTTGCCCAGACTTTGTACTTATCTCTGCAGGCTTTGATGCTCATAAGAATGATTTACTTGGCGGCATGAAGGTTACCTCGGAAGGATTTGCCCAGCTAACGCAGATCGTCAAGCAGATAGCAGAAAAATGCTGCGAAGGTCGGCTCGTCTCTGTCCTTGAGGGAGGATATGAGCTGCAAGGATTGGCTGCTTCGGTAGAAGCACACATCCGTGTTTTGATGAGGTAGAAGGACGCAAAATGTACTTTCATACCTGGCCGTTCGTATTATTTTTTCTGATTGTATATTCCATCTACCTCGTTTTGACAGAAACAAGGTTTAGACTGCTCTTTTCTTTGGCTGCTTCCTATCTTTTCTATGCTTGCTTCAATCCCCTTTATCTAATCCTGATCGCATACTCAACTCTGCTCGACTATGTGGCCATTGCAAAAATGGAGAAGAACAGGCATAGAAAAATATGGCTTTGCATAAGTATTATAAATAATCTCGGCTTGCTGGGCTTCTTCAAGTATGGCGGTTTCATCACCGACAACTTGAATGTTTTATTAGCACTGTTGGGTATTCCCTACGCCGTTCCTGCACCCAGCATACTTCTACCTGTCGGCATATCATTCTACACGTTCCAGTCAATCAGCTATGCAATCGATTGCTATCGTGGTAACATAGAAAGAGAAAAAAGTTTCATAAAGCACGCTACCTACATTTGCCTTTTCCCTCGGTTGGTTGCTGGGCCAATAGAAAGAGCCAAGAACCTGCTGCCTCAACTGCGATCGATGCCCAAGGTCTCGATACAAGATGTCACGGATGGCCTTTCCTTATTTATCGTAGGATTATTCAAGAAGGTCGCGTTGGCTGACTATCTGGCTCTTTACGTCGATAAGGTGTATGCTACCCCGGAGCAGTTTCAGTCACCGGCGCTGGTCTTGGCAACCTTTCTATTTTCCTGGCAGATATATTTTGACTTTAGCGGCTATACAGATATGGCGCGGGGTGTGGCGCGGATGATGGGCTTTCACTTGATGCTGAACTTTAATAATCCATATTTGGCAACGGGCCTGGGTGACTTCTGGCAAAGATGGCATATTAGTCTTTCTTCCTGGTTCAAAGATTACATTTATATTCCTCTGGGAGGCAACCGCAAAGGAATGTTTAACACCTACAGGAATATGTTTCTGACGATGGTAATCTCAGGCTTATGGCATGGCGCGGCTTGGACATTTGTCATCTGGGGCGCGGTGCACGCTCTCGGCCGATTCTTGACACGAGAGTTAGAAAGGACCACCTTCTACAAAGAAAGAGTGCCGAAATTCGTAAAACAACTATTTGTCTTCGGCTTTGTTACCTTTGCATGGATTTTCTTCCGAGCGGAAACCATAAGTAACGCATGGACGATTGTGGCAAGGATATTTGCATCCGGTTTAGCAAATCCTTATTGTCCGCTGCTGGCTTTAGCGTTGATTTTTTCTGTGTGGCTTTATCAGTTTGCTTATGAATCGAGATTCAAGGAATTTCTTCAGGCCAGACCTGTGCGTGTAGGAATAGTTGTTTTGATGGTTTTGTACTTAGCTATCTTTGCTCCTTCAAGCGAGCAGCCATTTATCTATTCACAGTTTTAATGATGGTACCTTTTAGCTCTAATGGTGTTCGACTATCGGCTCGTGAATGGGTCGTTGTTATAGTTATAGTCGCGGCTCTATTTTGTCTCGGTCCTCTGCTTTGGGAATTGGCCGAGAAATTTGAGCCCGGGCCTGATTATCGCTTACCGTATGAATTAAGCAACGACTACCGGCTGTATAAACGCTACTGCCGATGGGCCTGCTCACAGTACAAAACACTCGTCATCGGCGATTCTGTTATCTGGGGACATTATGTGCCCAAAGATAATACCTTGTCGCATCATCTCAATGAAATTGCAGGACAGGTACAGTTCGCCAATTTGGGTGTGGATGGCATACATCCGGTAGCATTAGCAGGTTTGATGAAATATTATGGCGGCCCAATCACAGGCAAAAAGGTTATTCTGCATTTTAATCCCTTATGGTTAAGTTCCAGGAAGCATGATTTGCAGAGCGAAAAAGAGTTCCATTTTGATCATCCGAAACTGGCACCACAGTTTTTTCCAAACATTCCATGTTATAAGGCTTCATATTCAAAAAGAATCTCTGCTGTGGTAGAGCGTTACGTGCCTTTCACAAGCTTTACATCTCATTTGAACAAGACCTATCTTAATAGCATGGATTTATCTGCATGGACCATAGAGCATCCTTATGACGTTCCAAAATTCGAAATTCGAAATTCGAAATTCGAAATTCCGCGCCTGGAGGGCGCGGCTGCCGCTACGGCGACAGATATTCAGTGGGTTGCACTTGAGACATCATTGCAGTGGAGATTTTTCCAAAGTTCGGTTGAGATATTAAAGGCAAGAAAAAACAGAGTATTTGTATTGGTAGGCCCGTTTAATGAGCATATGCTGAAAGGAAAGAGCGTCGATACCTATCGTAAGATGAAAGAAGAAATTGTGGCGTGGCTGAACCAGAACGGTGTCCCCTATTATATGGCTCCGGTACTGGCCAGCGAGTTATATCGCGATGCCAGTCATCCATTGAGCGATGGATATGCGATGCTCGCAAGAAATCTATTTGAAAATAACTCTTTCAGAAAATTAGTAGTTGGAAATGGAGCGGCAGGACAAAGCAATGGTGCAAGACAGCAAAGAGCAGAGTAGAACCTCGGGTCGCGTAGTGTCGATTGATGCGCTACGTGGATTCGATATGTTCTGGATCATAGGTGGTCAAAAGATATTCGAC
>Ga0315312_1002079_pt1 | contig 14334 bp, 14 predicted proteins | sample TDP7_MG_FD_203629 | JGI IMG/M metagenome (GOLD analysis project Ga0315312, IMG submission 203629) | Freshwater sediment microbial communities from Lake Towuti, South Sulawesi, Indonesia - TDP7 | ecosystem: Environmental > Aquatic > Freshwater > Lake > Sediment | place: Indonesia: South Sulawesi... | reverse complement strand
ATAAAGAGCGACTCTGGCAGGTCAAGGGGGTCGGCGCCGGGGGAAGACAGTTCTTCAAAACGAGTTACGGTCTCGTAAGCCAGATAGCCGACTGCGCCGCCGATGAAACGCGGTAGCCCGCTCACGGCGACGGTTTTGTAGCGGTTCAGTTCCTGAGCGACCAGTTGCAGCGGGTCAACATTGTCCTCTTTCCTGGTAGTTAAAGTGCGGTAAGGCTGTGTTCCAATGAAGCTGTAGCGCGCCAGTCTTTGACCGCCCTCAACACTTTCCAGTAGAAAGGAATACTGCCCCTGAGCCACCTTTAGGAATGCCGAGACCGGGGTGTCAAGGTCAGCCACAATCTCACGGTAGATAGGTACGAGGTTGCCTGTGCCCTTGAGCTTTTTCACTTCTTCAAGTGTTGGATAGTACGTTTGACTCATATCTCCCTCAACAAAGGTAAATAAAAAACCTCTCGCTTTAAGGGCGAGAGGTTAAACCTTCGCGGTGCCACCTTATTTAGCCCTTCACATATGAAGGGCTATCTCTACCAGGTACAACCCAGCACTTACGTGATGGATGATACCCTGGGCTTCACTAACGGTGCCCTTTCCGTCAATGCCTACTTGTCCTTCTTTAAGAACTTTCGGCTTGCCGCTCCCGAGTCCATTCTGCCCTCGCTCTGGCGCCGGCTCACACCTTCCCCGGCTCTCTGAGCCTTCACTGGGGGCATACTAGTCTCGTTCTCAGCCTTTGCTCTATTGTTTTAAGTATAACCGATACAAAATACTCTGTCAAGGGTATGGAACGCCTCAATACCAGGCGTTTCGTTCCTATCCGGGGTAAAAACCTTACTTAACCCATCCCCAAAGCCTTCCATTCTGAGGTTTATTACCCGTGTCTAGAAAGGTTTTGATCCGGCTAGCTTCAACCGGCGAAGCTAAATCAGGCAACCACCGCCCGCGCCAGGGCAACATTCTTTACCTATTCAATCCCAAGCTCGCCTAGCTTGCAGTGAGAAAGGTAACCGCTCAATGCCAGCTATCTCTCTAAGAAGATTTACGAAATAGTGAAAGCTCTCGAAGGATATGTCAGGCGGAATAGCGTGGTCAATGCATGGGAAGTAGCCACCAGCCTCCAAAAGAAAAGGTACTTTGGACATGACCTCATCGCGAATAGCTTCTTTTCCTTTTGCGAATACTCTTTTGTCTATGTTGCCACATAATATCAAGTCTGAACCATATTTCTTCCGCAGAGACACTGCATCCATCCCTGCGGCAACTTCAAGAGGGTTATGCATGTTGATTCCGCATTCCTTGAGCCAAATGGGGATGAGTTCGTTGATATTGCCATCACTTTCGACGAAGAGGATATCTATGCCACTGCTTAGCAGCAAATCGGCAATCTGTTTATAACGAGGTATCATGAACTTCTTGAACATCTCCGGAGAGATCAAAGGCCCGGACTTGTAAGCCATGTCCTCCCAGAAACGGACTAAGTCAATTCTCAGGTGTGTGACGGCGCGTCTGGCCACCGCCATATCCAGGTAGAGTACTTGGTCCATCATTTCTTCTACTAGGCTAGGGTCGTCATAGAAAGCGTAGAGCAAGTTTTCCAGCCCCATCCATTCCCGTAGCATTCCAAAAAATCCACTGAGGAACAACATCGTAGGTGCATCTTCCGCGTTAGCTTTTTCTACGTAGGCATTCCAGTCCGCGGGCCACCTTTGTGGTGTATCTGGGTCAAGCCTTTTCTTGTATTCATTCCACGTTGCCCTATCCTTCACGGGATAGTCAAGGTACTTCGGCATTCTCCAGGGGAACTCTTTGGAGACCAAAACGGTGGCGCCACCATAAGTGGTTTCAACCCGGTGACGTTCGTCCTCACGAATGACCTTAACCTCAAAAACAGGAACAACAGGCGGAGTAACATAAAAGGCCGCGACACCTCTTTCCTTCAGGTCAGCACGATAGTTTCCGCAAATGATGCCATCCAAAGCTTGCAAATGGTCAAATTGAAAGTAGCGACTAAAGGAGTCGGCATTCTTCAACTCTTCAGGGGCACCCTGTTTAGCCCAGGTCTGGGGAGTATCCACCCAAGGTTCGTTAAGCCAATCTATTATTGATACATCGCCCGGCCTTTGGCCACGGCATATAGCTAGAAACCGCTCTCTATTTGGCGTAAGCATACTTGACTTACTCATTCTTCGCCTTCATCAAGATTGAATCAAGCTAGGTCCTTTCACACCTCACATTACTAATTATCACACTGCCACACAGACCGTCTGACCCTTCACATACTGACACAGAAACCCAGGCACGCTAGCGTAGTCAGGTACGCATTAAAACGAAACGGAACCGTGAACAAAAATGCCCCAGTTATGCGGCAGATGGCGTCGACTTCTTCGTTTTTTCAACCAGCTTGGCGTATTCCCGGTTCACTCTCTCCTGAATCATCTTTATTGTGTCGTCACTGAGGTGGCGGAACCTGCCTTGCAGTTTGAGATAGTTCTCTACCGGTTCCAGCTGCGGCACTTCCACGTTTATCTTATATTGCCCGTTTTCCACTTCGTACAGTGGGAAGATACCAGTCCTCACTGCCAGGCGACCCAGCTTGACAGCGATATCAGTCGGGCACCGCCAGCCAGTGGGGCACACTGACAGAACATGAATATAGGCTGGTCCTTTGACTGCCAGAGCTTTGGTCACTTTGTTCATCAAGTCAGTCGGATAGCTGGGGCAAGCGGTGGCAACGTAAGGAATGTCATGTGCTGCCGCAATTGCTGGCATATTTTTCTTCCACGTCAACTGACCCGGCTGAGCTTTACCGGCGGGAGAGGTGGTCGTTGCTGCCCCAAAGGGGGTGGCAGAGGAACGTTGAATGCCGGTGTTCATATAGGCTTCATTGTCAAGGCAAATATAGGCAAAGTCGTGCCCCCTCTCCAGGGCACCGGATAAGGCTTGAAGTCCAATATCGCTCGTGCCGCCATCGCCAGCAAAGACCGCCACTGAAACATCGCCCGGCCCCCTCCCCTTCCGCTTCATTACTTTGAGTCCCGACTCAACGCCAGAGGCTACTGCGGCAGCATTCTCAAAGAGGGTGTGAATCCAAGGAACCCGCCAGGCAGTATCCGGGAAATAACTGGTGACCACTTCCATACAGCCAGTCGCATTAACAATTATGGCGTTCCTGCCGATGGCTTTGCAGGCGAGCCTCATTGCCAGGACTTCAGCACAGCCACTGCAGGCACGGTGTCCAGGAGAAAGGATTTCTTCATCTGTCAGTATGCCGGGACCATGACCCAGCGTTTTCTCTGTTATTGTCATTTTATTCCCTCACTCCAAACATCTCGTATTCTTTGGTGCTTCCCGTCCGGGCAATCTCGATCCCTTTCGCCACCATCTCCTCAAAACCGGACATGCTGATATCGCGACCCCCCAGACCACCTACGAAGCCAACCACCTTTGGTTTCTTGTCCAGACCGTACAGGGCAGCTCTAATCTCAGAGAAAACGGGTCCTCCAGGACCGCCGAAAGAAATCGCCCTATCCAGAACAATGAGAATGTCAGCGTCTTTTACTGCTTCACGAAGCTCCTCAAAGGGGAAGGGGCGCCATAGTCTGAGCTTAATCAGCCCGACATCTTTACCCTCAGCCCTCATTTTATCAACGGCGACCATTGCCGTCTCACTGAAACTGCCCATGGTCATCAATAGAACTCTGGCACCCTCGCTGTAATGTTTCTCCACCGGCGAGTAATAGCGTCCAAACGCCTTGCCAAACTCCTTCCACACTTCAAGGATGACCTTCTTTGATTCCCTCAGGTTAACATCCTGAGCATACTTGACTTCAGTGTAGATAGAGGGGGGACCAAGAGCTCCCATAGTTACCGGCTTGGCGGGATTCAGGGGCAAAGGCGGGTTGAAAGGCGGTACGAACGCATCAACTTCACTCTTCTCGGGAAAGATAATCGGCTCAATCATGTGGGTCAAGGCAAAGCCATCAAGGTGAATCATTACCGGCAGAAGAACCCGGTTATCCTCCCCCATACGGAAGGAGCAGATGACGTTGTCCACCGCTTCCTGCCCATTCTCCACAAACATCTGTATCCAGCCCGAGTCACGGACTGCCATGGCATCAGAATGGTCGCCCCAGATATTGATGGGTGCCGATAAAGCGCGGTTTGCCACGGTCATCACTACAGGGAGCCTCATTGCCGAGGCAATAAATAGCACCTCGTGCATCAATGCCAGTCCCTGACTAGCAGTGGCGGTAAAAGTCCGCGCTCCCACCGCCGCTGCCCCACAGCAAACGCTCATTGCTGAGTGCTCTGATTCCACCGGCACAAACTCCGCATCCAGCTCGGCGTCAGCCACCAGTTCCGCTAGATGCTCCACAATATGGGTCTGCGGCGTAATCGGATAGGCAGCGATGACATCAGCATTAACCAGTTTGACTGCCTCACCCACCGCCACCGAGACTTCAATGCCAACTCTCTTTGCCATTACTGCTCCTCTTCCATAGTGATTGCCTGCCGGCGGCACTCCTCAGCACAAATGCCGCACCCCTTGCAGAAATAGAGGTCAGCTTGAGGATAGCCTTCGGTGTCCTTGACAATACAGCCTTCGGGACAATAAGTAACACATAACGTGCACTTGGGATTGCACTTACTGCGGTCAAATATCGGACGCCGCGAGCGCCAGTCGCCAGTTCGGAACCTCGTGGCGCTACCAGGCTCGGTGATAAAGCAACCGAGTTCAATATCCTTCCAAGTCAATTCCTCTTCTTTTTTGACCGTTTTCGCTGCTTTTCTTGCCATTATTATGCTCCTAAAATGGTCTCCTTAAAAGCCCTCTCCATAGCCTTGAAGTTCGCCTCACCCAGTCTGCCGAAACGCTTCATTAGCGGCTCCCGCATTGACTCAAGGTTAATAACGCCGGTCGCCTTGATTAGAGCACCAATCATCGTTGTGTTCACAATCGGGACGCCAAGCAGTTCACGGGCAATTGTGGTGGCATCAACAGCCGCCACCTTGCCAGCAATGCCATATTCAGATTTCAGCTGGTCAATTGGTTTCTTGGTATTGACAATGACCAACCCAATCGGCTTCAGCCCGGAGGTAATTGGCACGGTGGACATCAAAGTAAGGTCAAAGACAACGACCACGCTCGGCTCAAGGATTTCCGCCCTTACCCTTATCGGCTCCTTGGGGTTAATTCGTGTGAAAGCCTGGACCGGGGCGCCGCGCCTTTCCGGGCCAAACGCGGGAAAAGCCTGGGCATATTTGCCCTCGCTGATAGCTGCCTCAGCAACCAGTTCTGCGGAAGTTACCGCACCCTGCCCCCCACGCCCATGCCACCGAATCTCAATGAGACTGTTGGTGTTTGTCATTTTCACTCCTAGGGCATACTAAACGCCCCTGGGGCGACTTGAACGCCCGCACCCAGCTCCGGGGGCTGGTGCTCTATCCACCTGAGCTACAGGGGCTTCCATTTATAATGATACTCTTAAGATTATTAAAAAGCAAAGCTATTTAAGCGAAAAATAACAACAGCATCACGGTGGCAACCGCCATCGGTAGGAACCCGCCCCATAGACCAATAAATATCCATTTACGGAAGGTCATATGGTATTTCGCCCTCTTTTCCAGAATGCCCAGTGACACGATGTTAGCCGTGGAGCCGACCATGGTTATGTTACCGCCGTAGCAGCCGCCGGCAAGCAGTGCCCAGTAGAGGACTGTGTTACCGCCAATGGAATCCGTCAGGCTGGCAACAATCGGCAGGAACGCCGCCACCAGGACAACGTTGTCCATGATGGACGAAACGATACCGGAGACCCAGACCATGATGACAATGAGAAGCAGTACGCTGCCAGCACCGCTACCGGTGATGGCGGTCATGGCGTCGGCAATCGTCTCGGTGAAGCCGACATACTTGATGGTGCCGGCTTTAGCAAAGAGGAACATAAAGAAGACGAGCGTCCACCAGTCCACGTCCTTCGTCAGGTACTCCTGAGCATCTCTCCTCTGCCACAGCATCACTACGCCAGCTCCGGTAATGGAGCTAGCAACAAGGAGCGTGTTATGTTCCAGGTTCAGCAGAAGTTCAAACCGGTAATGCAGGGCAAGGGATATGATGACAAGGGCAAAGATAATGGCACTGCCAGTAAACAGCCGTCGGTCCTTGATTTGAGCCCATTCCGATAAGAAACGTTTCTGCTCTTCAAGCGGCTTGGCTTTGATTTTTTCCCCGAGCAACTTCAGGTCTTTCCTCTGCCAGACCAACAGGATAAAGGTAAGCGCAACGAGTGACACCAGACCAATCGGCGTTGCCGTGGTGATGAAATCCTCAAAAGTCAGCCCTGACCGCAGGGCAATGAGGATGCCAATTGGATTTCCCAGCACCGTCCAGGAACTGCCAATATTAGTTGCCAGGACAGCGGCGATAACATAATTAACTGGCTTTACTTCAAAATACTCACAAAGATCGAGCACCAGCGCCGTAATAAAGAGGATTGAGGTTACCTCGTCTACCATCGCCGCCGTTATCGCCGAGAGGGCAAGGATTCCCACATACAGGCGATTAGTTTTGAAATTAGTCAATCTCAGGCTCGCTGACAGGAGCCAGCGGAAGAAACCCGACTTTCGCAGTAGCCCCACTATTATCATCATGCCCACGAGGAATACGATAACATCTACACTCATGAATTCAATAGCGTGGGGCAGGTCAATGGTCCGGGTTAGGAGTAGCAAAACGATACCAACGAAAGCTAAGCCAACCCTGAATTTCCAGAACATGAGCGTGCCGATGACCAGAGCAAGAAAGATAGTGCCAGCGATGGTCTGCTTCGTGTCTTTAACCCAGAGCCAGATGAGGACGCCAATGGCAATATTGATGAGCATGTAGATGATGAACTGCTTTTTAGTGCCCACTGCTCCCATTTCCAGTTCTGGAGTCCCTTCAAACTCTGCCATTCAAACCTCCTTTCCTTGTCCTTGAGAAAAGCAGAGCAGGCTTAAAAACTACGCTATTATAACAAAACTTTCCCCAATAAAAAAGGGGGTTAACACCCCCTCCTTAGCTCCCGGTTGCCTTCTCAATAGCAATCTCAGTGCCCGAGGCTACCTTACGCAGAACCGTCGCATCCCCCACCACCTTGCCAAAGAGGTTACAGGGGCTTGCCGGACGGGGCTCTTTTCCCTCACTGATAGGCGTGGGACCAAAGAAAATGCAGAAGCCCTTTCCGGCGGGCCAGTAGCCCAAATCGCCCACCTTTACGTTCTCCGTAGCGTTCTCCGGTCCGAGGCTGACCGGAATGGAGAAGTAGACTTCGTCCCCCCAGCGGTTTGCCTGTGCCTTGAGCGGTAGGGCTTTCCAGATTGCCTCAGCGGTCTTGGTATCATTTAATTCGGCAGTGACTTCTACTGAACCCGCTTTAATACGAATTCTCTTTGCCACGTGAACCTCCTATTCCGGTAGCTTCTCCATCCCATTGATTTCCCGGAGCAGATTAATCAAATACTTGTAGTTCTCAAACGGCACATCCGGAGGAATAACATGGTCGCAGCCAGGAAAGAAGCCACCCGTCTTCACCAGATAGGGGACTTTGGACGTTACCTCCTTATAGGTCGCTTCCTTACTCTCTATCAGTGCCCGCTTGTCAATGTTACCTGCCATTATCAGGTTTTTCCCGTATTTCTTCCTCAGCGCCACAGCATCATTACCGGCGGCAACTTCCAGGGGCCAGGGGAAATTGATGCCACACTCCAGCCAGATTGGTATCAGCTCATTAACATTACCGTCGCTGTCAATATGGATGATGTCAATGCCATGGCTGTGCAGGAAGTCAGTAACCTGCTTATAGCGGGGCGCCATAAATTTTCTGACCATATCAGGAGAAATCAATGGACCGGTCCTGTACGCCATATCTTCCCAGAAACGGACGGCTTCAATTCTCAAATCGTGAAGGACGCGCCGTGCCGCTCCGAGAATTAGATAGAGCACTTGGTCCATCATATCCTCAACCAGCTTCGGGTCGTCATAAAACATGTAGAGTAGTCTTTCCATCCCGGTCCATTCTCGCAGCACCCCGAAGAAGCCTGCCATCAGCATCATTGTTGGTGCATCTTCACTATTCCTCTTCTCCACAAAGCGCCACCAGTCCTTGGGCCAGCGCTCGGCGGTATAAGGGTCAAGCCGCTTTTTGTATTCCTTCCAAGTTGCCCAGTCTTTCACCGGATATTCAAGATACTTCGGCATGCGCCAGGGAAACTCCTTGGAGACTTCAACGACGGCGCCGCTATAAGCTGTCTCTACCCGATGTCGCTCATCTTCCTTGATGACTCTAATGGGGAAAACGGGGACGATGGGTGGGGTGGGATGATAAAGCCCGGGACCTTGAACGGTGGTGTCTGCCTTCAAATCAGCACGGTTTATTTCCGAAACCACCTCTTCTAAGCCGTGAAGATGGCTTAACTGGAAATACTCCCGAAAACCTTTCCCTGTACTGATTTCCTTTGGAGCGCCACGCTTGACCCACTCAGAGGGGGTATCCGCCCAGTAGCGATAAAACCAGTCAAAAAGAGGGACTTCGCCCAGTCTTTCGCCGCGGCAGAAAGCCACAAAACGCTCACGATTAGGCATAGACGCTTTCTTTTCCATCTATCGCCTCCCCTTTAGCCTTTTACCAGACGAGTTGCCTCATCAACTGCGGTAACGCAGTCCTCAGCAAAACCCTCCGCTCCAATCTGGTCGGCAAACTCGCGAGTGATGGGCGCACCACCAATCATCACCTTGGGTTTGAGCCCCGCCTTCTTCAAGGCATCAATCACCTTGGGCATCGCGGTCATCGTCATCGTGAGCAGGGCTGACATCGCCACAATATCTACCTTTCGGCCCTTAACTGCCGACACAAAAACATCCGGCGTCACATCGGCACCCAGGTCATCGACTTTGAAACCATTGCTTTCCAGCATCAGCTTGACCAGATTCTTGCCGATGTCATGCATATCACCTTCCACAGTGCCAATTACCACATTCCCCTTGTTGGGGACATCAACATTAGCTAGCTGGGGTTTCAAAACCTCAACGCCGCGATTCATGGCTCGGGTAGCGATTAGCACTTCAGGGAGATAGGCGGTCCCTTCTTTGAAGCATTTGCCCAGAGCCTGAATGCCGGGGACTAACCCCTTCTCCAGAATATCCAAGGGTGCCGTCTTGCTCTTCAGCGCCTTGCTGACCAGCTCCACCACCTGTTTATCGTCCCCTTTTTGCACATTTTGTGCGATGGACTTCAGTAAATCAGCCATAACTAATCCTCCTTCTCCATTGCTTTTGGAATTGGTCTTCTCGCGGGTTCTGCTGGCATTCTCGGCACATAGTATATTTTCTTTGGCGCAGTCTGTCAATGTGCCTTTCTTAATTGACAGCCAGAGTCAGGAGGCTTATACTCGCAATCAGTTACCGAAAGGAGGCACCAGACCAAATGAGCGGCGTGCGATTTAAAGACAGAATAACATTGGTCACCGGGGGGACAAGTGGGGTGGGGCAAGCAATTTCCAGAGCCTTTGTTTCGGAAGGTAGCGTGGTTGTAGCAATAGATAACCCTGATAGCGAACAAAACTTCACTGAAGTCTCTGCTTCAGAGCCGGGCAAATTTGTTGGTGTGAGAGTGAAGCTAACTGACGCCAGAGATGTCAAGAACGCCGTTGACCATATCGTTCAGGACTGGGGCAGAATTGATATTCTGGTAAATAACTACCGCCTCCCCACCACTGCCCCATTCCTTGATACCAAAGAAGCCGACTGGTACCAGGACCTGGAGCATAATCTGGTGGTAGCAATTCGTTTCTGCGCCGCCGCCCTGCCTCAGATGATAAAACAGAAATCAGGCGTTGTGGTGAACGTAGGCTCAATCGCTGGCAGGCAACCCCGTCCCGTATCGGTCGTTTACAGCACGGCGATGGCGGGGATTATCTCACTCACCCGTTCCCTGGCAGTGGCAATGACACCCCATAATATACGAGTGAATGGCCTCTGCACCGGTCCTACTGACGACCCCATCCACCAGAAGTTTGTCCGCACCGCCGACCCAACTTTTATTGAGCAGTTGAAGAGGAATATTACGCTTGGTCGCTACGGCAAAACGGAGGAGGTGGCAGCAGCGGTGCTCTTCCTGGCATCAGACGAATCATCATATATCGTCGGGCAGAACATCAGCGTGGATGGCGGCAATGCCATGCCCTAGTTTGACAGCCGGGATGGTTGGGCGGTAAGCTTTTCTCTCAGGCAGATTTAGGATAAAATCTAGCTGAGGAGAGGTGTCCGAGTGGTTGATGGTGCCGCTCTCGAAAAGCGGTTCCCGATTTACATCGGGACGTGGGTTCGAATCCCACCCTCTCCGCCAAAGATAAAAAGGAGACAAAATGGAGAAACGGGAGTGGAAATGGCAAAGACCACACATGCTGATGCTAATCAGTTTACTGGGTGGATGTATTGGCATTGACAGGTTTTATCAAGGGCAAATTGGGCGGGGAATTTTGAAAATGATAACCCTCGGTGGAGCTGGGATTTGGTATCTCGCCGATATTGCCAGATATGCATATATGGCTGGTAAAGAGGAGCCAAGTTAACAAAAGCAAACTCACAGCTTTTACTGCGGAGAGGTGCTGGAGTGGTCTATCAGGCACGCCTGGAGAGCGTGTGTCCTTCTAAGAAGGACCGTGGGTTCGAATCCCACCCTCTCCGCCACTACATTATGAAAAATAATAATGAAGAACAACGAACTTAAATACTGGGTCGGGTTCAATATCATCCCGGGCATTGGGCGGGTCAAGTTTTCCCAACTGGAGAGCTACTTCAGCAGTCTGGAAGACGCCTGGAAGGCAACTCCCGCTGAGCTGAAGAAAGCTGGTCTGGAAACCAGCACCATAAACGCCATTACTACCTGGCGACCCAAAATTTCCCTTGATGAGGAGATGACCAAGCTAGAGCGATTTGGTATTCAGGTGCTCACCTATCACGATGAGAAATACCCACCCCGCCTCAAAGAGATTTATGACTACCCACCCGTCATTTACCTCCGCGGCGCCCTGCTCCCCGAAGATGAATGGTGCATTGCTGTGGTTGGGACGAGGCGAGCGACAGTCTATGGTCGGCAGGTGACCGAGGAAATCGTCACGGACCTCGTCCATAACAAAATCACTATCGTCAGCGGGCTTGCCAAAGGAATTGACACTATTGCCCACCAGTCCGCTCTGGATGCGGGCGGCAGGACAATTGCCATCTCAGGCTGCGGGCTGGACGCTGTTTACCCCAGCGAGAACCTCAATTTGGCACGGCGCATTATCCAGCAAGGCGCGCTGATAAGTGAATACCCTCTTGGCATCAAACCCAAAGCGGAGAATTTCCCGCGGCGCAACCGTATTATGAGTGGAATGAGCCTGGGTGTTCTGATTACTGAAGCTGATGTTACCAGCGGCGCGATGATTACGGCACACCTGGCTCTGGAACAAAACCGTGAAGTCTTTGCCGTCCCCGGCAGCATTCTATCACCCGCCAGTCGTGGCACAAACCATCTGATTCAAGAAGGCGCCAAGTTGGTGCGCGCCTACACTGATATTCTGGAAGAACTGAACCTGACCGCTGTCGCCCAGCAACTGGAGATGAAAGAAGTCTTACCCGCTTCGGAAACGGAGTCGCTACTACTAAAGCAACTTGGTGCCGAACCAGCTCACATTGACGAGGTCTGTCGTCATTGCGGCTTACCCGTCGCCACCGTCAGTAGCACTCTAGCGATGATGGAATTGAAGGGTCTGGTCAAGCAGGTGGGACCAATGAGCTACGTTCTGGCTCGGGAACTCCGACAGGAATATAAAGTGAAAGTAGACTAGTATGAAAAATCTGGTCATTGTTGAATCGCCGGCTAAGGCGCGGACTTTAAGCCGACTGCTGGGCAGAGGCTACTTCCTCAAAGCCTCCCTCGGTCACATCCGCGATTTACCCAAAAACTACTTGGGCGTGGATATTGACCAGAGTTTTTCGCCCAAGTATGTCATCCCAAAAGATAAGACCAAGATAGTCAATGAACTCAAGGAAGCGGTCAAGGACGCCGCAACTATTTACTTGGCGACTGACCCTGACCGTGAGGGAGAGGCGATCGCCTGGCACCTGACCGAGGTTACTAGGACCAACAGCCACCCCTACAAGCGTGTCGTCTTCCACGAGATAACCAAAGATGCCGTTGATTATGCCTTTGAGCACCCCCGCGACATTGATATGCAACTGGTGAACGCTCAGCAGGCGCGCCGTATCCTAGACAGGCTGGTCGGTTATAAAATTAGCCCCCTGCTCTGGCGCAAAGTCAAACGCGGTCTTTCCGCCGGCAGAGTGCAGTCGGTAGCCGTTAGAATCATCGTTGACCGCGAGCGAGAAATCCAGAGCTTCGTCCCGGTGGAATACTGGGTGATTGAAGCTGAACTGACCAAGAAGACTGAAAAGGTACCCTTCCGTGCCACTCTCATCGGGTTGACCGATGGCACCAAGCTGGAAATTCATAGTGAGAGCGAAGCCAATAAACTCAAGGTGGAACTGGAGCCGGCAGACTATAGCGTCCTCAAGGTTACCACCAAAAAGGTGAGCCGCCCACCCGCCCCACCCTTCATCACCTCCACCCTTCAGCAGGAAGCCTGGCGCAAGCTCCACTTCACCGCCAAACAGACGATGGCAATCGCCCAGCAACTTTACGAAGGTCTGCCCATCGGTGAGGAAGGCAATGTTGGTCTCATTACCTACATGCGGACCGATTCCACCCACGTGGCACCTTCAGCACTGGCAGAGACCAGAGAATATATCAAAGAAAAATACGGTGCCGATTATCTGCCACCCCGTGCCCGCGTCTACACCAGTAAAGTTAAAGGGGCACAGGAAGCCCATGAAGCCATCCGTCCCACCAGAATTCACCGCGAGCCATCGGCAATCAAGAAATACCTCACCCCCACCCAGTACCGACTTTACGACCTCATCTGGAAGCGAATGGCTGCCAGTCAGATGGCAGCCACCATATTTAATAACACCACTGTTGATATTGAAGCCAAGCGACCCAAGACCAGTTACCTGCTGAGAACTCTGAGCTCGGTCAATGTCTTCCCCGGCTTTATTATTATATATATTGAAGGTAGAGATGAGGCTGAGGAAGATGAAAGAAAAGTCACCCTGCCCCCGCTGAAAAAGGGCGACGAGTTGAATTTAATCAAAGTCCTCCTTGACCAGCGTTTCACCCAGCCACCGCCCCGCTACACCGAAGCCACCCTGGTCAAGACGCTGGAGCAGTATGGTATTGGGCGTCCCAGCACCTATGCCCCCATTCTCTCCACCATTCAGGAGCGAGAATACGTTACCAAGGTCAAGGGCTTCTTCCAGCCCACCGAACTGGGCATCATCGTCAATGACTTGCTTAACCAGCATTTTGCCGCTGTTGTTGATATTCAGTTCACTGCCCATATGGAAGATGAGCTGGATGAGATTGTTGAGGACAAGAGGGACTGGGTGAGCGTCATCCGCGATTTTTATGTCCCTTTCCAGAAAGACCTGGAAAAAGCCTTCCAGGTAGTGGAGAAAGTCAAAATCGCCGATGAGCAAATCGGCGAGGCGTGTCCTCAGTGCGGCAAACCCATTGTCATTAAGATGGGTCGCTTCGGTAAGTTTTTAGCCTGCAGTGGCTACCCGGGATGCAAATACACCCGCCCCTACCGTATCAGCACCGGCGCCAAATGCCCGGAGTGCGGCGGCGAGCTGGTCCAGATGATGAGCAAGAAGAACAAGGTCTTCTACGGGTGCAGTAACTACCCCAAGTGTAAATTTGCCATCAGCTATAAACCCCTCTCCCAGCCCTGCCCCAAGTGCGGGAGTCTGATGACTCAGTATGGAGAGGAGTGGGCGAAGTGTATTAAGTGTGGACACAGAATGAAGGTAGACTAAGTTATGGTTACTAAGCACACCAACGCCTTTTATGAAGGCACGAAAACAAAAATGAGAACCTTCAGGGCAAAAGTCATAAGTACTAGATATGACCATATTTTGCCTCAGAAATTCTGGTATCTCAATTTGTGGCAAGACATACGTAAGAAGGCTATCACTTATTTCAAAAGTGAAAGAATAAAATGGCACAGAGAGCAAGATAACCTCCTAAGCTCACAAATCCTGTGTGTTAATATCTTTTTCCCTTTGAGAGAGCATCTCCATTTGCTCGAGGGTTTCTTGAGGCAGTTCTACCCCTCTTTGGAGAAAGTGACTTACATAGATTTTGAGTATGTTGGTCCTAAAGATAAAAACTACTTCAATGAAAGAGGCGGCCGG
>Ga0315312_1002078_pt1 | contig 14343 bp, 10 predicted proteins | sample TDP7_MG_FD_203629 | JGI IMG/M metagenome (GOLD analysis project Ga0315312, IMG submission 203629) | Freshwater sediment microbial communities from Lake Towuti, South Sulawesi, Indonesia - TDP7 | ecosystem: Environmental > Aquatic > Freshwater > Lake > Sediment | place: Indonesia: South Sulawesi... | reverse complement strand
TCCCGGGGACGGCCATTTCCACCGTCCCCATTTTCAGAGCCTTGGTCACATGGGCATCCTTGTAAAGCTGGGCACTGTGGTAAAGTTTAGGAACCAGCCGACCGCCTGACTTTTTTGTCAATTGTTCAATGAATATCTCCAGACCCATGCACCGGGGATGGTTGGGCACCGTATCCACCGAGATCTTGAACTCATACGTCTGCGCCCCAACTTTAGACATTGCGACAGGAAACAGCGCCAGCATTATCAGTGCCGCCATCGCCAAGATGATTTTCCAATGCTTTCTCATTTCTCAGCCCTCCTTTCAAAAAAATTTGATTGGTAAGGATCTTCTATTTTTTCACCCCCTCTCCCCTCGTTCATTTGGGAACCCCGGAAAGGCTCAGCATCTTGGTAATAAATCTACGGACCGGATCTTTTCCCATAGATTTTTATGGCAGAAGAAAAATGTTTATTAACTTTAATTCCTAATGGGAAATGCAGCCGTTTTTGGATGAATATGCTCACATTTTTGAGTCAACTTGTCAAGCAGGTATTATTTCTGGCCGCCCCCAGTTTTTAATCAGCCTTTAGCTCATGTTTGACTCGGGCGCAGGGAAGATGCCCGTAGCCCGCATCGGCGGGAAAGGACTTTCCTGAAGGACTCCCCCCTGCCTTCCGCAGGAGGACGCGGGGTGACTCGATGGCGGAGCTCCTTTTCTGCCGCCATCGGGAGCCCCGGCCCCTGCTCAGGAGCAACGACTGCCTTATGCGGGCGAGGACAGCGGCCCTGCGCCCGAGTCCGCCTCAGATCTATCAAGGAATGATTTCCCTCCCTATGGCAAAAAATGGGGGGTGGCAAGGTCATTATTTACGATAACCCAGGGCCTATTCAGCGATGAGGATGCGATTATTAGGCATGCTCTCCAATCCTCTGGCGAAGTCCTTCCCATTCCATCATGGCTTTGATTACCTTAAGGCAGCGGCCCAAATTGGAAAAAACTGGAACGGATTGAGACTGGAGAAGGCGATATGCGGAACGAGCCAAATCTCCGGCAATCCAGCAAACCACGATAGGTTTTTGGGTCTGGGAAGAAATTTCGACGATTCGCTGGGCCAGGCGAACAGCGTCATCCCCCACGACCATAGTGATGACAAACATGACCAAGTCAAAGTCAGGGATGCGCAGCAGAGGAAGTAGGAGACGCCTCAGGTATTCGGGCTGCGAAATGGCATAGAAGGTCCCTTGAGCTGTGATATCAATGGGGTTAAGAAGAGATCCATAAGGGGGGATTATTTTCTTGAGCGTCTCTTTGACCTCGCCCTCTATCTGCGGAATCGCGATACCCATTTCTGCGCATTTATCGGAGACGAGAACCCCCGCTCCTCCAGAAGTGGTCAGGATGGCCAGTCGCTTCCGTGCTTGAAATGACTGAACTCTGGAAAATCCATTGGCCATATCCAGCAGCTCATCGGTATCGTCCACGCGAATGATTGCCGACTTCTTCACCAGGGCTGCCGCAGCGGATTCTTCCCCTGCGGATAATCCTGTATGGAAGAGGGCCGCTTGCTGACCGGTCGATGAGCGCCCGACCTTGAGGAGAATAATGGGTTTCCTTTTTCGCCGCGCTCGCTCAGTCAATAGGCGAATGGCAGGGGAATCAGCCAACCCTTCGAGGTAAGCGATAATTACCTTGGTCGTTTCGGCCTCGATCAAAAAGTGGAGATAATCAGTAAATCCCAGTTGGGCTTCATTCCCGGAATGGATCCAGAAACTGATTCCAATGCCGCGCTCCTGAGCCAAGCTGAGAAGTGAACCTCCGAGGGCCCCGCTTTGAGTGATGAACCCCACATTTCCGCAGATCAGCTCTTGGAGGTCGAGAACCCCAGAAAAGCTGGCCGCGATCCGCTCGTGGAAGTTTACGATCCCAATGCTATTTGGGCCGCAGAGGAGAATCTCGTCGTTCTTGGCCAGATCTCTGATCTGGTCTTGCAGGATCCGCCCGGGCCCGCCGGTTTCAGCAAATCCCGAGCTGAAGAGGATAGCCGATTTGATCCCTTTTTGGATGCATTGGATCACAGCATCCCGAACCGCCGCTGCCGGAAGAAGTATCAAGGCTAAGTCGACCGGTTCGGGAATGGCCTCCAGGCTGGCCCAGCACTTGAGGCCAGCGATTTCCCGAGCGCCAGGGTTGACGGGGAAAATGGAGCCGGGATAGCGATGGCGGAGGAGATATTTCAGGGGGCGACCGCTCAGCTTAGAGAGGTCGGACGATGCACCGATGATAGCGATCGATCGGGGATTCAATAAAGGCCTGAGGTCCCTCGTCTGGCCTTGATCATGGCTCATAATGAAATGTGAGGATGGTCCCAAATTGCCCTCCCTTTGTCTAGTTTTAATATTGAGATCTATGAAACGGGCGGTCTCGGATCTAAGCCAAAATGGCTCCCAAAATAGTCAATTCACCGCTGGCTCAGCACCCATCATGGCCCTCTCATTGTTTTGTGATAAAGTGGTTTCGGCGAAGAAACTACTTCACAAACAAAGGAGAGTCAATGATGAATAGGTTTTGTAGCATATTCAGGCAACTCTTACAAATCTTTTCCACCTAAAAAAGGCGATTCACCACAGAGGTCTCAGAGGAAATTTGAGATAAAACAAGGAAATAAACTCCTTTTCTCTGATTTACTCTGTGCACTCATTGAGGGAAAACGATACAATATTTTAGCTGACGAATTATTACATGGGGGCACAGAGAAAGGATCGAAGTTCTTTTGTTTTTTAACTATGAAATTATTCTCTGTACTACTCTGTTGCAAAATCTTGAAATTTTGGCAAGCATTTTCTGCCGAGTCTTATATATATTTTTGATTTTGTTCGTTGTTTTTTGCTAATTTTCTCTGTGATCTCTGTGCCCTCTGTGGTGAATGTATTTGGTTGCGGTTATGCCGCGCTGTACTACTTACGTTCAAACTTTGAAAATTTTGTTAAGCATATTTTAATTTTATCTATGTTTATCGGTAGTTATCTGTGTCCTAAATTTTCTTTCTTAAGGTCTTTTTAATATCTCTGTGATCTCTGTGCCCTCTGTGGCTAATGTTTTTTGGTTGCGGCTCTGCCGCGCTGTGTTCTCTGTGGTTTAAAAAAATCGCTCAATTTAGGTTCCAGAATCGAGTTTCGAAGGGAAAAGATATACAGTCTCCACCCGTGTTGACTCCTTTTTCCCAATTTGGTATATTCCCATCGAAATTCAGACCTTCTATGGGGAGTTTGGCTGTCTCCCTATGTTATTGATCAGGTGGGCAGAAAATTTTTAGAATTTATGCGCAAGTTGCTTAATAGTTTCCCACCGGAAGGCCCGAAATCTTAGATGGAGCGCTGTTCGAAGAAGGATAACTTTCGAGAGGTGAAACGATAGATGAGCAAACCGTTAGGTAGTGTGAAGGTACTCGACCTGACTCAGGCTTGGGCCGGTCCCATCGGGTCAATGCTTTTGGCAGATTTTGGTGCTGAAATCATTAAGGTCGAACCACCGGAAATCGGAGACCACGTGCGTGCCTGGACCCCTCCAGGCTGCCGGGGAGAGAGCCCCCATTTTCTGGCGGCCAATCGGAATAAGAAGAGTGTGACCCTCAATCTAAAGACTCCAAAAGGAAAGGAGATTTTTCTGCAATTGGCCAAAGAAACCGATGTCCTTATGGAGAACTTCCGGCCTGGGGTCATGAAGAAGTTTGGCCTACATTATGAAGTCATCCAACCTATTAATCCACGAGTGATCTATTGCTCCATTTCTGGATTCGGGCAGACGGGGCCGTCACGCAATGATGCCGCCTATGACCTAATTGTCCAGGGAATGGGGGGAGCCATGAGCGTCACTGGAGAAGAGGGAGGGAGGCCGTTGAAGCCCGGTATTGCCCAGGGAGACATAATGGGAGCATTGGGAGGCACAATCGCCATATTGGCAGCTCTAATGGGGCGGGGCAACACAGGTCAAGGTTGCTACATCGATGTCTCGATGCTTGATATTCAGGTGATGGCCATGGGCCATCAGATTGTGAACTATTTACTTAGCGGTAACGTTGCCAAGCCTTTGGGAACATCGCATCCTATTTTGACCCCTTATGAAACTTTTTCAACCAAGACTTTTTCTATAAACATTGCGGCCAATACGCCCGGTCATTGGGCTGACCTTTGTCATATCCTGGGACTGTCAGAGCTAATCGATGATGCGAGGTTTAAAAATGTGGAAGTCCGCATTCAACATCGGAGGGAACTCATCCATCTATTGGAACAGGCCTTGCAAACCAAACCCGGGGAGGAGTGGATAGCCCTTCTCAAAGAAAAAGGGATTCCCTGTGGACCCATCAATGATGTTTCCATGGTTGTCAAGGAGCCCCAGGTTCTCCATCGGGATATGATCATCGAAGTGGAAAATCAGAAGCTGGGCCGAGTTAGGATTCCTGGAATGCCCCTGCGCGTCTGCGGGATGACCGGAAAAGATCCGGTAGCACCTCCTCCATTGCTTGGCGAACATAATGAAGAGATCTTATGTGGTCGGCTGGGATACTCTAAGGAAGAATTGAAGAAGTTTCAAGAGAAAGGTATCATTTAATGGCCGGAGCATGATAAACCGCATTTTAGAGACCTATGGGGCGGATAATGGAAAAGAAAAAGGGAGAGCCTAAGAGATTTACTGAATCTGGCATTGAAGTAAAGTCCCTATATACCCAAGAGGATATCAAGAATTTAGATCCTTTACGTGATATAGGGGAACCCGGTGAGTACCCTTATACGAGGGGAATCCATAAGACGATGTATCGAGATCGATTATGGACGATGAGACAATACTCGGGATTTGGAACTCCCTGGGATTCAAACCAAAGATACAAATACCTGCTTGAACAGGGACAAACAGGTTTAAGTGTGGCCTTGGATCTACCCACCCAGATGGGTTTAGATCCAGATGATCCCATGTCTCTCGGTGAAGTTGGGCGAGTCGGTGTTTGCCTAAGTACTTTAAAAGATATGGAGACTTTGTTTGATGGCCTTTCTTTGGACAAAATTACCACATCATTCACGATTAACGCCACCGCCGCAATGCTATTAGCCATGTATTTATGCGTTGCGGAGAAACAGGGAGTGCCGTTTGATAAGGTTGGAGGAACCATTCAGAATGATATCCTCAAGGAGTATGTGGCGAGGGGAGCCTGGATTTACCCTCCTGAATTTTCCATGCGCTTAATTGTAGATACGATAGAATATTGTGCGAAACATACACCGAGATTCAACCCCATCAGCATTTCAGGGGCGCACTTTAGAGATGCCGGATGTACAGCCGTTCAGGAGGCAGCGTTCACTTTAGCCGATGCGCTTGAATATGTCCAAGCAGTTTTGGATCGGGGTATGGATATCGATAATTTTGCCCCGCAATTGAGTTTCTATTTTTACACCCATAATAATCTTTTTGAGGAAGTGGCCAAATACAGAGCGATGAGGAAACTTTGGGCAATTTATATGAAGGAAAAATTTAAAGCAAAAAATCCAAGGTCTTGGCTATTTCGATTTGGAGTTGTCTGCGGAGGAAGTACTTTAATGCCCCAACAATATGAGATCAATACTATCCGAGTTTCTTATCAAGCACTTGCCAGTGTATTGGGCGGAGTTCAATCCATGTTTACTTGTGCAATGGACGAACCCTTTTCCATTCCCACCGAAGAATCAGCAAGATTGGCTCTGCGTATTCAGCAAGTTCTTAGTTATGAGACCGGGGTTGTGGATACAGCTGACCCACTTGGGGGTTCATACTTCGTTGAATCTTTAACCAAAGAGATGGGAGATAAGGTTGAAGAGCTGATTGAGAGGATCGAAGCGAGAGGGGGTATGATTAAATCGATTGAAGAGGGCTTCATCCAAAGGGAGATTCTTGAAGAAGCCTATAAGAAAGAGAAGCGGATGAGGACGGGGGAGATGGTGGTCGTGGGAGTCAATCGATTTACCATTGATGAGGAGGAGAAGGAATTAAGGCTTCATGAATACAATCCCCAGGTCGCCAGGGGGCAGATCGAATTGTTGAATCAATTGAGGAGGACAAGGGACAAAGAGAAAATAAAAAGGCATATAGAACAACTGAGAACCGCCGGCAGGAATAATGAGAATCTAATGCCGTATCTTATAGAAGCTTTTAAAGACTACGTCAGTTTAGGGGAGGTCTGCCAGGTCTTTAAGGAAGAATTTGGAATTTTCGAGCAGCCTACAGTTATCTGATCTGAGCTTCTTATTTCAGAAATTATTAAGAAGTCCATAATTGATTAGACATTTTCTTCCGTTCATTTGTTGTCACCGTTCACCCTGAGCTGTGAGCCTGTCGAACAGTCGAAGGGTGCGTTGCGAGCCGCTCATGCTTCGGCAAGCTCAGCACGAACGGCTGTGGATTCAGGCTGGAGTGTCCATACAATTATCGACTGATTAGTAATGGGGAACTGTTCAGCGTGGAAAAAGAAAGGAAGATAAGGTTTTTAATGGCCAGCCCTGGTTTGGACGGACATGATAGAGGGGCCAAGGTAGTTGCCCGGGCATTAAAAGATGCTGGGATGGAAGTCATCTATCTGGGCATACATCGCACAGCGGAAGAGATCGTAAAGGCTGCGGTCCAGGAAGATGTGGATTTTATTGGGTTGAGCATGCTTTCCGGAGCACACCTCATATTGACCGAACAAGTTTTAAAGAAGATGGCCAAGCAAAAAATTGATGACATTCCACTCATTGTGGGTGGGACCATTCCCAAAAGAGATATTGAGAAATTAAAGGAGATGGGAGTCGCCCTCGTTTTTCCCACCCAGACACCTTTGGATTGGATCATTGCGGAGATAAAACAATATCGACCCCCCAAAAAGTGAGTTCTTATCAATTTCCCCATTTGATAAAGCTCTACATTTTTGATCTACTTGTCGAGACGAGGATTGCTCCAGAAATTCCTTTACAAAAGATAATGATTGACTCATAGCCTTTGCGGCTTGTTTATTGATAGGGATCATACTTTTTTCCATATGGCCAGAGTTATTAAAGAGTCCATAATTTATTAGACATTTTCTTCCGTTCATTTGTTGTCACCGTTCACCCTGAGCCTTCGGCGTGAGCTCAGTCGAACGCTTGTCGAAGGGTGCCTTGCGAGCCGCTCATGCTTCGACACGCTCAGCACGAACGGCTGTGGATTCAGGCTGGAGTGTCCATACAATTATGGACTGATTAGTAATTATCTGATTACCGAATATGATGATTGGTCGTTGAGAAATTAAATCTTGGTAAGAGCGAAAGATACATTTCAAAGAATATTTTATAGGGGAAATCAGTGCTGTCCAATTTAGGCAGAGTCAGCCTTGCTATTAGCCGGTCATTCCTGCCCCTGCTTTCGCAGGGGTAAACTCCAGCAGAGCCTGCCCCGCACTTGATGCGGCGAATCCACAATCTTCGATATGGTTCCCTGCTTCCGCAGGGACGGAGTCTGGATTCCCGCCTGCGCGGGAATGACGGATCCACAACTTTTCCCAAACCCTAATTTGGACAAGACTGAAAAACAAAGGAGGTTTCTATCTATGGCCAAAAAAACACAAAAATCATCGAAGTTGACTGAGAAGGAAGTTAAGCGATTTGCTTTGTCACAGGGTGCTGATGTGGTGGGAATAGCATCGGTGGAGAGTTTGCTTGAAGCAAGCCTTCCTGAAGGTAGAAGGCCTTGGGATATACTTCCAGGTGCCAAGAGCGTTGTCTCATTTTACATGATGGGAATCGATACCCCTCGTCTTTTGCGTGATGACTGGTTCCTTGGTACTCCCGAACATTCAATAAACTTTGTTCTCTTAGGTTCAGGTTGGCCTGGTGCTACTCAGAGCGACCTATTGGGGTATAAAATCGCTCGGTTTCTGATTAATAGGGGTTTTAAGGCCATCCCCATACCCTCTGGTCATCCCTATGATAAGATTAATCTCAGAGGAATAATATCCCAAAAGCATGCAGCAGTGGCTGCCGGGCTGGGTGAGATTGGATTTAACCAACTATTGTTAGTACCTAAGTTTGGATGCAACGTTTACCCAGGTTCTGTATTAACCACTGCGGTTTTAAAAGCTAATCCTAAATATGAAAAGAGATTGTGCGAAGAAACAAGAAAGGATTGTAATTTTTTGTGTGCAAGTTCATGCCCTTCAGGGGCAATCAAGGAGGATGGGAGTTTCGATAAAAACAAATGCCATGTATTCCTTTATGAAGAGGTTGGTAAAAGATATGGATATCCTCCCCATCAACATATGCTGAGATGCGGTGTTTGTATGAACGTATGTCCAGCAGGTAAACCTACTAAAAAAATTAGAGCTTAGTTTTAAAAAGTCAGGGCTTGATGAATGGCTGGCCGCCATGTGCTCTCCCCCAAATCCGTGCTGAAAAGGCCCCCAAGCAAACCCAAGAACTTGTGCGCAGGTTCCCTTGACACACAGTTGCCTTCCCAGTATACTCTTAAAACCAAAAAACGAGTTCCAGCGACGCCACCTGCATAGATGGGTAATCCCGGATTGAATGGGAGGTTGAAAAATGCAGCATAAAGAAAGCGAAGGTAAATTTGAAACCGGCTCCGGCATCCCTGTCAAGGTCGCTTACACTCCCGACGATGTGAGAGACTTAGACTACGAAAGAGATTTGGCGCTTCCAGGGGTACCGCCGTATACGCGAGGGGTTTACCCCACCATGTACCGGGGTAGGTTGTGGACCATAAGACGGTATTCTGGCTATGGAACCCCGGAGGAAACAAATGAGCTCTATCGACATGAATACCGGGAGGGACAGACTGGCTTCTCCATAGCCTTTGATACACCTACAAATAGCGGACTTGATTCTGATGACCCTCGAGTAGGAGCCGATGTGGGAATAGGTGGCGTACCAGTATGTTCCCTGGACGACATGGAAATCCTGTTTGAGGGGCTCCCCATAGAGAAAGTGGCCACCTCCGTAACTGGAAAGGCGTTCTCTCATGTGCAGCAGGCTATGTACTTCGCCATGGCTGAAAAAAGGGGGCTCGAACTGAAAGAACTGAGGGGGACTACCCAGGCAGACATTCTTACCGCCCTTGGTTGCATGAACTATATAGACCAGATTGCACCTCGCCATGCCATAAGGCTGCTTGCGGACCTTGTTGAATGGAGTTCGGAGGTAGCTCCGAGGTGGCACCCAGTGAGCTTCGATACTTATAATGCTCGGGAAAATGGGGTGAATGCGTACCAAGAGCTGGCCATCCTCATGGCAGACGCCATTGCCTACATTGAGGAGGAACGTAAAAGGGGCAGGATACCGCTTGACCAATACATCCGTGGTTTTTCCTTCAATATGGGCTGCCACAATGATTTCCTGGAAGAGATAGCCAAGTTTAGAGCAGCTCGGAGGATGTGGTATAGATTGGTTAAAGATAGATATGGCATTGACGATGCGCGTTGCCATCTACTAAGATTGCATGTCCAGTCCTCGGGAATTACCCATACTACTCAGCAGCCCCTTAACAATCTGATGCGCATCGCTTTTCAAGTGTTAGCTGCTGTCTTGGGTGGTGCCCAATCAGTTCACGCCAATGGCTACGATGAAGGTCTCTGCTTGCCTACCGAGCAAAGTATGCTTCTTTCCATCAGAACCGAACAGATTGTCCAGCACGAGACCAACGTCATCAACACCGCAGACCCTTTGGGTGGCAGCTATTACATTGAGTGGCTTACTAATGAACTGGAGACAAGGGCATGGCAGTACTTGAAGAGAATAGAGGAAGCGGGAGGTCTTGTTGAAGCTCTGGAGTCGGGATGGCTGCAAGGGGAGTTCCGAAAAGCCATAATCGAACACCAGAGGCGCTTGGACACCGTAGAGGTCAAGGTTGTTGGGGTAAATTGTTTCGAGATGGAGGAGGAGCCTTATCAAGTACGCCTTTTTCGCCCCAACCCCCGGGCCGCTGAAATCCAGACAGAAAAGCTCCAGAAACTCAGGCGGGAGCGCGACAATCAAAAGGTGGAGGAAGCGCTGCGGGAGCTGCGAGAAGTCACCAAACAAGGAGAAAATGTGATGCCTGCGGTGATGAAAGGAGTCAGGGCCTACGCCACCATGGGTGAAATCTGCAATGTGTGGCGAGATATATATGGTACCTGGTCAACGCCAATAGGGCTCTAAGTATCATAGTGGGAGGGGAAGTGATAGTGAAAGTGGAAGGCGAGAGAAAAGAAGTCCGGGTATTGATGGCCAAACCGGGACTGGATGGGCACTGGAGGGGAGCTATAGTGGTAACCATGGCATTAAGGAATGCTGGAATGGAGGTGATATATGTCGGCAATCAAACCCCTCAAGCCATCGTTGAGGCCGCGATCCAGGAGGATGTTGATGTCGTGGGGCTGAGCATCCTGTCTTCCGCCCATTTAAAGTTAATCCCAGAAGTAACGCGCCGCCTTCACGAGAGAGGGGCAAAAGAAATCATAGTGCTGGCGGGAGGAATCATTCCTCGTGAGGATGTTCCCCTTTTGAAACAGGCGGGAGTGGACGAAGTCTTTCAACCTGGCAGCAAACTAGTCTCAATCGTAAACTATGTTAAGCACAGAGTAATCCAAAAGCGGAGCTCATCCGCAATATGAGGCCCGCTTTAGGCAGTTTCTCCCCAAAGGCTGGCAAAAACTGGCTGACTGCTGGCTACACCTTCGGCCAGCCCAGGGATTGTTGTTTGAGTGTTTCGAGATCGACCTTAATCCCATCCCTGGCGCCGTCATCGCCATCCAGACCTTTGGCGACTTCCTGGGATTCAACCTCCACTGCCATGTCCTGGTGATGGACGGTTGCTTCCTTCGGCAAGCTCAGGACATGTTTACGGGAGCGGCATGTTCCGGGTCGCTCCTCCTCTGAACCTGAAAAAGCTGGAGGCTATCTTCCGGCACAGGGTCTTCAAGAAGGTATCAGGTTAGAAACCGCCCTCTACTGTCTGAATAGCAGACTTGGGGGTTTAATTTCTTGACATAAAATTCCCTTTTTTATATTATGAACTCGCCTAAAGAGCCCTTCTTATCAATCCATTTCAAACCAAAAGCACTCTGGAGAAAGGAGGCAACTATGGACCTGAAACATAAACGACCTCTGCGCATGGGGATCGCCGTCGCGATGTGCGCGGCAGCGCTCGCCACAATTTGGGGAGCGACCGATCGCATCGCATATGCCCAAGACAAGCCTCAGCGCGTCGTGCTGCGCTTCAGCGCCGACTTGCCGCCGCCGCCGCACCCGGCCGGCATTGCGTTGAAGTACTTTGCCGAGCGGCTGCCGCAGGTCATTCCTGGCAGCCAGGCGCGGGTCTACTATGCCGGCGCGCTGTACACCATTCCTGAAGCGTTCGAGGCGATGCGCGCGGGCAACCTGGAGATGTCCTGGATGCAGATCGGCAAGGCGGCGCCGGTCGAGCCGTGGATGATGGCGGTAGTGGGACCGGGCGTGCTGACGACGGTGGGGGCGGTTGAAAGCATCGAGAAGACGCAGACCTTCCAGATGCTGGTCGACCGGCTCGACACCGTACAGGGCATCAAGGTGTTCGGCGCCGGGCACATGAGCTTCGGCATGGGCGTCGGCGGCAAAAAGCGCTACCTAAAGCCCGATGACTTCGTCGGCCGCAAGCTGCGCACCATGGCGCCAGTCGAGAATGCCTCGTTCGAGGCCTGGAAAGCCTCGCCCGTGGTCATGGCATGGGGTGAATGCCCGAGCGCGCTGCAGTCCGGGGTCATCGACGGGGTGATGACGAGTATCGGCGGGTGGCTCAGCGTACGCGATCAGATACCCTTCTACACGATGGGCGGCGCCGGCGCATTCGTCGGCGACTATTATATGGTCAGCGCCAGCCGGCGCTGGTGGGAGAAGCTGAACGCGGCCACCCAGGATGCGCTGGAAAAGCTGATCATGGAGACGATCAAGGTGCAGAAGGAGCTCAACTGGTGCGTCGACAAGCTCACCTACGAAAAATATGGGACCAAGGACCCGTCCAAGCCCGGCGTCTACTGGATGACCCCGGACGAGGTGTCCGTCCTGACGCGGGCGGCGGGCGACGCCCCGGCCAATTTCGTGAAGAGCAAGACGCCGAAGGCGGTTGCCAGCTGGGTCGATCTCTTCATCAAGGAAGGTCGCGAGCTCTCGAAGAAGAACCCGCCGGGAACGTGCTGGATCGAGAAGGTGGACTGCTCGAAGCACGCCGAGAGGATCGTGATCCGCTGAAGGGAGGGCTCGTGCAAAGGGCATACTTGATCTGGTGCGCGTTCCAGGATAAGGTCTTAGCGTATGTGGGCGCTTTATTGCTGCTGGCATGTACGCTGTTGGCCGTCGTCGAGATCATCCGGCGCTACGTGTTCGGCGTGTGCTTTTACTGGCAGCAGGACGCCGTCACCTTCTTCATCCTGAGCGCGGTCTATCTCTTGTTCGGCCTCTCGCAGCGCCACGGCTCGCACCTTAACGTGACAGTGTTCGTGGGGCTGCTCGAGCAACGGGGGCAGGGCGCCCGGCGGGCGGCCGAGGTCATCAAGTTCTTGGCCGCCATGATCTCGCTCGTCTTTCTCGTCGCCGTCGTGTGTTGGGGCATCCCGGAGGCCCACGAAAGCCAGCGCTTCGACACCCGCACCGAGAGCTTGATCCTTCCCCTGTGGCCGTTCCTGTGGGTCCTGCTTGCCGGGTTCGCCCTGATGGCGGGGTCGCTCGTTTTCCAGGTGTACAGCGGGATCCAGATGCTGCGCGGCCGGGGCGGCCTCGAGGAACCGGCAGGCGCACGCGGGGCACTGCACTGAAAAGCTGAATCCATCCGTGTCGCGGCTGGATAAAAGGAGATACCTATGGTGATCAGTGGGGTCGTCGTCCTTGCCCTCCTGGTGGTGAGTGTTCCAATCGGGATCGCGCTCAGCGGGAGCAGCGCGGTCTATATCCTCCTCGACCCGCTGCTCGAACCTTCCACCATCTTTCGCGCCTTCTTCAGCTTCCTCGGGCGCTACGCGCTGATGGCGATCCCCCTGTTCATCTTCGCCGGCTTCCTGATGGAGGGCACCGGCCTGCTGGCGCAGTTGTTCCGCTTCGCCGACTCGCTGGTCGGCTGGATGCCCGGCGGCTTCGGCGTCGCAACGGTCGTCGCGTGCGTGCTGTTCGGCGCGATCTCGGGCTCGAGCGTCGCGATGGCGGCGGCTATGAGCGTGATCGCGATCCCGGAGATGAAGAAACACGGTTACCCCGACTGGCTCTCGGGGGGACTGGTGGCCACGGCCGGCGGCATCGCGATCCTGATCCCGCCGAGCATTCCGCTGCTGATCTACGGCATCGTCACCGAGACGTCGGTGGTGAGCCTGTTCTTTGCGGGCGTCATCCCCGGGCTGCTGCTTGCGCTCGGCAATGCCATCACCGTCATAATCATTGCGATATACCTCAAGCTGCCGCGGACCAAGTTCGAGGGTCACAAGATTCTGCCCGCAACGCTGGGCGCGTTGCCGGCCGTCGGCATGCCGGTGGTCATCCTCGGCGGGCTCTACGGGGGGGTATTCACGCCGACGGAGGCCGCGGCGGCCGCCTGCGGCTATGCGCTGCTCTACGGGCTCATCAGCGGCAAGGGCGAGTTCCTGAAGAAGATTCTGCCCGTCGCTACCCGCTCGCTTAACCTGACGGCCGTGATCTTTTTCCTGATCGGCAGCGTCGGCGTGTTCCAGTTCCTGGCGGCGAACCTCTACTGGCCGCAGAAGATCACCGAGACGATCATCGGCTGGGGCCTCACGCCGCTCGGCTTCATTTTCGCGTTCATGGGCGTGCTGCTGATACTCGGGTGTTTCGTCGACGGCGTGGGAATGATCCTGCTGACCGTACCCGTGGTCTTCCCGGTCGCCTATGCCATGAAGATCGACCCGGTCGCCCTCGGCATCATTATTACGCTCAATGTCGAGACCGGCGTGGTCACGCCCCCGGTCGGCCTGAATCTTTTCGCGGTGAGCGGCACCTCGAAGATCCCCCTGCCCGCAGTCCTTAAGGGCACCCTACCGTTCTTCATCGGCGATCTCACCGTGCTGCTCCTGGTGATCTTCTTCCCGGGGCTGGCGACCTGGCTGCCCAATCAGCTTGTGACGCCCGTGTTCAAGTGAACGCGGGAACGGCCGCGGGAAAAAAGCCCCGGTTTTTTTGGCAACGATACTGGGATAGCAAGCTTGTCAAATCTTTTTTAGCCAATTAATACTACTACGTTAAGTATCATGAATCATCATATATGAGAATCTTTGTTCCGCAAATTGGGCATATGCCGGTATATATCAGTAAGAATTTCTGGATCCATCGGCGGACAGCTTGCAAGGTCAATC
>Ga0315312_1002077_pt1 | contig 14345 bp, 13 predicted proteins | sample TDP7_MG_FD_203629 | JGI IMG/M metagenome (GOLD analysis project Ga0315312, IMG submission 203629) | Freshwater sediment microbial communities from Lake Towuti, South Sulawesi, Indonesia - TDP7 | ecosystem: Environmental > Aquatic > Freshwater > Lake > Sediment | place: Indonesia: South Sulawesi... | reverse complement strand
CCGATCCCGCTTAAAAAGATAACACTGCCCACTGGAAAAAAGGTGCCATAAGGATACTGAGGCTCTTCTTCCTTGATCTCCATCTTTTGTAAAGCGAGGTAAATTAGGGTGATTCCCATGCCTTCTGCATTTGCCTTATGAGTTCCCGTGTAATTGGCAGTACCTTCTGGAAACGGCTTCGTAATCGCCAGCGTTCCGCCCGTTCCCACTTGTCCAATGGATACGTCATATAGATTTGAACGCCCATTCGGATCAGTAAGATTGACTAGAACGGTTGCTCCCTCCATTAGTGGACCAGAAATACGGCCCAGTGTGAAGTACACTCTAAATCTGTCGCCTTGGCTTAAAGACCCTTGAACAGACACGTTATAGACAGCCTGCTGCAGGCTAACTTCTTCCACAACCTTCCAATTCTTAAGTGGTTCTGGTTTTACAACAATTTGGGAAGCAGCCACAGAAACTAGTCCTACAAAGGAAATGATCAAGCCTAAAGCAAGTACATCCTTTCTCATATGGGCATTCACTACTTTAAAATGCAATTCTGTCCATTATAAAGTATTCTCGCAACTCTACTTCTGCTCGCGACGTTGTCTACCGGTTATCAGGTTTGGAAAGAAATGTAAAAAAGAAGGCATGCGCAGTTCGCTATTAGGAGTCAGGGGATAAACAGCTTGAAATGTGGACGCTTCAGAAGAGATTGCGTTGTACTTGTGGTCATCTTCCTCCATCTGGTTGCGTTGGTCGTGTCTCTAGCCCCCGCATCTGCCACGGTATACGTCACGGGAGTTAAGGTTGGCAACTGGGCTAAGTACGCTATTATAGGCGGTTGGAGTGCCTACAACACCACTGTCACTATGCCGCAGTTCGTAACGGATGCAAAAAATACAGAATGGATCCGAATTAATGTCACAAAAGTCAGCTACACGACTGTCACTTTACTGGTGACTACACTGTTCAAAGACGGTTCTAAGAGGTTAAGCACAAACATAGGTGACGTTAAAACAGGCTCAGGCAATCTTAGCTTACAGGTAGTCGCCGCTTACCTGGATCAAGGAGAAAAAGTCTCAGAGTCCGAGGGAGCCCTAACAATTAACAAAACCACACTTAAAACATATGCAAATGCATTACGAAATGTAAACTATGCATACAAGGAGGAGTATGCCCAAAAAGGAGAAATTGGAGTAGAACAAGTCTTGTACGAATTCCGTTGGGACAAAACGTCGGGAATAATCGTGGGAATGTCATTTTTGAACGTGTTTGAATCGCAAGATTTCAAGACTATAGCCTCAACCATATTGGAAATCAAAGAAACCAATATCTGGCAACCCGAAGTCAGCTTCGGCTTAGGCTTAGAATGGATTATGGTAGCAGCGTCAGTAGTTGCTATTGCAATCACCTTAGTTGCATTTTTAGCGATTAGAGGAATGAAGAGAAGGAATAAGAGAAGACGCACGAGGATGCCTCGACGCTCTCACAAATTTGCGCGATCAAGAACTACCACAACTCTGGATGCGATGGGGACATTGCTTACAGCCAGCACAGTCATGTGACTTTCTGTTGGAGTTCCCTCTCAGGACTGTTTTAGAGGATTTAGTTTTGAAAGTTTGTTGAATACAGAATTGTTCCACAAGTTTTAAAAACTCTTTGTAAAACAATTTAGGCAATACTGATTGTTAATGGAGAGAAAGGTATGAAGACAAAGCCAACAGTGTTAATGCTCCTACTCCTATCTTCTATGTCTGCACTGATTACTCCAAAAGCGAGTGGTCTGGTCCCGGCGACTATATCAGTCAGTCCACCTACAAACAAGTATGAAAAGGGGCAAGTCTTCACCGTAGACATAAAGTTCACCAACGTCTGGGATGAGGTTCTTGAGGACTGGCTTTATCACGTTCACGAATGGGGTGTTACGTTAAAGTATGATATCGGCCTTTTGTACACCAATGAGACCCTTATCAAAGAAGGACCTTTCCTCAAAGGAGGTGGAACAACCTACTTCCCGACCCCCTTCTTTGGTGCTGGCTACGTGCAATTAGGCTGTTTGCTCATCGCCACTGACGCCAATGTCGGTGGAAGCGGGACTCTAGCCAACATAACCTTCGTAGTCATGGACACGGGAAAAACCAACCTAACCCTCACCGACACAAGTCTAAAAGAACCCTACAACGTAGACATCCCCCATGAAACAGTGGGCGGCATCTTCTTTACCACTTACCCAAAGGCCTCGTTCTACTATTTGCCTTCCCGTAGCCCTCCGCCCCTTGATTACTATCCCGATCCCTCATTGTTGCGTGACCCAGTTGTAGGCGAAACTGTAGCCTTCAACGCTTCAGCCTACACAGTAGGAGGCTTCTACGGAGGAAGCTACGATCCAGACGGTTTTATAACGAGCTGCGCTTGGGACTTTGGCGACGGTAGCACAGTAACCGTGTACACCCCAGTTGTCGTTCATGTCTACATCGAAAATAAATCATACATCGTGACCCTCACAGTCACAGACAATGATGGAAAAACCGACACTTTTAGTCAATATGTGGTTGTAACATCAGCACCGGCACCCCGAGGCACAGTAGTTTTCGTGTATCCTCAGTGGAGTTCGGCTTCCCCCAGCTCAACTTTCAGAATAGATGTCATGGTCTACAATGTAACTGTACTTTACGCCTGGCAATTCCGTCTTAGCTGGAATACCGATGTCTTAGAGTTTGTAAGCGTGGCGGAGGGCCCATTCCTTAACTCTAGCGGCGCTTACCCAAGCTTCTTCGTGTCGAAAATAAACTACACTGCAGGATGGGTATACGCAGCTAGCACACTTATAGGCGTGGGGAGGGAAGCGTCCGCTACAGGCAGCGGCGTCTTAGCCACGGTGACCTTCAAAGCCAAGGGGTTGGGACAAAGTGCACTTGACCTCTGGCACACGATGCTCATCAACTTTGATGCAGTAAAAATATCTCACTCTGTGGAGGACGGTTACTTTGACAACCAAGCACTTATTGCAAGCTTTGATTATTTACCACTTAAACCGGTTGTTGGTGAGAACGTAACCTTCGACGCATCAAGCAGCTATGACCCCGACGGCTACATCGTATCATACACATGGTACTTCGGCGACGAAACTACCACAACAGAAACTAGCCCAATCACGACTCATGTCTACTGGAACACTGGTGTTTACACGGTTAGATTAACTGTAACCGACAACTCTGGCCAAACAAAAAGCGTCCAGAAAACATTAAAAGTATACGCTCCTCCAGCTGCCTCCTTCACATGGACGTCAGAAAAACCAAGGGCAAACGAAACAGTGACCTTCGAAGCATTCGCCTACGACCCGGACGGCTGGGTCGTCAGCTACGAATGGGACTTTGGCGACGGAGCATACGCATTTGGATTCAAGGTATACCACGTCTACGCCCAAATAGGCACGTATACAGTTGTTTTAACCGTTAGAGACAATGATGGCTTCACTACAACCGTCAAAGCCCAGATGACGGTGTTACCCAAGATAACAATATCAATAGCTCCAGACAAAGGTATCGTGGGAACAACGGTCACAGTCTCAGGCACCAACGCAACGCCAAACGGCGCAGTGAACATCTATTGGGGTAGCTATTACGAGTGGTGGCGTCTCAACTACACACTCATCGGAACACTAACAGCCGATTCTATAGGAGAATTCTCATTCTCCTTCGAGGTGCCTCTCTCGACCTTAGGCATACATTTTGTTAGAGCCACAGACTTGACAACCGAAGCCTACGACGAACGAACCTTCTATGTGCGACCCTACATTAGCATAGACCCAACTTCGGGGCCTGCAGGAACCAAGGTTACAGTTAAGGGAACAGGCTTTCCCTACGCACCTGGGCCTGTTTCATATCTGATGTTTGACGACCAGTTTTTTGCCTTTGCTATGTCAGATGAATACGGCAATGTAGAGGCTTACATTAACGTGCCTCTAGCAGCCCCAGGCCCCCACGCTGTCAAGGCTCTCTTAATGGCTTACGACCCATATTATCTTGGTCCTTCTCGGTACTACACCCTTGAAGCAACATTCATCATAATAGACACCACCGCCCTAGAAGTCACAGCAGACGTAGGCGCCTTCTATTTCAGAGGCGAAACAGCCGAATTCTACATTCAAACTGTATTCAAGGGCACACCCATCAACGTCACATCCGTCAAAGCCACACTGCACAAACCTGACGGAACAGTCGAAACATTAACCGCCCAGAATGTTGCGACCGGCCTCTATAAAGCTCTGTATTCGATTTCTGCTGATGCTGCAGTGGGCACGTACGTCTTGGTTGTTGAGGCAATCTATCTAACAGACACAATTGATTCAAAGGGCGCATCCCTCAAGAGCTTCATACTAAGTCCTACCCTAACCGGTTGGAACGCTGTATTAATCGGTATTAATGAAAACGTTGGCACCATCAAGACAGATGCGGGTTTAATCAACCTGAAACTCGACGCCATCAAAGACATACAACTAATAAGAATGGAAAACAGAATGGCGACCATAAATTCCACTGTTGGGCTGATCCAAGCAGATATCAGCATCATCAAACCAAAGCTAATAAAGATTGAAGGGACAACAGTAACAATAAATTCTACCATGGGACTGATTCAAGTAGACATTGCTGCCATAGAAGCCACATTACAAGGTTGGATTGGTGGAACAGCAACTTCTATTATTACGCCAATTGGCACATTTAACATACTGGTTCTAACCACCTCCACCTTGCAGAGCCTGACATTCTCAGACAACACCATAACACTCATTGTAAGCGGACCAACCGGTACCACAGGAACCGTTAACGTTGTTATACCTAAACAACTTCTGACGGGCATTGAATCAACCATCGAAAAAGTCGCAGCAACCGTCAATGATAAGCAAGTTGTCTACACCTACACTGAATATCCGGAAACGTATGTGCTGAGCATCAGCTACACGCACAGCACACAAACAATAAAGATATTTCTGGCAGGAATACCGCAACCTCCGCTACCCTTAGCCATCGTGTTGACCATAGTCATCACAATAATGGTCATGACAGTTGCAATAGCATTATACATGAAAAGAATACGAAAGATACCCATCAAACCCTAATTTTTTTATACAAAAACAAAAGCAACTTCAACCTGCGCGCACGCCTTTCTGTAGAGTTATTTTCCCTAGTTTCCATTTCTCAAAACAACTTACAAGGAATCTCATGACACACACTTTTTCAAGGCTGCTCAATAAGAGAGTGGTAAAGGACCTGGAAAACTAGAGAAGATTAAACTTGAAGTAGTTAAGTTTACGACCGCGTTTCAGAAAATTGAGTACTGTCTCGAAATACTAGTTACGTTTTGAAGTGAGGGATTATTTTTTCGCTGATGAGGTTTATTGCTTCTCTTACGTTGGCGCCTATTGGGGAGCCTACCACAAACTGAGAGATACCTGACCTTAATAGTTCAGCGACGCGTTCCATGCACAGGTCTGGGGTGCCGCACACAGAAAACGCGTTTATCATTTCTGGTGTTACCGCGCCGAAGGCTCGCCCCCAGTCGTTGGCTTTTATAGCTTCCTTGATTTCCTCTGCCTTTTTCACGTCGATTCCGTGTCTCTCCAAAAGTTGAGGCGGGCTTCCAGCCACGATGGAAGAGACCACGCGCGCTGCTGCCTTGCTGGCTTTATTTATGTCTTCGTGAACAGAGAACGATGTGCAGGCGGCAACGTCGATTTCATCTAGTCTTTTACCAGATGCCGTGACGCCCTCTTTCACGCAATTCACGGCGTACTCCACATCCTTTGGGTGACTGGCGTTGATGAGCACTCCGTCGCCGATTTTCCCTGCCAAGCCCAGCATCTTCGGACCTTGGGCGCCCACGTAAACTGGGATTTTGCCTTTTGGTTTGAAAAGAAACTTCGCTCCTGCTGTTTTGAAGACTTCCCCTTGATAGGCAACGCTCTCGCCGCTGATCATTTTCCTTATGATGCCAATTGATTCTTGAATTGCTGTGAGCGGCTTTTCCATCTCAACTCCCACGGTATCTAGGGTTGTTTTGTCGCCAGCGCCCATGCCTAACACAACTCTGCCGGGTGCCAACTCGTTCAGAGTGGCGATTGCCTGGGCAGTGAAGACCGGGTTTACCATGTAGGGGTTTGTTACGCCTGGACCAAATGTGATTTTGTTGGTGTAAATTGCGGCTGTTGCTAGTGTAACGTATACGTTGCGGTTGTTGAAGTGGTCGGTTATCCAGAGATTACTGAACCCGCCTCTCTCCGCTTGGAGGGCATAGTACATTATTTTCCAGTAGGGTTCGCGGGGAACAAACTCTATTCCAAACTTAACCATTTTTACTTCCACCTTTTTCACGTTTTTACTAGGGCTTCCTTAAGTTGTTCTGCGACGTTAGTTAACTGCAGTTCGGTTAAGGCTGCAACGGTTTTTTCTGGCTCAAGCAAAACTGCCGCCTCGAGGAGGACAGTTAATCCCGTCTGAGTGTTTAAGACGTCTTTTTGCCAGTGACTCAATAACGTGTTTGCCAGCTGACTTGGCATCTTGTCGTCGTTCTTTGAAGTGAGAATAAGGTCGATTAGTTTGTCGAAGAGCACAGACCATTTTTGGATAGCGACTGACTCAACGAGTTTGCCATAATCCATGTTTGTCGCCTCTTTCTTTGAGAAACAGTTTATTTGGTTTAGCTTCGCCTTTAAAAGTTGTTATGGTTTGTGCGAAGTAGTCTTTACATGAATTCTGAGAGGCTTCGTTGAGTTTTCTTCTCCTTTCCAAGGAGGAGTTTCTCTTCCTGCTCCTCAAAGATGAGTTGACCGTAGACGCCGTCGTATCCTGGTCGAACTTCCACTTTTTCTTCTCTCACTCGAACTATAGCTTCGGCGACCTTGGGCATAACGATTTTTGACATTTCTTCTAAGGGTGCGTCAATCAGCACTGTGTATTCGTCGCCGAACCTCGCGATCAGAGGGTTGTAGATTTCCCAAACCTTTGGCACGCTTGGATAGGCAACGCCTAACACTGTGGCTATTATTTCAGAGAGGGGCAACAGATGCATGTAGCCTATAGCGTTGTCAGGTCGGAAGCCCGCAGGTCTGTCAGCCAGCTCTTCGACTCGTTGCTCCACGCCCTTCGTCAGCCTCCTACGACAGACTGGGCAACGGTTTCCGAGCTTTACGGCTTCCTGAGGCGAAACGGAAAACTTGCAGTTTCTGTGACCTGTCCAGTGGTATTTGCCGTAGGCTGGGTCGGTTTCGATGGTGTACTTGAAGCGGTCATGGTCTTTTCTGCTGATTGCGTCCACAATTTCGTCGTACGTAAGCCTTTCGAGTTCGAAGACGTTGGCTTCTCTCCCAATTCGCCAGGGCCAGCTGCTGTGGCTGTCGCTGTTGGACACAAGCGTGTATTTGTCGAGGCTGCTTAGTCGCCAGTTCATGGGTGGGTCTGAGGACAAGCCTGTTTCTAGAGCTGGAATGTGTTTTGTCATGTCTTGGTAGCAGTCTTCGATTCGGTCGAAGCCGCTGAAGGCTCCGAAGAGACTGAACCAAGGCGTCCAAGCGTGGGAGGGGATGACCACGTTTTCGTTGGAGATCTGCGTTATTTCTTCTACGAGTTGGGGCGCAGTCATGTCTAGGGTTGGTCTTCCATCTGCGGCGAGGTTGCCGTATTGGGATAGGCGGTCGTTAATTTGAGCTGCGGTTTCGATGCTTTGCGTCAGGATGACGTGGTGGATTTTTTTGATGCTGCCTTCGAAGTTGAAGATTGTGGAGACTTCGCTTGTCACTACGTAATGAACTGGTAATGGGGGGGCTCTGGAGGGTTTGTAGAGATTTGTGTCTGAAGCCTCGACCAGGTCTCGTTTGAGTTCCTCGAGCCACTTGGGATGGGTGAAGTCGCCCGTGCCAACGAGGTTTAAGCCCTTGATTCTGGCGAAGCGTGTGATCTCGTCTATGTTCATTTTTTCGCTTGTGGCTCGGCTGTATCGACTGTGGATGTGTAGGTCGGCTATGACCCTCAAGGCTTGCCTTCACCCTCTCTTGCCCACATGTTTTTCGAAAACTTTCTCCCAGTCGATTCTGTACAAGAGTGTGATTGCTATGAACAGCAGTGCGGCGGTGGCGACCATTCCGATCCATTCGTTTCCTTCGCCAAACAAGAGGGGGAGGAACTCTCCGCCTGTTTGACCGATGTATGAGATGATGAAAGCCATGAGTGTTTTGCCGAGTAGGGTTGGAATGAAGACTTTGACGAATTTGTAGCGTAGTATTCCGAGCGGAATGAAGAGTAGGTCGTCGGGGAGTGGTGTTAGGGCGAATAGGAATATGGCTATGGGACCGTAGCTGTCGATGAGTTGGACTAGGTAGTTCATCTTTTTTTGACGTTCGCTGCTTAGTCTTTTTCGTCCGTAGTATCCTAGGAGGTAGCCTGAGAATTCCCCGATTGCTGAGCCTGTTCCTGCGGCTAGGGCGAGTAGGATCGGGTTTAGTTGGTAGTATCCGAGCCAGAAGATTAGGAGTGTGTAGGGGATTGGGATGATTATGGAGGCGGTGCCGATAGCGCTGAAGGCGAAGGCTCCGAAGTATCCTAGGTTTAGCCAGAGGGTCATCCATTCTGGTGGTTGCAAGCGTTGTCTCCTTTTGTTCTATTTGTTGTTTTGTAGGTGGGATGGGTTTTTGATGTTTGTGGTTGTTTTGTGTTTGTGTGTGCGCAGTGGGGTAGAGCCCCCTCTAATATGATTCAAATATGGTCCAAATAGGCTCTGAGACATGGAGACAGAGAGACGGGGGGGAGAGGGGTCTACTGTTTGCTTGGTTTCAAGTGGCTGAGAAATATTGAGGATGTAGCCTCTATGGAAAGGTTGTTAAGTATTAAACCGGATGAACATTGTTAGCGCTTGGTCTTCAGGCAGCGATGGTGAAGTGTGTGGGTTCCGGAGAAACCAGAAGGGTTATGACTGTTTTTTCCTTAGCCTCTTTCCTGAACGACTTCGGCTCCGACATGATTTATCCCGTTTGGCCACTCTTTGTGTTGTCGTTTGTTGGAGTGGACATGGCTGTTCTAGGCTTTATCGACGGCTTAGGCGACGCCGTGGTTTCGATTTCTCAAGCCTTTTCTGGATATTTCTCCGACAAATTGGGAAAGAGAAAGGTTTTCATCTGGACGGGCTACTTGTTTGGCGCGTCGTCGAGAATAGGCTACGCTTTGTCAGCTCAGTGGCAGCATCTTGTTCCCTTCAGGATTTTGGACAGGTCTGGGAAGATTAGGGGTGCGCCCAGAGACGCCATTGTGGCAGACGCCTCTACAGACGAGAACAGGGGAACACACTTCGGTTTGCTTCGGGCTATGGATAATCTCGGCGCCGTCTGCGGCATAGTCGCGTGCCTCCTGCTTGTCAGCTACTTGAGTTACACTAGCCTCTTCTTGCTGGCGTCTGTTCCTTCGATAGTCAGCGCCACACTCGTTCTCGTGTTCATAAGAGATAAGAAGACGGAGAGAATCTTCAAGGGAATCTCCTTCAAAGACTTGACCTTCAACCTCAAACTGTTTCTGCTCTTGAGCGCCATCTTCGCAGTCGGTTCGTTCAGCTACTCCTTCCTGCTGGTCTTTGCGCAGCTGTCTGGCTTCGAGAAGACCTTCGTTCCAATATTTTACTTGATTTTTACGGTTGTGGCTTCTCTGATGTCGCTGCCCTTCGGAAAACTCGCGGATGTTGTTGGCAGAAAATCGGTTTTGATTCTGTCGTATGGTGTCTGGGCGTTGATGTGTGTGGGCTTTATGCTCGTCGAGTCACAAATCGGAATCGCCTTACTGTTTGTCTTGTACGGCTTGCACAAAGCCGCCATAGAGCCGGTTCAGAGAACCCTTGTCTCCGAGCTGTCGCCTGAGAGATACAGAGCCAGCATGCTAGGCGCGTTTCAACTCGTCGTCGGAGTCTGCGCCTTGCCAGCCTCACTCATCGCTGGTCTCCTGTGGGTTAGTCTCGGAAAATTCGCCCCATTCGCATCTAGTCTTGGACTAGCCGTAATAGCAACGGTTATGCTGCTTTTTGTAAAGGAAAAGCGTTAGGCGAGCCTCACAGAAACTTGCTGTAGAGGATTAGGTCTTGTCTGTGAGAATGTCTTCTCAGGTAACCTTCTTGCGTGAACCCAGCCTTGACATATAATCGTATCGCTGAGTGAAGGTTAGGAGCAGTTAACAACCACACCTTGTGGGCGTTCCTCTTCTCAGCCTCCTCGATGAATCGAGAAAGAAGGCTGAATCCGACACCTTTTCCCCGATTTGCAGGCTTTACTCCGAAAAACCCGAGCACAGCGACGCCGTCTTCTCCAACCCTGCCCATGGCAACGCCGATAAATTCTTCCTTTTCCTCCGCAACCAAGAGGACGCCTTCTGGGCTCTGAAGGGAGCTCTTTCTCCTTTCAATCACGTCTTGGCGGCGAAGCCAATTTATGTTTGGGTCGACAAACGAGTCAGGCAGCATCTTCCTTAGGCTTTCCCAGATGGCTATTTCGCACTCTAAGAGTTTGTCCACGTCTTTTAACGATGCCAGTCTTATGTCAACCATGAAACACGACCTCACAATCACTTTAGTCATCATTTTTTCTTAAAGAACTGTTGATTCTGGCGAGGATAAAAGAGCTGTCCAACAACCTTATTATACAACGGCAAAACATACTCAAAAATGGTTGGCTCAACATTGACAGAAACAATCGTCGAAGGCAGCGACGTCCTCCTCTATCTCAACCGCAAGCGAACCTATCTCGTGAAGGTTGAGAAGGGTAAGAGCTTTCACACTCACAAGGGCTTCGTACAACTCGACAACCTAATCGACAAACCCTACGGAACCCGCACAACTAGCAACCTCGGCGTAGAGTTCGTAGCGCTGAAGCCCACGATACGCGACCACATTTTCAAAACCCTACGCAAGACACAGATAACCTATCCGAAGGACATAGCCCTCATAACAATGTACAGCGGAATCGGTCCGGGCAGCCGAATCGTAGAGGCTGGAACAGGAACAGGAGCCCTCACAACAGCCCTAGCCCACTACGCTAAGCCAAGTGGACGAGTCTACAGCTACGAGATTCGACCAGAATTCACCGCTACAGCCCTAAAGAACCTCAAGAGGGCAGACGTGTCCGACTATGTTGAACTCAAGAACAAAGACATAACGCTGGGGATAGAAGAGACAGACACGGATGCTGTCATCCTCGACTTGGCAACACCATGGCTAGTTGTTCCCCACGCATACGAGGCGCTCAAGGGAAGCGGGGTCCTCGTGTCCTTCAGCCCGACAATCGACCAAGTTGTGAAAACGGTTGAAGCCCTAGAGGAAAACGGCTTCGTGGATGTAGAGACCGTCGAGTGTCTAATGCGCCGCATGCAGATCGAGAGAGGGAAGACGCGTCCCGAAACCCTCATGACGGGGCACACGGGCTATGTGACCTTTGCTCGCAAAGCCTTGAAGGAATAGTTGAAAACAAAAAAATGGGGATTTATTGAGGAGGGGGAGCCGCGGTCTTTCGCAACGCAGCCAACCCTCTAATTATGTATCCTATCGCGAAGAGCACAGCAGCCACACCGATGAGAACCCACATGTTCGACATGCCATTGAGGTAGTTCGCTTGAGCCTCAAAGCTCCTTGCTTGGGCCTCAATCAACGCGAGTTGAGCGTCTTGGACGCCTCCTGTTAAGGCCTGCTCAGTGATAAACGCTTGGTTTATGTAGTTCAAAGCCTTGCTATAGTGTGTCTTTGCGCCTGCAAAATCTCCCTGCTTATACATGGTCTCTGCAATATCGGTTTCATTGTCTGCTTTAGCCCACAAGAGACTAGCAGCGGTGCTGTTAAAGCGAGCAACCGATATACCATCAATTATCTCGCTCAATTCTCGAGCGTCGGCTTGATCTTCGGAGTAAACCGCGAAGAGTCTGTCTGAGGCACTGGTGTAGGGTTTTGTCATGGTTCCGGCAAGTCCGCCCGTAGAGTTCACATGTTTCACGTAGACCGTGTAGCCGTGCAAGAACAGGTTTGACGCAACGGTTGTGTTTGGAAGAGTGACGGTTGCAGTGAGGAAGCGGGTTTCACCAGCCTTCAGAACGGCTGGAGTGGCTAACGTGGTGGTGTAGTTTAGGTTCCAGTCGAAACCCACTATTATCTGGGAGACGTTCATGAGTTTTGGAGGCGTTGTAAGGTGATTCTCAACCTCCACTAGCAACGTGGCTTGAGAGTTTTCCACATAGCCGTAAACCTTTGCGTCGTAATAGGGGTCCTTGTCCCAGCTGTAGAAGCTTCCAAGCCATCGAGCTGATTTGATATCTGCAAATGCAGGACTCACTGTCATTGCTGAAGCCAATCCAAAGGCAAGCACAACCAAAGCGAAGACTAATGCTTTCTTCATTTTCATCTCTCCTATTTCCAAAGCCTCTGGTTATGCCTCTAAAAGTATATAATGTTTTAGACGAAAAGGAGACGATGCGTTCGGTAGAAAACAAAAAAAGGGGGTTTACAGACGATTTTCACGCATTCGTGCTTGCCTGCTTTATTGTGAAGGCAGAGCCTTTCCGCCTTTGGTCAGTCTCCCCCTAAAGAGCCTGTTTGCTATGGGTATCAGCGCCCTGTCTATCAAGAGGACCACTCCGAGCAGCGTGAAGTATGTCGGCAACCCGATGATTACTCCAGTGACCACCCAAGTGAAGAACGTGTTCAGGTACGGGATTATTCCACCTATGATGGGTATTCCATTGCTGGGCGTGTCTGAGATTTCTGCGAGCGTGACTCTGATGGTCGCGTGAGGCTTCTCCTCCGAGGTCCCAACAGTTCCCGTTATGTCTCTTATGCTCGTGGAGATCGAGACCACCCTGCCGTTTTCAGAAATGACTTGGCGAACTTGGAAGACGAAGACCGTGGACTTGTTCTGAGGTATGCGTGAAACCACCTCGCCTGTCCAAAGGTCGTCTGCGTAGGTCATGTCCTCTGAATAGACGTATCCGCCGTACTCGTCGGTCTTCTCCTCGATGGCTAACAAGACCTGCTCAAACCTGCCCTTGGTCAGCTCGCCCTTTATCCAGTGCCTTATGTCCTTTATCCTCGCATCCTGACTGCTCCCTGTCTCTGTTGAAGGAAAGATTGGGGAAGTGGATTCTGCTCCCTTAAGACCTAAGGGTTGCAACAGGGTTCCGTAGTATTCTGGACTCGTCTTCGGCATGTTCACATAGATAGATGCTCCTACAAGCACCAGACAAGCAATCAGCGCGGCTATCAGCTCTGCCTTCTTGGGTTTAATCAACTTCTTTCACCATAGAGGAGAGTCTGGTGAAAGGGAATTATAATGCTACATTTTCGAACAGAGCGTACCAAAAACAGAACGAACAAAAAAGGCTAGGAGTGGCTAGACTGTTCTCCTTTTGAAGTATAGGGTGACTCCCAACGCACAAACAATGCCAAGCACCAGCATGAGACTCACAGATGTCAAATCTAAACGTGGGCTAGATATTGGCACAGAATACCCTTTCAGTTCTTGTGCTCTCTCCGCAAGAGGAGTTATCGCGACATCGCCATAGCCTGCTTCGGATGGGAAGAGCCAAAATGCGGTTAGCATCAGAACCGCGCCTAACGCAACCGCTGAAGCCATGTATGAGAGGTTCTTTTTCAGGGTCACTTTGGCTCACTCATCATGATAAGAGTTCACTGGGTCTTTTAAGTCCACGTTTTAGAACACAACATTTTGTGTGTTAGAACGGTTTTTCCCTCCAGAGCCGAATGGTTTCGAACCACAAGATGACGCAGGCCAGCAGACCGAAAATAATAGCAGCGACGTTGTGGACGCTGCCCGTGTGTATGTTGAGAACCAGATAGACAACCAGCATGGTTGAGAACCAGACCGAGTAGAAGAGGTAGCGGGGGATCAGAAACCTGCCGAGCCTCGTGAAGAATCGTAGCAGACCGACCTTGACCCTCTGCGTCAAGAAGTACTCGCCCGTCATGGTCTTGTCAACCAGCCCGAGAGAGACCAGCTTCTCTAGGTGGTGTGAAGCCACGCTGGGGCTGGAGAATCCTAGCTTGCGCTGGATCTCGCGGACGCCGGTTTTCGATGTGGGTGTCTTCAGCATGTGCCAATACACGAGGAGGGTTTTTCCTTTTAGCTCGGACTCTATCTGGGCTATGTCCAGCGGGGGTGTTTGTTGTGGCATGTTGGGTCATCTTTCATGTATTTTATGGACTAGATATTAAAGCGTGACAGTTGGATGTGTCGCTTGACGCTTGTGTGTCGGTTTTGTGACTTATTAAGGAGAGAAGCTCGTATGTGACCACTAGGCTGGTCACTTTTTCCCATAATATTAAACAAAGGT
>Ga0315312_1002075_pt1 | contig 14353 bp, 17 predicted proteins | sample TDP7_MG_FD_203629 | JGI IMG/M metagenome (GOLD analysis project Ga0315312, IMG submission 203629) | Freshwater sediment microbial communities from Lake Towuti, South Sulawesi, Indonesia - TDP7 | ecosystem: Environmental > Aquatic > Freshwater > Lake > Sediment | place: Indonesia: South Sulawesi... | reverse complement strand
TCAACCCACTTCGCCTGATAGTCCACAAGCTTCGGTTGATCTGCGCCTTTGTTAAGGAATAGGATCTCGGAGATGGGTAAAACTTGGGGGGGATCGTTGCCCAGAATAGCCACGTTCAGCTCCCTGCCCTCAATGTACTCCTCCACCAAGGCGGGTTGATGGTAGGTTTCCCTTATGTACTTAACCCGCGCCCTTAGCTCCGCCTCCCCACGGACCACACTTTCCTCGCTTATTCCAATGCTGGCGTCCTCTCGAAGCGGTTTAACCATTAGGGGAAAGGAGAGCCCGCTAATCTCCTCTTCACCACTAAATGTTACTTGATACTTGGGGGTGGGAATGCCATGGGCGGTGAGAACATCCTTGGCCAGTCCTTTGTCAAGACAAAGTCCGAGGGCTAGGGAAGACGAGCCGGTGTATGGTATCCTGAGCAACTCTAAGAGGCAGGGGATGGTCATCTCCAAGTGACTTTCGCCATAGACGCTTTCGCAAAGGTTAATGACTACTCCAGGATCGTAAGCTCTTAAAGCGTTTACCAAATCGACTATATCGTCCTTCACGGGTATGGTTCTAAATTGTATGTTCAACCGGCGAAGGGCCCTTTCCACGGCCTTAACTTCATCCATCACACCAACCTCTGCAAGGCGGTCTATCGCTTCACCTTTGGATGGCTGTCCAGGTGCATTAAATATAATAGCCACCTTGAGCGTTGGGTTTATCTTCTCAGGAAGATTTGACGAATTTGAGGTTGGCCGTTCCCCCATTGTGATTTATTCTCCAAAAACCGATTAATAGGAATGATATAATTAAGATTTTCTTTCCCATAATTTTTTCGACCTTCAATCGAAATTAACAGATTAATATTAGAAAAGTTTATAAACAAGACGTCAACTACGAATAGATTCCAAGCTCAGCAACGTTCGAGTTTAGGTCGAGCGAATGGGATGGTTGAAGACTGGCAAAGGGCTCTGGCAGAGAGCGTGACAAAGCCCGACGAGGTTGCGAAGAAACTCGGGCTTGGTCTAGATATTTTAGATGACCTTAACCAGGTCGTCGATAGGTATCCCATGAGGGTGACGGACCACTATCTTAGCCTCATCGAGGGAGTGGGCGATCCCATATGGAGACAGTGCATCCCCAGCGTCGAGGAATTGAGTGACCCATACGGCTTGGAGGACCCCCTCCACGAGGAGATCGATAGCCCCGTCCCCGGTCTAACCCACAGATATCCCGATAGGGTATTGATGATAGTGTCCAACCAGTGTGCCACCTACTGCAGGTTCTGCACGAGGAAGAGGAGGGTTGGAGACCCCAAGAGAAACCCATCCAAAGACTGCATTCTACAGCAAATAGAGTACGTTCGCAGGCACAGCGAGGTTAGGGATGTCTTGCTCTCGGGTGGCGACCCCCTCCTGCTCACCGATGAAAGGCTTGAGTTCATCCTTGGGAAATTGAGGGGAATACCGCACATCGAGATAATCAGGATTGGCACCAGAGTTCCCTGCACCTTCCCGGAGAGGGTCACAGAGAAGCTTTGTAAAATGCTGAGGCAACATCACCCCATCTTCATTAATATACACCTTAACCATCCAAGGGAAGTGAATGAGGAAAGCGCGAGGGCCTGCGGCCTCTTAGCCGACGCGGGAATACCTCTGGGAAGCCAGACAGTTCTCCTAAGGGGAGTCAACGATAAGGCTGAGGTCATGAAAAATTTAATGCAGAAGCTACTGACCATCAGGGTGAGACCCTACTACCTCTTCCAGTGCGATCCAGTGAAGGGAACCTACCACTTTAGGACAAGGGTTGAGGAGGGCCTTGAAATCATGAAGGCCATAATTGGATACACCTCGGGCCTCGCTGTCCCCCATTATGTGGTTGACGCCCCTGGGGGTGGCGGAAAGATCCCACTGGTACCAAACTACCTCCAACTCATCGAAGAAGACAGGGTCCTCCTCACCAACTACCAGGGAAGAAGCTTTGAGTATCCTCAACCGTGCATTAACAATGGCGTTTCCTTGAGGGTTGGAAGTTCCCAAATCCTTAATGGTGATGTCTCAAAACCCCGTGCGGTGCCCCGCGTCAAAGCCTAGAGGATTTTCCTCGGTGAAAAGCCCTATGCCCCTGAGGGTAGGTTTAACATATAATCTCAGAAAGAGCGCCATTCTTTCTGGTCTACCCGAAGACTACTACGCCGAGTTCGATGAGGAGAGCACGGTAAACGCCATTGCAGAGGCCCTAAAAAGGGCGGGATGCAGTGTTCAACTGATAGAGGCCGACGAGAACGCTTACACGACGCTTCAGAATACGCGACCCGACATCGTCTTCAACATCGCAGAGGGGCTTAGGGGGGAAAGCAGGGAGTCCCACATACCAGTCATTCTGGAGATGCTGGGCATTCCTTACACGGGTTCTGGACCCCTAACCCTGGCCATCGCGCTGGACAAGATGTTGACCCAGGAAATCCTGCGTTACAAGGGGGTGCTTACCCCTCGACATCAGGTCCTTATGGCCCCCGAGTATAGGCTGAGCCCGCGCCTCAGATTCCCTCTTATTGTGAAACCCATTCATGAGGGCTCCAGCAAGGGCATCCGAAACGATTCCGTTGTCTCAAACGAGGGGAAGCTGAGGGAAAAAGTAGCCTATATCGTCAAGAACTATGACCAGCCAGCCTTGGTTGAGGAGTTCATTGATGGGCGGGAGTTCACGGTCGGGCTTCTGGGTAACAAAAACCCGGTGGTTCTGCCTATCGTTGAGATAACCTTTAAGGGGCTGCCGGAGGGCGCCAACAAGATTTATTCTTACGAAGCCAAGTGGATATGGGACACCCCAGAGAAGCCCCTGGACATGTTCCAGTGTCCAGCCCATGTTCCGCGGGAACTAAGTGAAAAGATAGGCCGCGTTGCGCTGAGGGTCTTCAAGGCACTCGGTTGTAGGGACGTGTGTAGGATAGATATGAGGGTGGACGAATCGGGCACCCCCCACATTCTTGAGGTGAATCCTCTCCCAGGAATGATCCCTGATCCAAAGGCCCACTCTTGTTTGCCTGAGGCTGCGCGGGCGGCGGGCTTCACCTACGATCAGCTGATCTGCACAATTCTGTATCATGCCCTTGAAAGGTACGGTATGGGTCATCGCCTTGAAGACAAGTCCCTTGTTAAGTTGCCTGAGAAAGCCTTCAATGATGAATCAGGATGGAAAAGTCACGTAAGCAATCCTTTAGGGAGCGAGGGGCAGGGCTGAGGCGATGGTATGGTCACCATTAGACCCCTCATGCCTGAGGACAGGCCAGCCATTGAAAGAATCTTGCGGCAAGTGAAGGTCTTCACAGGGGAAGAAATCGAGACGGCGCTACAGATCGTCTACCTCTGCCTGCAGAGTTGTGAACAACAGGATTACATGATAAACGTGGCTGTGGATGAAAAGGGTTCCCCACTTGGATACGTATGCTACGGTGAGACGCCCCTCACAGACGGTGTCTACCACCTCTACTGGATAGCCGTCGATCCCAGTCACCAAGCCAGAGGAATAGGAGGGGCGCTCTTAAGGTTCATGGAAAAAAAGGTTAAGGACCTTAGGGGCAGGATGATTCTGGTGGAGACCTCATTAAGCCCTGAGTACCAGAAGGCCCGAGACCTCTACGTGAAACACGGATACCGGGAGGTCGCCAGAATCGATGACTTTTACCGCGTAAACGAAGGTCTCATCATCTACCAACTGAAACTAGGAGATCAAAAGTTACAGTGAAATCAGCCCCACTGTGGAAAAGAGATAGATAGACTAGGGACCTAAATTTCATGAAGAGTCTTCTAAAGTTAGAGTTTAGCCTTCTTTATGAAGAGGAATTGGGCAAAGAAAATGGCTATGCTAACTAAGGCTCCAAGCGCATAGGGTGCGCGGAGGCTCGTTTCGCTTGTTAGGCCACCCATGAGGGGACCTAGAAAATAGCCGAGGCCTATAAAGCTCTCAAAGGCTCCCGCCACAAAACTTTGGGAGAAACCTGCCCTGCCCAGCATTAGGAAGATGGATTCGGAGTAGGCTAAACCTGTGCCGAAGCCGAAGACTGCAAGGGAGCATAGGAAAATTGGTGTGGTGGAGCCCAAAGCGGTCATGATGAGTGAGGAGGCTACAGTGGCCGAGCCTAGGAGAAAAACAGGCCCTGCTCTAAACCTCGCTTCAATCTTCATAGCTTGAGAGAAAATTAAAGTTCTGAAGAGACCTAAAGTGAAGAGAACCGCGCCTATTTCGAGGGGTTGCATACCTAAATAGGTTCCAAAGGCTGGAAAGAAGGCAAAAATTATGCCTGTGGCGAAACCAACCGAGAATGCAGATATTAAAGCCAAAGGGACAGGGGCTCGACTTTTCATTCTAAGAACTTGAGGGGACGCCCCTGCCTCCCGGTTGACTGGAGTTGAATGAACAGATAGGATTATGAGAAAAGTCAAGATAGCGCCCATTAGGGAAGCATAGATGGGCGCCTTCACATTGTTACACAAGGACATGAGTAGCCCTCCGATCAGGGGGCTAAGGGTCATGGCCGAACCCCATGAGACATTAAATTTAGACAAGGCCTTCTCCAGGGTTCCTTCCCCCACGTCTTCCGCGATCATGGCCTCCACATTGGGCCAAAAGAGGGCTTGGGAAGCCGCTTCAATGAGCTTGATGAAAATAAGCGTGACGAAGTCTTGAGAGAGTGCGTATAAGACGCACGCTAGGGCATAAAACGCCATGGACGTTAACACGGCCCTTTTCCTGAAAAGTCTATCAGAAAACTTGCCGAAAATTATGGGCATGATGGAGTAGGTGACGCCCCACGCGGCGCCTATAAGGCCTAAAAAGAAGGGGGAAGCCCCCAACAGGTACGCGTAGATGGGTATGGCGATCCCGGTGAGCCCCACGCATGCCTGAACAGTCCATGAAGCAGCGTATAAAATGTTTAGGGAATGAGCGCTATGCTCGTCTTCTGTCATGGCGTTTCAGCTCTCAAGTGTGAGATACGCGCATTAAAAGTTTCGTACAATATGTTCAGGGTTTGTAACCAGATTCGTCACTGTTTTAGAGCGTATTTTCCGTATTTCCTGCTGGCCTCCAGCATGGCTAAGAAGTTTTCAGGCTTAACCTGGGGATTGATGCTATTGGTGGAGCTTAGGATGTGGCCCCCGCCAGGCGATAGGGTCTCTATGCATCTTTTGGTCTCTTCCTTAACGTCCTCAGGGCTGCCGTAGACCAGGGTGGTGGCGCAGTCCACGGCGCCGTTAAAGCATATTCTGTCCCCGTAAAGTTCCTTGAGTTTCCCTACGTCCATGACTCGGCTCTCTATCTCCCTCATAGCGTCCACACGGGAACTAATCAGGTAATCCTCAATTATGGGCCAGAGGTTTCCGTCCGAGGCTATCATGGTGAACGCTCCCTTCTGGTGGAAGTGATCCGACTCCATGCGCATGTAGGGCATGATAAACTCACGATAATGCCTGGGCGATATCATGGGGCCGCTCCGATAGGCCAAGTCGCCGCCAATGCCTACAATGTCGCATCCCAAATCTATGGCCACGGAGCCCAGCTTCATGGCCCTCCTGGCCTGGGCCTGTTCAAAGCGTCTAATCAGGTCTGGGCGCACATAGAAGCACTTTAGGAAGGTGGAGAGCCACCGAGGTTGCGTCAGGAAGGCGTTCCATGTGGGATAATAAACGCAGATTTTTAGCCTCCTTGTCAATCTTTTCATGAGCCCCTCATAGGTTAAAAGGTGTTGGGCATCCTTTTCAAGGGCTTCGTCACTGACGCTTTCAAGGTCCTTCATGTGCTCCTCGAAGTCTCCCACGCTTTTTGTGGGATGATCACCTGTGGGAGTGGTTTCAGCCACCATGTAGTTTCCTGGAATGAGGCGATGGATGATTGTGCCGTCCCAAGTCCATGAATTTTCGTCCAGCATCCTGGGCCTCGGATCGTCCTCGGCGGGGAAGCCCGCGCCGATGCGTGTCAAGTCTAGCTTAAGTTTCTTGGCAAGGTCATATATGTCAGCCATAATCCTTTCCTGAAGCACCTTAACCCGACCCGCAGCCCACAGCCTTATCCGCCTTAACTCGCCACCCATCTCCATCACGCAGGGCCTTCCTAGCACCACATCTGCCGTGGGCAGGGAGATGCCGTCTCCGCCAACGGGGACCCTGTCAGGCTCCTCTAGACACAGGGCTCGAATAATCCGTTCGCTTCCAGAGAGCATGGATGAGTCCCTAATGCCTTAGGAGGCGGGCTGTTTTCCCGTCAAGAGCTTTTCTATTCTGTCCAACCGCTGCTCTATGGCGTCCAGCCTTTTCAGGATCTGATTGAGCAGCCTGCCCACGTCTTCGGATGGAACCGCGGGTAACGGAACTGGAGAGGGCCACCTCCGCTCCTCAGGCCTCTCCAGTCTCCCTGGCAATATGGGGGATGGAAATGTATCCGCCCTTTTCTTCTCTTCGTCGCTCATCTTACATCCCAGATGCTCCATTTTGTAGATATGTGAGTATTGGGGACCCTTAGGTCTTTTCCCTAGTGTAATTAACTAATTTCCCATGATATTCCGTGAACCCAGTTTCAATGGCCTTCATTTCACCCAAGAATTCTCCAGTAATCTCTTCGGCTGGCAGGAAAATGGTCTTGGAACCCGATATGGGCTTGTCGGGAACGTTCACCACACCCTTTAGGGGCTTATAGCTAAACCTAATCTCAGGTATGGTCTCGCTGAGGGGATAGTGCATGCACGACCATCCTCCGTTTGGTAACTGATTATCCATAAACGTGAACACGGCCACCCTCTCGCACACCCGATAGGCCTTCTCAACCTGCTCCACGGTGCCCCTTCCATACTTCGTTAAGACCCTCAGTAGTTCCCCGGCTCCCCAGCCGACCTTACACTTGGAGGGCCAAAGATAGGTGTAAAGGGGCATGGAGGCCTCAAAGTCGAGGAGTTTCAGCGCGCAGTTTAAGTAAGGCCTAGCCTGCTCCTCCCCGCAGCCCCAACGGTCCCTCAAGGCGTCATAAAGGACGCAAAGGTACGCCATGGCCGTGCCCACTTGCCAAAACTCCTGCTTAGGGTCCCTATTGTCAACGATTTTCAGTATCTTTTCGCCTAGCTTCACGTCTGTAACCAGATTACCGTCGGGTGTCATTTGCGTGAACATGAAGCCCCCATGGAGCATGTTTTCCTCGTTTGCCTCAACGAACCGGCGTATCCAGTCGCCAGCCTTTACGGCGCGCTTCCTCATGTCCAGGGCGACCATCAGGTGGCCGAAGAAGCTGGTATTTAAGCTTCCTATCGTAGCCTGCTCCTCAGGGTTGTTAGGATTGTCACCTATGTAATTGAAAACTCCGCTCGACTCCCCGTGCTGATACTGGAGTATCCTGTTCAAAACGAGTTCATCTTTGACCAGTGGATGCCCTATCCAAGCGGCAACCTTAAGGAATGTTAAAGGCCTATAGACCCGCTGAAGAACCTTATATTCTGGTCCCTCCTCAGGAAAATAAAAATCGCCGTTTGGCTGTAGAGCCTCTTCCCTTGTCCAGTTCAGCAGGCGGCCAATTACTCCGCGGTCCACTCCCGAGGCGAACATGCCCCAAATCGCCTTATGAACATAACTCACGTTCGGCTCCCGCATAATGGGGCCGTTAGGCGCCAACCTTCCAACTAGGAAATTTCCTCCCTGTTGTAGGGATACCCTAACGGCACCCAACAGATGCCGTAAGTCAAGGATTCTCCGCTCCAGGTCTTCTCGGTTTTCAATAATTTTCATGGGACGTAGCCTCCATATTTCTTAATTAACCCTGCGGGAATATTTTCCTAGCTTTAATGCGGCCTTAACGAAGGCGTCTATGTTTTCTGGTGGCGTGTTCCTCGCCACGCACTCGCCCGTGTTTAGGATGTATCCTCCGCCCTGGGCGCTGGCCTTGATGCATCCTTCCACCGCCTTTTCCACGGTTTCCTTGGACCCCTTTAAGAGGACTTCTACGGGGTCCACGTTTCCGCAGAGGCAAACCCTTTCGCCCAGGAGCTCCTTGGCCGCGTCCATGGTTATGGCCGTGCCTATGCCCATGACTTCTGGCTTGGCGGTCACCTCGGTTAGGAGGCGCTTCGGTTCCTTCTCATCGGTGAATAGGATGGATATTCCGCCCGCCCGGCGGATTTCATGGATTAGACGTTTAATGTAGGGTAGAGCCAGCTCCTCGAAGTGTTTGTCGGAGATTATTCTAGAGGAGGCCATGCAGTCGCCCACCCACAAGGCATGGGCGCCAGCCTCCAGCTGGGCCTCGGTGAAGGTCTTGGCCACCTCGAAGCCCACTTCCAGGAGCTTCTTCACCATCCGTGGGTTTCGGTACACATCGAGAACGCCCGTTTGGAGGCCCCGGAGCAGGGTGATCGAAGAGAAGGGGGCGGCCACCCTTCCGCAGATCATGATTTCGTTTCCCGTTTCTTGGGCTAGGAGCCTTATTCCCTTGAGAAGGAGGGGCATGCGACCGTCCCTCTGGGGATCGGGTGTCCTTAACTTGTCCATGTCAGATTCGCTTTTTACCGCGTACCCTTCGGCTTGCGGAACCTTGTCGTCGAAGAAACGGACCCTGTTTCCCATGGCTTCGAACTCTATCCAGTCGTCCACGTGAATCCAGGCCCAGTCTAGGGAGTATCGTCTGATGGCCTTTAGGTGGGTTTGGGCCAGCTTTTGGGGGTCTGTGGCAAACTCCGTGTATTTTATCCCCGCCATGGCTACGGCGTGCTCCTGTTCCAGGGTGGTGATGGGAACCCTCTCAGGCTCCTCAAGCCTAACAGCGGAAAGGATGTTCTCCAAAGGAGTTAACCGCCCCATACTTTTCAACCTCTCACCGTTCAAATGGGGGAATAGATACGGACCCTTTTCCCTTTAACGCCTCCTCGAGCGTTATGTCCTAGCCCGATTACGCCTACGCCAACTCTACGGGTGTAAGTCTTCGTCCTCTTCATCATCGAATTTTCATCCAAGGAAGGCTGCTCAAGATGCCATCCCCAATCCATCATCCGCGTCAATCCCTGCACAATATTCAGGAGAATTGTTATCAAGGACCTTTAAACTGTTGCTGTCCGCACTCTCTCATCAAAAGAGATGCTTTATCCATGAAATCCTTAGATTTCTTCAAGTGATTGTTTTTGTCTTAGCCTAACACCGTTCAACTCGGCGGTCTTCAACACCTCCATCCAAAGCTTCTCAGCCGAGGTTTTCAGGGTAGGTAGATCTACGAACACGTGCCCTGCCAGCTTGTGTATCTCATCTCCATACGATGTTGGGATTATCTTGAACTCCTTGGATTCTTTAAATATGGATTTAGAGCCCCTTTTGTAGAAAGTACGATTGAGGAAGGCCACAAACAGCGCTAAGTCGTGGGCGAATCTGTGCGCTGCTTCTCTTGCCTCTATTTCATCGCCGAGTTCATGACCTGCTCTTATTTTGTTGAGCTCCAGATAAGCATCTAGGAGTAATTCTTCCGCCCCTTGGATGTAGAATGACGCAGGGAGTGTTTCGATAGAGTTCCTTAGCTCTCGAAAGATGCTACATGGATCGTGTAGCGGGATTACATCGTACCATTTATTAGCCGTGATGGGCCAGTTCGGTTCTGGTTGCCATATTTTTTTCTCTACAACATATATTTTTGACCAGACCTCCACCCACACTGTTATTTCTTTATACATGAAGAAGAGATCTTCTTTTCCGGATGTGGACTTCACGACGCATATCATGTCCAGATCTGACCATCGCGTATCTTCTCCCCTAGCTACTGATCCAAACAGTCCTATAGCTTCTACGTCACTCCACTTTTTCAGCAGAGCATCTTTTATGGCCTGTGCCAAAGTCATCCTTTCATGATGGGAAATTTCCCGCATCGATCTACTACACTCCGGATTAGTGGGGTTAACAAACTCCAAAGCTGATAGGCTTCTTAACCTATAATAAGCCTTGCCCTAGAACGACTGGTGCTATGTTTTCTCTTTTCCGAAGCCGTCCCTGACAACTTTAGAACCACATCGCTGGTCAATAACATCTCTAGAATCTGGTCCAGTTCCTATTAATGTAACCGGAACTTTTAGTTCCGCCTCCACTTCCTGAACGAAGGAAAGGGCCTTCTCTGGCAGCTGATCAAAGGATCTGGCCCTTTGACACTCTGGGAATAATATGTCTAGTTTTGTGAGGGCTATTTGGGTGGCGCCGTTAAGCATCACCGCCCTCTTCGCCATTTTGAAATTGAAGGGAGAGTTCTCCTTCTAGGGGTCCGGCTGGACTGGATCGCGTGACGAAGGCCTTGAAGACCACTATGACGTCGCTAACCCTGGTTGGCCCGATTCCAAGGTCGGAACAGATGGCGGAGGCCGTTACATCCTTGGATGTGCAGTGGGGGTAGGTTCCGTGATATAGGGAAAGGTGGGTGCCCTGGGTTCCCTCCACCAAAACTCCCTTTCCATCATCAATGGCGCTGTTAATTTCTAGGGCGACGTCCGTTAAATATGGGTGGAGTTCCGGCGTGTCCCTTGCCAATTTGGCGACCCGCCTCACGCGGTCTTCCATGCAGGGGCCGCAGCCCGTCTCAGTTGTTTTGACGATCTGGCTTAGGTGCATGTTCTCCCTTTCGCGCTGTATATGGGGTTCTTCAATTATTGCGCACTGGGGATCAAGCCCGATTCGATTCTCCACGCGGGTTGTTTTAATCTCCTCTAAGAAGACCCTTGGGTCCACTAAAACGCCCGGTCCAATGAGCAGGCGTGTGGCGGGGTTAACGAAGGCGCTGGGAATCTGCCGCAGTCGATACTCCTTCCCTTCGAATGTGATGGTGTGTCCGGCGTTTGGGCCCACCCCTCCCCGCGCGGCGATGAAAGGTTTGTCACGGAGCGCCAGATGCGCCACGATTTTTCCCTTTCCCTCGCTTCCGAAGAATCCTCCGACGACGACCACGCAGCCCATAGTTTTACCCAAAATTTAATTGTTAAAAATATATTTAAACTTTTCTATGTAATTTTTAAATAAAGGCGTTGATTAAAGACTTAGAGGAGCGGGCAAGCGTGTCAACTGGAAAGGTCACCCAGATAGTTTTGGTGGGCTGGGACTACGAGCGCGTCCTTGCCGGGATTCGTTCCTTCCCCCTCAGCAAACTCATCCTCCTTCCTGCCCCCCAGAAGGAGCGGGAGATGAAGATCCGCGGCGCGGGCAGAACCTCCTGGGATTACGCGGAGAAAATAAGGCAAGCCGTAAGTGAAGTGATGAAGGTTCAGGTGGAAGTGGAGCCCGTTCATCCCTACGACTTTGAAAACACCTTCAGAAAGATCAAGTTCCTCATTAAACGGGAGCAAAGTAAGGGCTCAGAGGTCCTCGTAAACGTTTCCTCAGGCACGAAGATCATGTCGGCAGCAGCCATCTGCGCGGCCTTCATGTGTGGAGCAAAAACCTGTTACACCGTTCCTGAAATGGAGGTCTACGAAGCCGAAGGCGTGAGGGAAACCATAACGCTTCCCATGCTCATCGGCTTTAAACCGCTCCAAGTGCTGTCTGATTCAGCCTTACAAATTTTGAAGGTTTTAAAAAATTCGGGTGGAAGGATCGAAACAATGAAGGACCTGGGCCAAAAACTCGGCTGGTCCAAGGAGGAATGGAGCAAACTAAGTTATCACATTAGCAAGCTCGAAAATTACGGGTTAATTAAAACAGAACGCCTCGGAAGGGAGCTCACCATCCAACTCACCAAAACAGGAACCTTCCTAATCTCAGAATAATACTTTGACAAGGAACTTCTGGTTAAGTTCATCGATGACGGCCGACGTTACTTTTCCCTCCTGCACTACTATGCGCATAACGTGGGGCGTTATGACCTGAAGCAAAATCTGCCCTGCTCTGTTCCCGTAGCCCGAGTGGGCGCAGCTGAAACTCAGTTGAACCTCCCAAGTCCAAGGAGAGCGCAGGGTTGTCACGTTTATCACTTTCATGGAGTTTGGGATGCCGTCGAAGCGGAAGGTGGTGCCATTTAGGAGGAAGCCCTTGGCTATGTCGAGGCTCCATCTTCCATGTATTTTCCATTATGGGTTGTCTGGGCCATAAGGAAGCCGAGGCTGCTGGAGGCGATTAGGGTTAGGAACACGGTTAACACAGTATTTCTAACACTCATTCTTCACCCACCTAGATAAAATAGCGAAGAGGAAAGGTATAATGCCATGCTTTAGAACACTTTAAGGGGGAATCGTTCAAAATTTTAGAACACCGTGTTCTAAACTGTAGCATAATGTACTAGAAAATTCAATCTTGTTATGAGGGCTGGGCAGAATGGAGCAAAAGCTTACCTTCGGATTCATTATCCTCAACTCAGCTTTAGCCCTCTCTAAAATTCCCACATTCCCATAAAGGTGCAGTAAATCCTGCCCAGCCCTCCCAAAATTGTGCAAATTTAAAAACTTACCGCGGCCTTTAATACGTCCCGTAGTGGGGCTTTAACCCAAATAATTTGACAAAGTCCTTCGGCGTTATGTACTCCTTCACCTTAGCCACTTCGTAGTCACTATTGTAGGCGACAAGGTATCCTATTTTCTCGTGGCGAACAACGGCCAGGTTTTCCAGGTCCTTGTCCTTGATGGTACCCCTTAGTTCCTCTATCTCACTTTCCACTTCAAACCGTCTGACAACCCGCGCTGAAAGGGTCTCAACAAACCTTCTGGCTAAAAAACTGGCTTCCCTGCCGAAGTTCTCCCTAAAGAATCGTTCAACCTCCTCTATAACTAATTCAGACACCACCACCTCAAACTCGCCGCGCAAAGCTAGAAACAAAACAAGCTTAGAATTGCACTCCTCCAACCTGCCGAAGATGAAAACCATGGAGTCGAGAAATGCCCTCCTAGGCTTCTCGCTCAAGGTTTTCAACGGCCTCCAATATTTCCTCGCGGGTTAACCGCTTACCAGATCGCCTAATCTCCTCGTCCAGCTCTTCCCAGTAATAGGAGGGAGGCTTAACCAACCCAAAAGTTTCCCCCAGCTTTAGAATGCCCGCCCTTATTGCCTCCGACTTGGTTGAAAAATAGCCTCGCCTAACAAGCTCATCGAGCATTTCAGCCACCGCACCGCTCAGTCTGACTAACAACCTTTCCTCAACCATGAGTAACACCACATTCTCCAATAACAAAAAGATATAAAAACGTTATCATAGGCGTTTGCGAAGTCAGCCTTTAAGAACCGCCCACAGATGTGCCTGCTGGGCTCAGGAGCAAAAGTTCCATTCGAGGCGCTCCTCCACCCTTTTATCCAAGTTTCTTTTGGGCAATGGACTACAAATGAGGAGTAAGATTGAAGAAAGTTTTCATGGTGTGATCCATTAACCCTTAAATGGTCCCAAGCCTTCTTTTTACTTTGATGTCAGCCGCCGACATGGCCGTCCAAGCGTTTCGCCAGCTTGAACCCCCAGACTTCAGGGTTCTCCTAGCCATGGAACTAGCTATGAAAGGCCATGAGTACGCGCCGGAGAAAACCATACCGAAACTCGCAAATCTTTCTTTTAGGGAAACAGAATATCGCCTATCCCATTTAAGTAAAATGGGCCTAATCCGCCGATGGAAGGGTCCTTACGTTGGCTACATTCTTAACACGGCTGGTTATGACTGTTTAGCTATCAACGCGCACGTGAAGGCGGGCGTCTTACAGGCCTTCGGAAAACCCTTGGGCGTAGGGAAGGAAGCCGACGTTTATGACGCCCTAACACCGGGAGGAAAGAGGGTTGCCGTCAAGTTCCATCGCCTGGGGCGCGTAAGTTTTCGCCAGACAAGGCGAGTCCGCGGATACGTGGCAGAACTACCCCATGTCTCTTGGCTATACCAGTCTCGCCTCGCCGCGGAAAGGGAATTTGAGGCGCTGAAGTCGGTTTATCCTTGCGGGGTTTCTGTTCCTGAGCCCATTAACCAGAACCGACATGTGATCGTAATGGGAATGATTGAGGGAGTTGAGTTATATCGTTGCCCCGAAATTCAGAAGCCCCAAGAAGTGTTGGACGAAATCCTTCTCAACGTTAAGAGAGCCTATGTTAAGGCCGAGGTTATCCACGCTGACTTAAGCGAATTCAACGTTATCCTCAAGCCAGACCAGCACACCCTAATTATAGATTGGCCCCAGTTCGTGAAAAGGGACCATCCCGATGCCGAACGCCTCCTCACTCGGGACATCAGAAATATCATACAATTTTTCAAACGTAAATTTGGAATGCGCGTTTCGTATAAGGATTATTTGGCACAAGTCTTGGGCTAGCCTATTCTGTTAGTAGGGGATGGGGTTTTGGTGTGAGGGGCACCAACAACATTTTTATAGCGAAATTAATATAAGCCTAAAAATTTCAT
>Ga0315312_1002074_pt1 | contig 14359 bp, 8 predicted proteins | sample TDP7_MG_FD_203629 | JGI IMG/M metagenome (GOLD analysis project Ga0315312, IMG submission 203629) | Freshwater sediment microbial communities from Lake Towuti, South Sulawesi, Indonesia - TDP7 | ecosystem: Environmental > Aquatic > Freshwater > Lake > Sediment | place: Indonesia: South Sulawesi... | reverse complement strand
CGTGAGACGCTGGAGCCAGGTTCAAAGAATGCATTCGTAGCTCTAACCACTGGCGCTGGCGGTGGAGCAACTTTCCAGTGGCGTCCTACTGCTGGTGGTACCTCCAGTTCATTGCGTACACTGACGGGCATATCGCCGCCTGCTGCTGTCAAGCTGGTGCGTCAAGGTAACACGTTTACCGGCTATGTCTTCCAGAATGGTCAGTGGCAGCAGGAAGGTCAGCCGGCTACGGTTGCCATGGGCAGTACTGTGTATATAGGTCTGGCGCTGACGTCGCATAGCGCCGGCGTAACGACCGAGGCCGTGTTCTCCAACATCCAGACCACCGGCACGGTTACCGGGCAGTTTACACAGCAGGTCATTGGCGCTGCTGCTATGCCTACTAACGCTCCAGCCAAAATGTACTTGGCTTTGGCCAGCGGCGGCACTCCTGCTGTTATCTACCACGATAACACCAGTGCATCACAGATAGGTAGCTGGACGGAGTGGAAGCTCAACCTGCAATCGTTTGCGGCCAAGGGTGTGAACCTGACGAGGGTCAATACGATTACTATTGGTTTAGGCGACAAGACCAATCCGCAGCCAGGCGGTTCCGGTATGATGTACTTTGACGATATTCGGCTGTGTCCGCTTCCATAGCCGGATGCCGATTTAACTGGCAATTGATTGCGTGGTGTGACATATTCGCATCACGCGTATTTGCGTTTACGCTTGATGCCACGACTCGCGTCGTGCAGCGCAGAGACGCGAAAGTGCAGGTAATTAAGGGCCTATACTGATTGATTCGGTATAGGCCCTTTTTCATTGATTACCGAATTAATAGAAAAGTGGTGTTTTGCGACTTCTGTTATTAGTGTCCGCCGCCATGCATCATATCCACAGCATGCGGCAAGACGTCTAAAATAATCTCCAACGATTCTCTTACCCCTCTTGGGCTGCCTGGCAGATTGATTATGAGGGTCTTTTTGCAAATTCCCGCTATACTTCGCGAAAGAACGGCATTATTGGTCTTTTTCCGACCTTCAGCCCTCATCATTTCGCCTAAACCAGGAATTATTCTTTCACACACAGACGCCGTAGCCTCTGGCGTGACATCGCGGGGCCCCAGTCCTGTCCCGCCGGTAGTAAACACAACATCAATGTCTGCTTTGTCGGAAAAACGCTTCAGCTCATTGGCTATTGCCGTAAGGTCGTCAGCTACAATTTTTTTCTCACATATCTCGAATTTATCCTTGGGCAGCATATCTTTTATGGTTTGTCCGCTTACATCCTCTCGTTTGCCCTTCGCACAACTATCGCTGACTGTCAATATAGCTACTCTAATCATTATTGATAATAACCTCTTGCCCGCAACTCGATACTCGTAACTCGCCGTTCAAATCAGCCTGACAGGAATAATTGTTCCCTTTTCAATTTCAGCTATGCCAACATTCATGCTGACTAACCCATCGGCACAGGACAACGAGTTTATGTGTGCCGAGCCGTGATACTCAACGGGCCTCACCGTCCCGGTCTCTGTTATTGCTACTGGAAGCCATCTCTGTCTTGTTGTCTCCCTTCTTCTGAGGGACTCGCCCAACGGCAGTCGAACGTTAGGAGGACTGTAATTATGGCCCATCAGTTTATACAGGAAGGGCTTAACCAAAATCTCAAACAAAACAAATGAAGATACCGGATTACCCGGCAGTCCGAAACAATATACCTTTTCCGACCATGTTCCGCCAGAGGCCTGCCCGCCGTACGAGACCTGCCCGCCGTACAAGACTCTGGGCAGGCGGGCTCTGGGCAGGCGGGCTCTGGGCAGGCGGGCTTCGCCGGCGGCGAGTATGCCAAAGACAGTGGGTTTTCCCGGTTTGACAGCAATTTTTTCAAACAACAATTCGATACCGTTCTGTCTGAGTATCACCGGCACCAGGTCCAAATCTCCTACCGAAACGCCACCAGAAATTATAACTACATCGTTTTCCGAAGCTCCCTTTTTGAATATGCTGTCAATATGGCCGGCGGAGTCTCCGGCTACACCATAATTCGTTGCAGTCAACCCCATTTTTTGAACCTGTGCAACAAGCTGAAAGCTGTTGCTGTTTCTTGTCTGCCCTGGCCCCGGCTTGGATGCCGGCTCGACCAACTCATCACCCGTTGCCATAACCGCAATCCTCGGCCTTAATGCAACCATCGGCTGGACGTTGCCGACCGATGCCAGAATCGCGATATGCTGGGGCTCTAACCGGGTGCCTTTGCGCAAGACAATGTCGCCAGTTCTGATATCTTCTCCCTTTTGAGAAATATTATCTTCCGTCTCTTCGCCCACAAAGCGAACGGTGTTTTCGGATAGTATTTCGACATACTCTTTCATAATCACACAGTCGGCACCAGATGGAACCACGCCACCAGTCATAATCTTTGAGCACTGATTTGGTCCGATGGTCTTCTTCGGAATATACCCTGCCGGGATGGACTCAACCATCGTAAGCTCATTGGCCAAATCTTCTCTTCGGCAGGCAAAACCGTCCCTCGTTGACTTGTTAAAGGCAGGCATGTCTATATCTGATTCGACATCCTGGGCTAATATCCGGTTTGCCGCATGAGTAATGTCGATACGTTCGGCTTCAAGAAGGCAAGCTGAGTCTAAAACAGTTTTAAGAGCTTTCTCAAATGGTAACATCGTTTTCCTTTCTGACAAACTCCCAACTTAGGACAGGGATAAAACAGTAATCAGAAGATAGAAATCTGTCCTCTATTCTCTGCCCTCTGTCCTCCGTCTTCTGACCTCTGTTCTCTGTCCGGTTTCGAGGCTATTTGCCTGTCTTTTAATCAAATTGTTTCACTTTTGCCGATGATATACAAAAGAAGCATTTCCGGAGCCCAGTTTTTGGGATTTCGGTTGTTCTTTTGTTTAGCAAATCATAATAACGCAATTTTGTTAAATTTGGGAGGTTTGATAACATGATTCCGAAAAAAAGTTTTGTCGGTTGCTGGATTATTTGTGTTTTAGTGCTGTCTGAAACTACTCTTAAAGCTGCGTCTTCAGATGTGGGGATAAAAGCAATTACTAATCCCAAGGCGGATATAACGCTTTCTTTCGTCCAGCCGGGGTGTATTGCCAAGGTTTATTTTAAGGAGGGAGACTTGGTAAAAGCTGGTCAAGTTCTTATCCAGCAGGATGACTCGGTTGAGCAGGCCCAGCTAGCGCAGCTCGAGGCCGCGAGCCAAGACACAACGCAAATACAGGCCAGCGAAGCTTCGCTGGCCCAAAGAACGGTCGACCTAAAAAAGCTGGAGATTGCGGCGGCACGTAAAGCCGCTACAGAATTAGAAGTGGAACATGCTAAATTGAGCGTGAAGATGGCTGAGCTATCGCTGCAACTTGCAAAATTCGAACACGAACAGGCAAAGAGAAAATACAACGAGGTGAAGATACATGTTGAAAAGATGAGTCTGAAAAGCCCAATAGATGGGAGGATCGAAAAAATTCACGTCGAGACAGGCGAGTCGGTTAATGCCTTGGCTGATGTGGTTCGGGTAGTCCAGATTGACCCTCTCTGGATTGACGTGCCTGTACCTTTAAGCAAGGCCATGACTCTGGATTCGGGAAAAACCGCAAAGGTTGAGTTTCCGGATCCGGGTAAGGTGTCCGTAGAAGGAAGCATTATTTACGTTGCGGCGGTTGCCGATGCAGCCAGTAGCACATTAAGAGTACGTATAGAAGTACCCAACAAATCAAATCGGCCGGCCGGCGAACACGTCGAGGTTATTTTTACAAACTGGCAACAATAAATGGAGGAATCCAAAAATGAGTTTTAAAGGAGATGCTGTTTTGTTTAATAGTCATTCAAAACCACTCGTGATGGAAGTCAGAATTAAGAAGTCAGATTTCAGAAATCAGATGTCAGAGGTCAGAAGTCAGAGGTCAGAAGACAGAAGACAGAAGGCAGAAGCCAGAAGACAGAAGTCATATGTCAGATGCCATCGTCCATCGTCCATCGTCCTTCGTCCTTCGTCCATCGTCCCTTCTGTCCTCTTTACTTTAATGATGGTCTCAATAGCTGGTTGTGTTTCTGATAGAGTAGAGGATAAAGGTATTATCGCTTCCTACCAACAGACCCTCTCTGACCAAGGTCCGCAGCAGAGGGCTGATACGGAGGGTAAGGACATGCTACACCCCTTGGATTTACTTAGGCCGACCCCCAAAGAAATTCCATCTGACGTTGAAATCGTAATAGATCCCAACACCGGCCAGGAGATTGCAAACCTTGCAATTGAGCAAGCCATAGCAAGGGTTCTTAGGAACAGCCCTGAAATCAGGCTGGTTAGTTTCGACCCGTCGATTGCCAAACAAGACATAACCAAGGCGGCCGGGGAGTTCGATGTAACTGCCTTTGGGCGTCTTAATTTCGAAGAGGAGGACAATCCTGTTAATAGCATTTTCCAGCCCGGTAAATCAGACGTTCGTGTACTGGAGTCAGGAATCAAGCAAAAAGCCGTCCCCGGTTCGGAATGGTCTGCGAGCTACGCCTTGACCCGCAGCTGGGATGATTTGGCGACCAGAACGCTTCCCACACGGTATGAGCCAATACTCGCTTTTGAATTAAAACAGCCGCTTTTACGCAACGCATGGCAAGAGTTTAACCTTGCAGGGGTGAATTTAGCCAGGCTCAATCATGAGATTGCCCTTCTCGGTTTTCGTCAAAAAGCTGAGGATATTTCAACAGAGGTTATATCGGCGTACTGGCGGCTCATGCAGGCCCGCCACGAGGTTGAGATTCAGCAGAGATTGCTGGACAGAACACTCGAGACGTTAAAAAAAGTGGAAGGACGAAAAGAGATTGACGCTACTGATGTGCAAATAAAACAGACTGAGGCTTCTGCAAAGGCTCGTGAGGCCGTGCTGCTTGGCGCCAGAAGAAGGGCTATCGACATGCAGGACGCTCTGGTACGTTTGATGGCCGACCCACAGATGGGCGTGCTAAATAAACTGGAAATCGTACCCCGTAGCGCACCGTGTATGACGACAGAGAAGCTTGAGCCCTCCGAAATTCTGGCCCTTGCCATTAAGAAAAATTCGGTATTACACCAAGCACGGGTTGCGATTACGATTGCAGATATTAACATCCTCATCGCCGAAAACCAAAAGATGCCGCGACTGGACCTGATTGCTTCAACCAGAATTCAAGGCTTGGCCAGGGAAGCAGGAGGCGCACACGACCAGATGTTCGGTGGAGACTATGCCAGTTATGCAGTGGGTATATCTCTTGAATATCCGCTTGGCAATCGTCAACGGGAAGCTGAACTACTCAAAAGAAGACTTGAACGCAGAAAAGCCATTTCAGTTTTGCAAAACATCGCTGATCAAGTGGCAATACAAGCCAGAGAGAGGATTAGAATGGTCGAAACAACCCATGCAGAGATACAGGTCCAAAAGGACACAGCCGAAGCGGCAAGTATTCATCTGCAGGCTCTGGAGGATTCAGAACCGATCCGAGAGGGACTTACGCCCGAGTTTCTTTTGGTCAAACTCCAGGCCCAGGGAGCTTTAGCAGACGCACAGCGGGCCGAAATAAAGGCCATTGTTGACTTCAACATCTCCCTGGCCGAGCTGGCTCAAACCACAGGTACCGTACTGGAGCTGCATCCAGTTACCCCAGCACTAATTGGTAAGACTCCAGAACAAATTTCTTCTTCGAAAGATTAGCCAATTAGTGCTGGGCTGCTATTCCCTTCCGGTAAAACCAAGCTGTTCTTCGAGCCAGTGGTCTGTTCTCATAACTGACTTACGCTGGCGCAGGGCTATCCTTTCTGCGGAAATCTGGGCAAGACGAAACACTCCTCTGGTAAATGCGGAAGAAATATCGTCGGTAGTATGAGCATATCGCTTTTTCAAGTAAGCGACAAGATTCTTGGTATATCGAGACACAAACTCATCTTCCAGACAAATTATTGCCTGACTGCTTCCTGGATCACCTTGGCGCGCACATCGGCCAAATAGCTGTCGGTCTATGCGAGCGGATTCGTTCCGTTCGCTGGCAATAACATGAAGTCCTCCCAATTCAGCCACTCCCCTGCCGAGTTTAATGTCGGTTCCGCGGCCCGCCATGTTTGTTGCGACTGTGATTTTACCGGGCTGCCCGGCACCTGCAACGATTTGGGCCTCCTGGCGGTGATGGACAGCATTAAGGACCTGATGGTCCAGGCCCCCAGCACTAATTGGCTCATTTTTCGAAGAAGAAGTTTGTTCTGGAGTCTTACCAATTAGTGCTGGGTCTTTGAGCAACTGGCTGAGGTATTCACTTGCCCGGACACTGCGTGTACCGACCAGAATTGGTCTTCCGGTCTCGTGAACACGACGAATCTCTAACACGATTCTCTCCCACTTGGCGGATTCTGTAGTTAAGATTATATCGGGGGCGTTCTTCCTTATGCAAGGACGGTTCGTCGGAATTACTACTATAGGCAAGTGATAAATTTGCCAAAATTCCGCAGCGGCCTCCTTTGCTGTCCCAGTCATACCACACAATTTGCGGTACAGCCGGAAGAAACGCTGAAAACTGATACGCGCATACGTATCTTTGGGGGCAGTGACTTCGAGCTTCTCCTTAGCCTCAACAGCCTGGTGCAAGCCGTCACGCCAGGTACGGTCCGGCATAAGCCTGCCGGTAAAGTCGTCGACGATGACTACTTTGCCGTCATCAATAACGTACTGTTTATCCCGTAAATACAGCTCTTTGGCAATCAAAGCTTTGGTTGCAATCTCCTCCCGACGGCGGGCACCTCGCCAGATGTTACCTAAAGTACCGGTCAATTCCGCCAGACGTGTTTTACCCTTACCGGTTAATTCGACCTCCCGATAGCGAGGATTAATCCGGTAATCTCTTTCTGATTCCAAATTTATCGCAACATCGGCCGCCTGGCGAAAAGCCTCTGCCTGTTCGGGATTGGGAGCCGGCCCTGCGATAATCAGCGGTGTAATCGCCTCGTCAACAAGAATTGAGTCTGCTTCGTCCACAATAGCGAAATTAAGACCCCGCTGGACCAGCCGGTCTATCGCCGGCCAGCCGGCTCTGGATATCTTGGCCAGAAGCGCTGAGCTTAATCCTCTTAAACGGCCGAGTATAAGCCGGTCGCGGAGAAAATCAGCAGTCACTTCTTTGTTCGTACAATAGGTTATGTCGGCTGAATATGCCGCTCGTCGCTCGGCAGCAGACATTGCCTGTTCTATATATGCAACACTCAGGCCGCAAAAACGGTAAATCCGGCCCATCCATTCGGCATCACGTTTGGCTAAATAGTCATTGACTGTAATAATATGGCAGCCTTGGCCGCGCCAGCCGGCAACCGTTGCAGGCATGGTTGCGGTGAGGGTCTTACCCTCACCGGTAGCCATCTCCGCAATGCAGCCGCTTTCAAGGACGAAGGCACCGGCGATCTGAACAGGGAAAGGTCTCTCATCTATCTGACGGGACGCCACCTCCCGGACCAATGCAAAGGCTCGCTCAAGGTCACAATGGCTGTCGCGGCGGCAGCGGAAAATCTCGCGAAGCTCATCGGCAACCTTACGTAGCTTGGCATCAGAAACTTGCGAAAAATGTTTTTCCAATGCAAGCACTCTCTCTGCCCGGCGTAGAAACCTTTGCCGTCGCGGTAGAAACCGACCTATCAACCCGTGGCCGGCATCCCATGCAGCATCAAGGCCTCTGGGCAGAGGCTTATCTGACATCCCCTGCTCGAGCATCTGCCATGTTGCACTTGGAATTATTTCCATCTTAATTCGATTTGCAATTTGCGATTTTCAATTTGCGATTTTCAATTGGCAATCGACAATCGTCAATCGTCCTTCGTCCATCGTCCTTAGTAAATCGACAATCGTCAATCGTCAATCGTAAATTGTCTTTATCCAACGAGTTTTATCTTAAATATGGAACCTCCGCTGGAATAGCTGCCTCGCAGACCGCCACCACTGAACTGCAAGCGGTTTGGGAGACATTCGAATTCTCACAATAACACGCTGGCCGGTGAGCAAAGGAACTGAGCTGTCCACATTTGGTCTGATCCGAACCTCAAAAAACTTCTCAGCAGCCCTTGTTCCTCGGTTGTCTTGTGAAAGTGTTGGTATAGAGCCGCCGACTGCGTAGCCAAGGGCCTCTGACGGCAGTAACTCCTGTCCGGCCGGAAAAATCTTCTCAATCTCGCCGTTAATCTTAAACTTCGGTCGTCCCTTAACGCAGAGCTCAACCTCCTTATGTGCTTGCTCCAACATTGCAGCAACTTTCTGAACAGCAGTAGCTCGGACGATAACGTCGTCCAGACTTGCTACGAAGCCGATGCTCTGGCCGCGACGTAGATACGTCCCTGTGACATGCTCAATATCGGGGGCGACCCACGTGCCGCTGAGGGGTGGGTCCAGATTCAGCGAGGCCAGCTCGAATTCCAGCCTTGCTATCTTCTCATCCAGAGCCTCAAGCTGTTCGTCCAATATTTGTGCGGCGGCAATCTCGCGCGTTTCTGCAAGACGTCTTTGAACTTCGAGCCGTTGACGCTCCGCAACCGAGCTCTTTTTTTCAGCCTCCAATTCAGGATTAATGGCCCCTATCAAAGGTGGCCCGCCTGGAGAAACATCTACGCCAGAGGGCAAAAAACTGGCAACGAAACCATCACTTCCAGCATGGACTATGGCCAGTTGAACCGGCTCAACAATTCCCTCAAGTCGCCAATAGTCGGGTGCTGGAATCAACCCCACAACGGCAACTATCAGGCCAAGAGAACCGAAGGTTGACGCAATCGCCGCAGCGCGCCGGCGAGCAAGCTCGGCACCTGTGGCTAAGAAACGCAAGAACTTGCCGATTGGGACAAACACCCATGCTACAATTGCAGAGAACCCAAGCAAAGGTACAAGTATGAACAGCTCTTCCGGCAGTCTGTTATTCAAAAATAGCAGTATTCTTACACAAATGAACACCCTGTACACCGTGGAAGCTAAACCATAAAAAATGAACCAGACACACTCGCCGAAGGTATATGCGGGATTCTGTGCTCTTTTCAATCCCCAGCAGTACCGCTTGACCAGATAGTAAAGGTAGTTTGTGGACCTCTGACTAAGATTAGGTATCTCCAATAAGTCCGAAAGGACGTAATAAGCATCGAATCTAAGAAGAGGGTTACCATTGAATAATAATGTGGAGACACTGGCAACAAATATAACATTATATGCGATTATATGGAGCGTTCCTGTCGATGTATTGGCCCAAATAATTGCCGCTATAGCTGCTGCTGAAAGCTCAGCAATAACGCCGGCCATGCCGACAATAGCTCTGTGCCATTTATTTCGAAACGCCCAGGCACTGGAGGCGTCCATATAAGGCAGCGGGAAGAAGACCAGAAACATAACCCCCATTGTATGTACCTGTCCGCCACCACGGTTGAGCTGTCCGAACTTCTTGCACGCAAAAGCGTGGCTGAACTCATGGAATATCTTAATTAGCACAAAACTAAGATACAGCAATATTAAGTTATCAGGGGCGAGCACGTCAGAGCTTTGGTGGACCAGCTCGCGTATATTGCTGAGAACAAAATATAATCCGAACGCCATCAATGCCGACCAGAGAACTAATCCAAACCAGCTAAAAAACCGCCCGAATATGCTGACCCAGCGCTCAAGAAAATAATCAGGGTCGAACAGTGGAATTCGAATAAACAGCAGGTTCATAAGCTGTCCCTGGACCTGTCGTTTGACCCGTCTGCGATAGCGATTGAGCAGGCTTTCGCTGTCCGGCGGCAGGTCCGCATGTAAAAGATTTGCACTATACAACTGGCCTAAAAGTTGTATGACTTCTCCCTGAGTGGGCGCTCTGTCGGCAAGTTGCTCATTACATATCCGCCAGACCTGCGATACGGTCCGATGCCCGTCAAGCATACCTATGAACCGGTAAGTTTCTTCACTGATGCGGGAGTATTGGCTGTTGGAGGGATTCTCCAGGACGTACCACATTTGTCCGCGAAAATGCTGCCTGTAAACCTGCACACCAGATGATAATCTCGGGCTTAAATCAGCAACGCGATACCAAGCTTCGTGAAATGTTGGGCGCTCCACAGTCATAAATCAGATACCAGAAGTCAGAAGCCAGAATTCAGAAGTCAGAATATCTGTCTTCTGTTCTCTGTCCTCTGTCTTCTGTTCTCTTTCGCTCAAAGCCACAATTTCATTCGCAGCCAGTTAACGATTCTCCTGGTCCATATCCAGATGTACGGCCGTTTGCCAATCGATATCTTGGCCACACCCTCCATGCCGGGCCGCATCCAGGAACGTGTCTCTAACAGGCGAACGCGTACCTTAAAAACATTGCGGTTGTTTACCACCTCAGCCATCGGATTGACCCGCTCTACGACAAATTTGATTCGCTGGGCAGGATAAGACACCGTAGCCAAATACCCCTCCTGGTCTACCGCAATATCAAAAATCTGATCCTCAGGCACCATTAGCTCTGCCCGCAACGACTCAAGCGGGGTAACCTCGAAGAGAACATCGCCCGTTTTCACCGGTGCACCAATCTGGCGCTTCAGGTCGCCTTTGACAACAGTCCCGCTAATCGGCGATATGACTTTTCCCTGGTCTATCAGGTAGTTCAGCAAGTCAATCTGAGCTTGCGCCTTATCGGCATCAGCCTGTGCGATTTGAGCCTGGGCGATTTCACCGTCTCGCATAGCAGCGTCGACTTGCTTAAGATACCCTGCCCTATCTGCTTTGGCAGCAGCCAATTTTAAGCGCAGTTCTGCCGTATCCAGTTCAGCCAGGGTTGTTTGACCTGCTTTGACTGTATCACCAACTTCAACGCTGACGCTCTTGATATATCCATCGAAGGATGCACAAACGACCTGCTGGTAAGTGGCCTCGATGACAAAAGGCGCTTCAGAGCGAAACTGTCCCTTGCCAAATATCAGAAATAGTATCACACCAATGAGCAATATCACCAGAACCTTTGCCCAAGTATGCTTTGGGCCTACCAGTGTAGCCAGTGCGCTGCGGGCTTTAGCAACGACCCTGGCTCCGAGCCAGTGGTCATGCTCATACAGGTCTAACAATCTGGCTGTGCATAGTTCGCAAGTCAGCCGAATCGCCTCGATTTCTTCAAGACTAAATGATTTGCTCAGTTGTCGCTCAAGAGTTAAAACCGCCCGAACTTCTCCATCCTGCCGCAAAGGCAAACTCAAAACGGCCATTGGACCATGCCGTCTGGATAGTTCACCTGCTGCACGGCTGATGTATGTCGCTTCTTGCCCGACGACCCGACTCGCCCCCATTTCTGCTTTCGCAGAAAGCATGGGGGCGGGGGCACTCGCCGCCGGCGAAGCCTTTGGCGGAGCGGGGAGCGAAGCAGGATATAGGACCTCACAATCCTGGTCTAAACACTCCTCCATCGCAGATTCTATGTCCTGGACAATTTTCATCTTCCGGCTAAAATCCTCAGTGTGGCTTATGGCTCTCAGTTGAACATACCTTCCTTTCAGAAAACCAATACTCACCCGTTCGCACTGCCACTGAGAGGCTACTTCGTTACAAAGGGCCATGGCAGTACTGATAAACCGGTTCTGTCGGTTAGTGGCAGAAAGTGTTTCCATTGCTTTTTGCAGTTTCCTCAAGCCTGCCTGTCCTTTCTGGAGTGTCAGTCGCCTCTCGGAGATACCCAGCAGGCCGGCTATCAGTTCCAACCGCTCCCGGCAGGTCTCGATTGCACTGCTGTCGCTGACTTTTATCATAAAAGCTTCCACAGCCTGGCCGATTTCAGCCATCTTCAGTGGAACAAACAGAACATAGCCCGCCTGCCCAGAGTTTTGTACGGTGGGCAGGGATTTGACAATAGTAGCCTCGGTCGAAATAGCCTCACGGACAAATGAAGCAGATTCATTCAGCCACGCCGGGATAGCAACGCGACGTCCCTCGTCGGTCGTCCGTCGTCCATCGTCCATTGTCCATCGTCCATCGTCGGTCGGAAGTTGGGGATATATAGCCAGGATGTCGACTCCTTCTTCCTGCCGGCCGGCGTCCGGTCTAATCATATCCGCCTTCATTGGGCATAAAATCGCACCGCTGTCGGCCTGGCCCAGGAAGCACTGTACAGCCAGCAGATTCCAAAGGAATTGTCGACCGGAGCCGTCAAATTGATTCAGTTTCTTAATAAGTTCACCCGCCGTTTGTATGGCGGGCTCGGCGGCTGTCGTATTGGCGGCACCGGGCTTTTGATTGTTGTCTGCTTTATCCATATATGTAATAATATAAAAGGAAACCGTGTTATCTTCAACAGTATTTTTTTCACAACCTCCATCTCCACGTGTTAACTGAAGACAATTTTCATTTGACGGCAGTCCCTACTTCGGTGTATTTTATGACTTTAAAATGAAACAAAACAGTTTAGCCCCCAAAAAGCTCAAGAGGCATAAAAAAAGAATTCTGATTTATTTTCCTTTGTGATTTTTGTGCCTTTTTGTGGCTGGTCTAATAAAATGAAACATAATTTTGAAGTTATATCCGACCCTGCTCCGCCAGAGGCCTGCCCGCCGAACTCTTTGGGCAGGCGGGCTTCGCCGGCGGCGAGAGAGCGTATTACCCGCAGACATTTCGTGAAGATACTTAGTTTGACGGGAGTATCTTTCGCTTGTGGCAGCCTTTTTGCACAAAGCACTTCTGCCCATCCAAACATCGTAATCATGTTTCTCGATAACATTGGCTACGGTGATTTGGGTTGCTATGGCAACGAAGCAATGCAAACACCGCGTATCGACCGTCTCGCTATCGAGGGAGTTCGTTGCACGGACTTTTACATAGCCTCGCCGTCTTGCATGCCCTCTCGTGGGGCCTTGCTCACCGGCCGGCACCCGCTCCGCAACGGTTTGAACGAGCAGATTTACAAAATCGATGAGCTTCAGCAGATAGCACTGCCGCAGACCGAGGTAATCCTGCCTCGTTATCTCGCCAAGGCCAGATACGTCAGCGGCTGCTTTGGCAAATGGAACCTCGGCTTTGCCCCCGGCAGCAGGCCGACGGATCGCGGCTTCGATGAATATTTCGGCAATATCTCCGGAAACTGCGATTATTACACGTATATTTACAACGGTCGCAACGACCTCTACCGCAACACTGAGCCGGCTAAAGCCAACGGCTATAGCACCTTTGTCTTTGCCGACGCAGCATGTGAGTTTATTGAACGAAACAAGGCTCGGCCGTTCTTGTGCTACATTCCATTCAATGCCGCTCACTTCCCGAATCCAAGAAACAAACCGCCCGGCACGCCTTGTATATGGCAGGCACCGGACGAAGCCTTTGCACGCTACGGCTATTCGCCAGAAACACTCGATGAACGCAAACGCTACCGGGCTGTCGTTACTGCGTTGGACGATGGTATAGGCCGTGTTCTCGACCAGCTCGACAGATTGAAATTGACCGAAAAAACAATCGTCATCCTGCTTTCTGACAACGGAGCTTTTCTCATGCCTGCACGTGGGCTGGAATGTGCGTCCAATGCGCCGCTGCGAGCTGGAGGAACAACACTTTGGGAAGGTGGCATCCGAGTACCATGCATTGTTCGCTGGCCTGGGCGGCTCAAGCCGGGAACGGTATGTCGTGAACCTCTTGTCAGCATGGACTTCGTACCAATGCTGCTCAATGCCGCTGGTCTGGCACTGCCGGCCGACCGTGTGCTTGACGGCAGGGATCCGACAGCCACACTGGCCGGCCAAGCTCCGTCGCCCCACAAGTATCTCTACTGGCGCTGGGGCGTAAGAAGTGCTGCGATACGGATGGGCACCTACAAGCTTATCCGCGAACAACAGAGCACCAACCAGGACTGGCAGCTATTTGACCTGAAAACTGACATTGGCGAGTCCGCCAACCTCCTCGCTGCAAAACCAGAACTGGCAGAACATCTCAAAGCTGAATACGAGCGTTGGGAAATGGAGGTAACCGGCAAACGATAACAACCGGCTGCGGCTGCAGAGGATTTCGTCAATCGGTTTCGGCCCGCCTACCCAGAGCCCGCCTGCCCAGAGTCTCGCACGGCGGGCAGGGCTTGTCCGTCGGGCAGGTTGCCCCGCACTAATTGGACTTAAATGGGCGGTCTCGAACTATCGTAATGAAGGTTCGTGTCGAATCCGACAATTAGTGCGGGGTCACGGTTACGTTAAACGTACGATGTTTTACGAAACGAGTAGCGCAACCGATAAACGGAAGACGAAAAACAGCCCAGCACTAATACCAATTGGAGTTAATTCTTGCGCCCTGTCATTCCCGCGAAAGCGGGAATCCATAGGTTTATATGTACTGGATGCCTGCTTTCGCAGGCATGACACAGTGATTGGTAGTCTACCAAAAAGC
>Ga0315312_1002072_pt1 | contig 14369 bp, 11 predicted proteins | sample TDP7_MG_FD_203629 | JGI IMG/M metagenome (GOLD analysis project Ga0315312, IMG submission 203629) | Freshwater sediment microbial communities from Lake Towuti, South Sulawesi, Indonesia - TDP7 | ecosystem: Environmental > Aquatic > Freshwater > Lake > Sediment | place: Indonesia: South Sulawesi... | reverse complement strand
GGGAAACACCATTTGTTGTACCAATTACTCTGTCGTCCTCTTGATCAACTCAGCACATGTGCATGGGTTGAAGGAGATCTATGACAGGGCTGGGTTGAAGGTGCTATCCTGAATTGAGCGAGCGATTTCTGAGGTGGGCTCTCAAGCAGCACTACAAGGCTTTGGGCTACAACGTCTCCATGCGAAGAGTAAGACTAGGCAATACTGAGGTTGATGGAGACCAGATACTTGCAGAAGGGCGTCACTAAACGCGCTCCCTAGTGCCGCCTATTAGTTCTGCAACTTCCTCAGGTCTAAGAAGGTTCACAGTCTGAGGTGTAGTGAACGGGAGGATCAACTGGCCAGACGGTTTTGCTTTCTCATTGAAGACTAGTGCTCTGCCCGTCTCAGTTTGCTGCATCTTTGTGGTCCATTCATCGTTACTGACTAGGTTTGCTATATATGGTCTTATCTGCTCAGGGCGTAGTTTCGCACAAATGAACGTAGCGATCTGGTCCAGCGCCCTCTGCTCTATGTTGCCCGGAGACGGACTGATGATCCATGCTCTTATCCCGAGAGATCTGCCCATATCCAAGATCTTTCTTACCCCACTGTAAGCATCTGTAGGTCTTGGCAGATAGTTCTGAGCCTCGTCGAAGATAACTACGAGTTGAACAGGTTTCTCGGAGCGCTTCTTTCTGATGAACTTCAGTATTTGGTTGCATACCTCAGAGACATAGTTTGAGAGCATGGGAGATTTCTTTTCTTGAGACAGAGAACTCACATCGATAACGCTTATTGAGACGGTTTTTCTGTCTCCGTCCTTGTAGCTCGGGTTCTTTATGATCTCACCAAAGTTAACAAGTTCTTTCTCACTCTTAGCAAAGATATACGCTTGAGCTAGGTAGAAGGAACTAGTTGCCTTCGTGAGTTTCTGCAGATCCGTCTTCTCTGATTTGTTGCTGGACTTTTTGATTAGTTCATCAATTTGATCAATGAACTGATCATAGGTTATCGCTGCTGCGTCAGGGTGATTCCTTGCATATTCTGCGATGGACTTGGAGATGACAATGTTGAGTTCCCTGTAGTTCTTATGCGTTACTGAGGAAATAACGTTGGCGAGATTGGTCGCTATGTGTCCGCAAGCGGATTCAAAGTCCTCCTCCTCGACAGGCAACGTTACGAGAGGCATTTTAAGAACCTTGACATTCTGAATTGATCTGAGCTTTTCGTTAAAGGAAAAAACATTCAATTCCAGCTGCATCTCTTCGTTGCGAGTATGTATAGGAATCTTCTTAGTAAAGTCGAAGCCTTTCATGTCTTGTTTCAAGTTGTCAAATCTAGGCTTGACCTTGTCAGTGTACGCCGGCTTCTTCTCTAGAAGCATTGTAACAGGAACAAGATTTGATATGTAGTCTGGCTTTGGGTCAAAGACGACGACTGGGATGCCTTGGACCGCCGCTTGGAGCACGATGCTTCCTGCAAGCGTCGACTTTCCCATTCCAACTTGCTGGAGCGCAGCGAAATGAGGTCTATTCAAGTCGTGTAGATCGAGCGTTACGATCCTATCGTACTTGACTTGATCGTCGTGTATTTCGTATCCTAACGAAAGCTTGTCTTCAAGTTCCCCTCTTCCAAAGACTTTCTTCTCGCGCTCAGATGTGTCGAATGTTATCTCATACTCCCCGGCAACTTGGACAGTAGTCTGCTCAGCCTTTGTCGGCTCCTTTGGGGGCCTAACCTCCTCAGCAGGCTTCAGAGGCTCTATCCTGTAACCTGTTTCTTGGAGTTTACTGAAGATTCTGCCTGCCATCTCGTGTGGGCCACCAAAGCGACTCATGAACAGCCTTCCTTCCGCGGCTACCAGTACGTTCGCATTGTTAACTTTGTTTAGCTCAAGAGAGGCGGAGATAGATGGCAAAGATTCGTTAGTAACTATGGCTAGGTTGGCGGAATTCTTGCCCATCTGTTTTACTTGGTCGTCCAGCAACCACGACTCGACTGTCACAGTGAGTGGTACGGCACCGACCGAATCGACGACCCAACCTTCATGAGTTTCTACTACTTCTACCTGAGGAAAACATTCATCTCTTAGAGTCAAGAGTGACTGATGCACTTTAGATTTGAGCTCAGACGCAAGCCTTAACTTCACGTCCGTTAAGGCGCTTGCTAATTGACTGGCTGCAAGTGGAGAAATGGCAACCAGAGTCCTATACTTGCCGACGATTCCTCTAGCTGATACCGCTTTGTAAAGGTCTTTCGTCCAAGCGTTAAGGATCGAACCGTCTCCAACGAAGTTATGATGCAATAACTCGTCCAGCAATCTCAATTGCTCAAACATTTTTGTTTCGACAAGTTGCTCTACATATCTCCTCACATCAGAAATAGCAGCCTCAGCGAGAGCTTCATCAAGCATTTTGCCGAGAATAGGTTTCGCAAAATCTGGAACTACAAAGGGTTCGTGTCGATTTCCTTTCGTAGTCACCCATAGAAGCTTGTTCGCAACCCCACAAGCAACTAACGTCGAAAACGGGTTCAAAGATTCAACATTCACCGAAGATGCACAACAAAGGGCCTTGAATTCTTCTGCGAAATAGTCATTTTCTGACCACATAAAGAAATGTCCCTTGCGCAAGAACTCGCTAGCGAAGATTGCGATGATCTTTCGTTTATCGGGTGAGAGCTTTTTGAAGCGCCGAAGTATCGCGGTTCTCAGCTTGTTGCCAGTGCTCCCTATCAGGATCTCTCCGATTCCTTTCTGGAGCTGGTAGATGTAATTTCTCCTAAATTCTTCGATAAGCGAGTCCATCTCTGTTTTCAAGCAAGTGATGGCTCTTTCGCTCTCTTTCGAGCCATATCTGCTTTCTAGATTTGCCCTGATGTACGGGATGTTCTCTTCCAGAGCATATCCTGCGCTCGCGCTTGTGGGATTGCTTGCCCACTGACTTAGAGCATCAAGGACGGCAAGATCTTTCTCGTGCTTTTTGGCCAGCTCTTCAAACCTATGAGAAAGCTTGGTTTCCATGAGTTAACGCCAATAAGATTAGAGGAAACAGTGCAATAAGAAGTTCATGCTCTTGAGCATTCGATGCGGCAAGAAGATTACAAACGAATTGAGAAGATCCGTTCTAAATAGTTAGGTGTCTTGAGCTGGAGGAGAAGCTTACTAAGCTTCTGCGAGAGAATCCTAGACTCTTAACTTTCGCCGTTTCGGGTCCTATGGGCTAATGGAAGACTCAACGAACGCGGTTTCGTCCTGTGTCAGGCCGTAGAGTTCGCATACGCCCTTGTCAATTTCCCCGTCCAAGTCTGAAATCTCCTGCTGAATCCTCCTACCCCTGTCAGATAGTTCCCCAACCTCACTCAGTTCATTGTTCAATCTCATGATCTGATCGACAAGCCCGCTCAGCCTTTTCGCTTGGGACTCGGAAGGCTGTTTGATCGGCAAACTTAGGAAATCTTGCGGATAGAACTGCATGTATCCACCTCTGACATGCGTGGGCGCGAAGAAAGTCCTATGATAGAACGCCAGCAACTTGGAGTTCAAACAGGCTAGAATGCACTTCAAATTCACATCATCTTCTTTCGGCAGAATGATCTTAACTGAGTTGTTGGCATACAACTGCGTATCATCATAGGCTACTTCCGGCCTTAGACCAAAAAGCGCAGTAACCAACTTTTCCTTAGCCTCGAAAATGCGCTGGTCTCTCAGGGAACCATACTCGCCTTTCTTCCTGCGTATTACGTTTGGGTCATAGTTTACCCAAAGGCCCTTCCACTTGATTGTGTATCTGTCAATGGATTCCGCCGTGATGAGTTTCTTGCACCTGGGGTTAATGTTACGGTCGAGGATCAACTTATCTCTGACATTTCCTGTGTGAATGCCATCTTTCATTCGGCATAGTTTCTCAAGCGGAACCGTGCCATTGCTTAGTTTCTTCACGATTGCCGTCACTGTAGGAGTCATATCAATCGAAAAAATGGAGTTGGGAGTCGTGTAGAACGACCTCTGCTCGATTTGGTAAGCTCCTTTCCGCTCTCGCAATTCCTGTTCAGTCGCTACCTTCAGAACCGTGATCAGGTTGGATTCTCGTTTCTCCTTTCGACTCTCTTTTTGGAGAATCAGAATAAACGGGTACGTAGAGGCATCCCTGAAGACTTGCACGTTAGATAAGTCAACTATCTGCTTGATACAGCAATTACCGAGTATGAAATGGCGTACTCCGTAGCCGTAGTCTGACGCGGTGAATTTGTTGGATATAATCACCCCCAGCAGGCCGCCATCTCTAAGAACCGTTATGCCTTTTTCGAGAAAGACAACACTCAAGTCAAATCGCTTGTAAGCACTAGCATAATGGTCTCTGTAGAAATCCCATTCTGTATCGTCTATATCTCTTGATTCAACATAAGGCGGATTCCCAATTACGATGTCAAATCCGCCTGACTTCATCTCGCCCGAAAATTCATCTTTCCAATTGAATGCTCGGTCGCCTGCTATCTCCTCGTCATCGATGAGGCTATTTCCACACTTGATGTTGCCATCCAGAATAGGCAGGATCTTCCTCTTTTCTAGGATTCTTAGTAGAAGGTTTACCTGCGCGATTTCTACTGCCTTTGGGTCTAAGTCCACGCCGTGAATGGAGCTTTTCAGTATGCGGAGTTTTTCTTCAAATGTTGATGCCTTAGTTGATTCGATCAGGCTTGAGAGCGCACGAAGCAGGAAGGAGCCACTTCCACAAGCGGGGTCAATTACTTTTACGGCGCCATCATTTGGTTTGTCGCGCAGAAACTGCTCAAGTGTATTCTTGACGATGAAATCCACGACATAGGTTGGTGTGTAATATATCCCCATGCGTCTTCTTTGGGCATAGCTTGGAACTACAGTGGCTTTCTTTTCGCGTTTCTCAAGTACGTAGCCCAAGTATTCTTCGTATATGTTCCCTAGGACATCTGCGTCGATGGCTGCGAAATCGTACTTGAATCCTTCCCTGCTTTCGTAGAGTTGCTCGATTGTCTGAAGCAGCAAAAGGTCGCTGATTTCTATTTGATCAGAAACATGGCGTGCGAATAATCTGCTGTTGTAGTTTGCATCGAACTCTCTGAATAAGTCCACTAAGAGCGCGTAGAATGGTCTTCCGCGTTTTGTGCCCTTCCACTCGCGCAGCCGAGACTGAAGCGTTACAGGTTCTAACTGGCGATCTTCCGCGACTCTGATGAAAATTAGCCTGTCAAGAAGTCGCTGCACACTCTCGTCTAGGTTCTCATCTGTTTTCAGAAGCTGTCTATTGCTTTTGCGGCTTGCGATGTCTTTGGTTAGGTTCTGACGCCATTTGACTAAGTCAACGAATAGCTGCTCTGTGACCGGGGTTACTCGAACCTTCTTCTGCTTCTTGCCCCAGTCTTCGGCAACCTTGTCTAATTCATCTGAGAGGAAGCTGTCCTTGCTAAGAAGCCATAACTTCTCGAATTTGGTTAGATACTGCTCGCACTGTAATTCAAAGAATAGCTTCTCGATTGGTCTGCGTGACTTCCAGTCTGCGTTGTAGACCTTCAGTTCAGTGAAGTTGGTCAGTATAGCCCAAGTCGTTGACTTAAGCCAAGAGTAGTTTATCGCCTGATTTACATGATCAAGAGTGAGCGTTCCTCTGAGAGCCTTTGCTTCAAGGAAAAACTTCGGGATACCATCGAGTCTAAAACCATAGTCAACTCGCTTCTTGGAAATATTCTCCTCTGCGCTCACTTCACTTGAATCTTCTGTGTCCCAGTTCAATGCCTTGAACAGTGGTAGAATGAAATCCTTCTTGGTTTCTTCCTCCGTTAGTCGGTCAGCATCAACGCGGATGGATTCGTATTTCCGGACTAATCTTTCGACTTCCTTCTGGGCTTGATTTTTGGTAAACACCCCGCGATGGCCTCCTTCCGCCCCCGATTCTACGTTCTGATCAAATGATGCCAGCCAGACAGGACCATGAGCGCCTCTCCTTGCTTCAAACACTTCATCTCCCACATTATGTTGAAACTATTCCTAGTGCTTTCTTCTCTTCTTCCGGTAGATAGCTTAGAGCTGCGAATTCTTTTCTTACGGCTCTTCTAACGAAATCGCTTGGGTCCTCTCCTCTAGCTCTACAGATCTTCTCCAGCAACTCTTTGTCTCGTTTAGTAACTCTGAGAGATAGATTTTCTGAGAGCTCGTTATTGCCTGATCCCGCCATGCAAAGCCACACTACGCAACATTCTGACTCGCATACACTTAATACTCTTCTAAACTCGCTTTTGAACTGAACGCTATAGACGCGCATGCCTGACTTTCGCCGGAAAAACAGTTTATTGATGGTAACAGAAGCAACGTACTTCACAACGATTGTCAAAAGACTTGCGATCTGACTGTCAAAGGTCTCGATCAGAAGGGGAAATATCGTGGTTATTGAAGAATCATACTCTTCAGAAATGCAGAGCAACTGGAATAGACTTCTCTCTGAGTTCCCACTATGTACAAATGAATGGTCCTGACTTCATGAATCTTAAGTTCAACTCAGGGATCAAGCAATTGATCACTGGGCATCCGCTATCTACTTTGCTCTTCCATATTTCTGCATAGAAGACAGTTTCTCTCTTATTCGTTCTATAACGAATTCTGCTCTGCCTTCATAGTCTAAAACCTCCCTTTCAGTCGGTTTGTCCACTTCTCGGGCCAGCTCACTTGACTCTTTCAACTATCAAACGCTTCTTCTTAGAGTCTATTCTTATGGTCACCTCATCCCCTTCATGAAAGGGAAACAATCCATCTCTCGCTATCTCAGTCGGCACATAGATGAAGAACTTATCGTAAACTCCTTTGCCAGTCTTTGTAGGTCTGTTGATGAACCTTCCTTTTCCTTCTATCACTTTGGTATCCTCAATTGGTGTCACAACGGATTCCCCTATGCTGGTTTCCGATACACACTATGATATCACATTTTGGTAGCACAAGTCTTATGAGCCGTTGCAGCTAAGACTACTCAACGAGGAGACTTTCAGTCAAAAGGAATAACCTTAGAGCATGGGGCGTCTTGCGGTGAAGAGGCTAGAGAATAAATACCTCCCAATTCTGCAAGAACTAAAGGCAGGGTCCAAAACCAGCTCTGACCTTTCAGCTAAGTTGAGCCTGTCTAAAGCAGTAGTTGCTGGCAGACTTGCTCCGCTGGTCAGATGGGGCTGCATTCGAGAAGCCAAACCCGGGCTCTACGAGATAACTGATAAGGGCCTGGAAGCTCTGGAGACAGGCATAAAGCCTCGTCCACCTCTAACGATTCCTCCTCGAGAACCAATCAAGTTAGAATCGATATCGTCACATGAAGAAGCTGAAACTGCTCTGCTTCAGACCGGAAATCTTCTCGGATTCGATACATACACAGCCGACCCATCAAAGGAATGCCACGGCGTTAGGCTTGGAGATCTCGCAAGCTTGAAGGAGATTCCTCCATTCACATATGAGAGGCTTCTGAAAACCGTTAGAGAGATCGATGTGATCTGGTTTAAAGAAGAGTTTCCTCGTTATTGCTTTGAGGTTGAGCATACAACAGGCGTAAGGGACGGATTGCTACGACTTTACCAGATAAGGGAGCTCGGCACAAGATTCTTCATAGTCGCTCCACAAGACGTCGTCGTCAGATTCAAGACGGAGATCCTGAAGGACCCCTTTTATAAAATCAAAGAGAGATATGGCTTCAAGACGTATGAGGAACTGCTTTCGCTCCACAACGCTGTAGTCAGGTATGATGAGGAGAAAAACAAATTCGGAATTGAAGCTTAGCCCTGTTTTCGTTCCTCTAGAACCAATGCCGCTAGTTTGAAATGTTTAACGCCTCTCTTAGTGTTAAATGGGTTTTGTGGGATCGCGATGAAAGAAAAACAGGTTGTTCAGGTGGTGAAGGCTCACTTTGAAAACCAAGGCTATCTTGTGCTTGAGCAATTCGTTGTAACCAATGGAAAGATTGATGTCGCAGCCTTCAAATGGGCGGATCAATTTGATATCGATTGCGTTGGTGTGGAATGTAAAAGTGAAGCATATGTAGGAAGCGTTTATGATATTCTTAGGCAGCAGATTTCCGATTATCAAAAGTCATTTCCAAAGGTATGCTTAGCCACATTGAAGCCTTCTGAAGAGAACTTAAGGACATTCATCGATCTGTGCGAGATACAGAAGGCTGGATATATCTCCGTGGACCAGGCGGGAAGTGTTAAGTTGGTGCATCCGCCTGAGATGAATCGATCATTAGATGCGGATCTTTATATCGCGGATGTTCGATCTTGGGCTGCCCTGTTCCTTACTTTCAAAGATCTTTTTGGGGAACTGCAGACTAAGACTGGTTGGTGCTCAACAAAAGGCAAGAATCTGCGTATACCTCCATCCCGAAGAGTTCAGTTCAATGCTTGGCGAATGCCAGATACAGGAGACATCATGTTCGGAATTAACATTGAAGATGCAAGAAGAATAATCAGTGATATGAGCTCGTCAGATTTCTTGGATGCTTTCAAGAAAGTGCCAAGAGAAGCCTTGCTTAAGGTGTCAAGAGAAGAATATTTTGGAAAGGGATTGAGAGTGGGAAGAATGCTGGTCCAAAAAGAGATTAGTGGCTTGGCCTCGAGAGATACCGACTACATCACTAGGTCTGCAAGAACTGGAACCAACTTGCATCTTCAGGTCTCCATGAAGCTCTGGCGCTATGACGACGTCTTAAGCAGAGATGAGCATAGCGAAAAGATGACAAATGCCAAAGGAGCAATGCATGAGCTATATGACTTCATGAAATCACGAGAGCACTAAGAACACGAAGGCTTCACATAAGGCAGATGTCGCTGATATAGAATTTGAATTCAAGAGCTTAGACTTCAAGAATCACCAACATGACCCAAATCAATGCGACATCATAGTCTGCTGGCAGAACAACTGGCCCCAATGTCCGCTAGAGGTTATTGAGCTGAAAACCGCTTTGGCCAAACTGTTAGAAACGGGGAAGTGGACGTAGAATCAAGTCCTTTATTCAAGGCTAAGAATTTTTTTAATTTTTCCTTAAGCCAAGCTCAGGAAAAAGCTTGCTCAGCTCGGTTTCAGTTCGCTACACAACCTCCTTAAAGCCATAGTTGGAGATGAAGGGAACGTATTTACCAGTGAACTTGCTAGTAAGTTCGAAAACGCCTCAAAATGGGTTTATTTCGCCTAGAATGGTGGACCGGGCGGGACACGAGTCTACCTAGTTGAATTTTTCGGATTCGGGAATTCCGGGAGACAGACCGTCGGGCTGAGAGTATACGGACGGCTTAGGTTAAGGTTTATATGTCAGGTATGCCAGTATGATACGCATACTAGGTGCTAACGATGACAGTCGTTAAGAAAACCGTAGCACTCCATCCGATCATGGACTCATACGTAAGAAAACTGCATGCTATTCTCATCGACAAGGGTTGGGACGCAACATACTCGACGGCGCTGAACCTCATGATGCTTTACCAGATCTTGGATGTCGTTGAGCGCGGCGTGCATCAAAAAGTCGCAGAGCTTCTGAACAATTTCTTGCAGGACGAGGGGACCATCGCTGAGATAAAGCAGGCGGAGAGAGTGGAGGAATATGTTGAGGAGAACAGAGAACGGATACATGAGCGATCTATGGTTTGGCAGCAGCCAGGTACAGAAGCAGCGGTCTCAGTAAGAGCTCGGGACGTCGTCAAACGAAAGACTGTGAAGACTGTGTAATCAGATCTCAATGCTGACCAGGAATCTTCTCCGATGTTCTTCTCAGACATCATCTTTGGAACCATTCTAGTAGTTCTGCTAGTTCTTCCGTTCGTATCGGCGGCTCCAGCATTCAAGGAGTTCCCATACGATTTGTTCTTCTCAGCACTGGGAGCTGCCTCCATAGTGATCCTTGCGTGGGAGAGGATAGCGGATCGTCGTGAGGTGAGGCTGGGTCAGCTGATGAAACGCGTCTACTTTGACAAGACGGAGATCGAGCTTGATAGAACGTTAAGGACGATGTGCAGCAACATCCTACAATGCCAGCCTCTCTTGGGTGAAGAGTCGAGGAAGATTGGGGAAGCCATCTCCATTCTAAAACGGTCAGGTCGCTTTCACCGTGTTGACGATCTCTACCCTAAGAAGGTTCTTGGGGAGCTGGAAAACCTGTCTCAATGGATCAAGAAGTATGAGCAGGACTGGAATGACTTGGTTCGGCGTATTGGAGAGTTCGAAGGCGGGAGATTTCGGGACTACTATGAAGATATCCGTAGAATCATGAGAGGCGATCAAGAGATCCGGCTCAAAGGAGAATCGTATATATCGTATGGCATACCCGATGGAGAGCCGCGTAAGGCGTGGGCTTCCTTCGATCGAAAGACAGGAGAGGAGTTTCTCACCCTTGTTAAGAAGCTTAAAGAGGAGTCGAGTTTCTGGCATAGACTGGACGACTCAACTTGGAAAACCGAGATCCTTCATAGGACTAATCGAATCTTGAATGGCTTCAACAGCTTCTTGGAGAAGCATGGATTGGAGCCGCCGCGGGTTTAAGATCAAGACTAAATTGAAGATAGGGGCGTTATTAGCTATACCCGACCGATATTATAGTCAGCCAGCCTGATGCGGGTGGGGGCCCCTAGGCAATCTTTGACGCCTGAAACATTGCATCGATCAGTCCTTGAGGCGGTAGACCAAGCGATGCAAGCCTAAGATAGGCTGAGAGCTCGACCACGAATCGTCATCGACCTTCAGAACCAAGAGGTCCACTATCGCCCGGTCGGACGAAGAGACAGGCTTGGACCCTTGACGAGGAGGATTCTTCTTCTGCTGGCTAACGAATCGCTCTCTCGAGATTATGAAAAGTATAATCGAGACGGATGGGGTGTTAAACCCTCTGTTAACGAGGGCTTCTGACAACTATGTTTCTACTGGGTTGGCCGTGCTTTCCTTCTTCTCTACTTCTTTTCGCCACTGTTTGACAGCAGCTTTTACCTCAGCCAATTCTGGTAGTTTCTCTCCGGTTTTCTGAAGTATTTGCCAAATAGGTGATCCCTTGGCAACAGCTAGCTCCATTACTTGATTGAAAGCGGCGGCGGTGAGAGTCTTCCCGGTTTTCTCCCTATAGAGCATGCGGAGCTTCCTCGCCGAAATTTTCTTCCTCTCGCCTATCAGCGGCGTAATTATGGTTTCAATCTCATCTTTAAGATCGATCACGTCATCAATATCCTCTGATGGCTTCACGACTTTTCCTATAACTTCAAACCACTCCTTGTGTAGCTTCAAGCCGATTCGCTTCGCCGCTTCAGGAATCTTCAGTTTTTCAGCGAGTTCAGGATCGTTTTCCTCGACGACGTTATAGAGAAGCGTAAACTCATGGTTCAATTGGTCTTGAAGAGGGTAGCCTGTCTCGACAGAGATCCTTGGGGCTGCTGCGTTAAAGTACGGCAGCTCAGCTTTCCTCGTAGCTTCCAGCCAAATATGTGCAGCTTTCGAATTCTTCTCTACAAAGGATTCGATGAACTTCAGGAAGACTAGGTAGCGCCTCAACTCCTTCTCTATAATTAAGGGCTTATTCTCACGGTCTGCTGAAATCATCTGCTCCGCAGCGATTCGAGTTCTGCTGCGGAAGAAGCTTGTAAACGCATATTTCAAAGCTAGGTCTAAGGCACGGCTTTTATCGCCAAGAGATTCTAGAAGATAAGACATAATCCTCTTCGAATGTATTCCTTGAGGAATATGTTTTCCGAAAGGGTCAGGTTCCGCTAGGAAAGCCCATTCCTCTCTACGGTTTGAAGGTATTTCATATAGGACTTTCTTGTGGCTGATTTGCTGCCTCGCAACCAGACCCTCTTTCTCCAGATCCTTCAAGTAAAGCCAGAGGGTTCGTTCACTTCGAATCCTATTTTTGACTCTGTCCAAGATTTCCATGTAGCGTTTCGGCTTGAACTCATCGTCGGCCAGAGCCTCCATTATTGAGTATCGATACGAAGGGTTTATGGCCAAATTGAAGTCTCCGAGGGTAATAGCTTTACAAGTAATGTTATTAAAAACTTTCGATACATATAGCCTTACCAAGAAAGCCATCAAGGCGATAAATTATGAGTGAGCAGACTAAGAAGAAAGATCGATGCCGACACTGCATCTATTATAGAACCCCTAAATGCACCTACGCTAATTTTTCAGACGTAAAAGAACCGACAGATGATGCTTGTTCTGACTTTTACGCTTTAGCCGATAGAGTTGGTCGCAAAGGCAAACCAAACGAAGAGGAAAAGATCAAAACAGTTCCGAGCCCTGGAGGTAAACACTCCACATTCTTTTTCGAACAGATAGCTAGACGCAAACCGAACTCTCGGGATCTAGAATATGAATTCGTGATTTGGGAGAAAGCGTTCTCACCTCGATTTGAGAAGGAGATTATCGATGAAACTGAAAATATCAGATACATTCCATTGAATCCTACAGCCCTGACAGTTCCTCCGCCTCCAATTCCCTACGAAAGCGAAGAGAACCTTTGGAACGAGATTCGACAATTCATCTGGGACCATTGGGATTTCTATGATGAGCGTGCTTATGATGTCTTGACAGGAGCTGTGAAAGCTACTTGGACACCTGAGTTCTGGGACTTCATCGGATACCTCTTCTTCTTCGGTAGAGAAGATACAGGGAAGAGTCGAGCAATAGAAATCCTGAAGGCATTGGTATATCGCGGATATCACATCGTCTATCCCAGCCCTGGAACTCTATACTGGCTGATTGAAAGCTGGCTTCCAATCCTTCTCTTTGACGAAATTGAAACATTCAGCGAAGAGGGAAAACAAGCAGTCGTCAGCATAATAAACGCTGGCCAGAGAAGAGGCGCATCGGTTCCAAGACTGCTAGGCATGGATACTTCAAGCCCTCGAATAAGAAACTTCCTTGTTTACGGGTCTGGCTTGAAAGCTTTAGCTGGAACTCAGGAAGCCAAGAAAACCCTACGAAGCAGAGGAATCGTATTCACCTGCCATAGAGCGACTAGAAAAGTCAAGAAGCTTCAGTCGAACGAAAGCCAAGAGCGAGCTAGAACTCTTCTCGGCAAACTCCTCCAATACCGCATCGACAAAACAATTGATAGACTTGATAGAGTTGATAGATCTCCAGCTTCCCAGGGAGGTGAGGAGGTAGAGAAGCTTCTAGACAAGTTTAGCGACCGAGTTTACGAGGTTTTCTATGCGATTCTATCTGTTGCACCGGACCCTGTAAGGCCCTCTATTCTAAGTTTCATTGAAGACTTAGAGAAAGATAAACTGGATGAAGAAAAAGGTGAATTGGATAACAAGGTCTTCGAGGCCATCCAAGAAGCCTATAAGAACGGGGAAGTGGATTCAGCAGGAAGAATCGCAACTTCTACTATAGCCGAGATCATCAATAGATCTCTACCCGAGAAAGAGCAGCTAAAGGTTACATCGATTGCTTGGATAGCTAAACGTCTAGGCTTCAAGAAGGTTCGTATGAGTGATGGAGGTAACGGTATCCGCTACGATTCTAGACGAGTCAACCTCCTCTTGAAAGATCCTAGATACAGCGAACTTGGTTCAGTTAGTCTTCTCGACACCTCTCCACCTCCTGGAGAGACTGAAAAGCTATCAAGTCTATCAACTCTATCAACGGAAGACCGGAAGACACAGTATCCAGACTTCTTCACTGGCGCAAAACAGCCTTTGAAGAAGTCGAAAAGCCAATCCAACAATGAAACCCATGCTATACTTGCGCCGTCCAAACCCGGCGGCTGCGTTGACGTTTGTTATTCATGCTGGATGGCCCCGAAGAACAAGTATCAACAGATGCTTCAAGCCGGAACCATTCGCTGGGAACCGCTCAGCGGCGAAACTCTATGCGACCTCTGCCGAAAAGAGCCAGCTGGCTTCAGGGTGATTCTATGAGCAGCCTCCTAGAATTTACAACTCGCAGCCATTCCAAGCGCATTATATTGGGAGATACAAACAACGAAGGTGTAGAGCTTTATCTTGACGCCATAGGGGAAGCAGTCAACGAAATCTTAGAGAGCTCTTTTGAGAGATCAAGTCTATGAATACTCTCTTTTTGGTCAGAAACCTGTCATCCAACCTGGTACAGCGCATAGAAAGAGTAGAACGCATAAGCCTATCGCAACTATTTTTCTACTAGCCATCAAAGGGGAAGCATTGCGGTGATTATTCACCAACGATCGGCGCCGGAAACTCTCGTCAACGGCTGAAAATGTTGAAATAACCCAAGCAATAATGGAAATTAGGCTTTCTTGACCGCACTCGGCTTGTCGGTTTGATTCAGCTCCATAATCCTCTGAGCCACGCAACTTTATGGTCCGGGCTGAATGCAACGAGAAAGTTGCTTCGTGAGTGCCTTCAGCTTCCTGTTG
>Ga0315312_1002071_pt1 | contig 14375 bp, 13 predicted proteins | sample TDP7_MG_FD_203629 | JGI IMG/M metagenome (GOLD analysis project Ga0315312, IMG submission 203629) | Freshwater sediment microbial communities from Lake Towuti, South Sulawesi, Indonesia - TDP7 | ecosystem: Environmental > Aquatic > Freshwater > Lake > Sediment | place: Indonesia: South Sulawesi... | reverse complement strand
TGGCACAGTGCAGCTCTGATTCCCTTTATTTTGTTTGCGGCTATGCTCATTCCCAGCCCGGTTGCACAGGCCAGAATGGCTCTGTCGGCCTGTTTTTTCGACACCGCTGTTGCCACCGCATAAGCAAAGTCGGGGTAGTCAACCGGATTATTGTCATTAGTGCCGAAATCAACACAGTCGTGGCCCATTTCAGTAACTATTGCCTTGATTAGCTGTTTCGCCTCGAAACCGCGATGGTCGCTTCCTACTGCTATCTTCATATTACTAGCTCAGCAATTCTTTTCTTGATCCCCTTTTCTATCAGCTCCGCACAATAGTTGAAAACCTCTTGTGACTGACCGATCGGGTCAGCAATTTCTTCATTTTCCGCCAACAGCCTACATTTATCTGCGGCTTCTGGGCTAAGAGCCCTAACTCTGTCGCAGTGAATTTGCTCCATCGCAAATATAAAATCGCTTTCTTCGATAAGTTGTTGCGACAATAATCTGCTTTCATGCGATTTTATGTCAATTCCTCGGGCTTGGCAAGCTGTTATTGCTTCTGCACTTGCCGGAGCACCGGTCATGTCCATGATGCCGGCAGAAAAAACCTTATAACCCATTCTTTCGAGCTGGTCAACTTCGCATTGTAATTTTTCAGCCAGATATTTGCGGAATATTCCTTTAGCCATTGGGCTTCTGCAGGTGTTGCCGGTGCAAACAAACAGAAATTTGACAGTCGAGAGCGCTTCCAGATCAGCTTGTGAATACACGCCCTCTCTTAATATTTCTAATCCTGTTTTGCTTATTTTTGCTACGGTACTACTCTTTTTGTATTTGCAGGGCCCGGCATCTAACAGCAAATCGATTCGTCCTGAAAATTGTGCCAGAACCTGCTCCGGCTCAGCAGCCGGCTCTTGGCCTGTTATGTTTGCGCTTGGTGCAACTACAGGGTGATGTGTTAGCCGGAACAATATCGAGGCTACAGGATTATCAGGGCAGCGGATGCCGATGGAATCATCTCTATATAAGCCCTGGAAAACTTCTCTTTTCAGATTTTTTTGCTGCTTTTCCAAGTCCTGTTTGTTCAGTTCAAAGACGATGGTCAGTGGACCGGGCCAGGCATTTTTCATCAGCTTTCGAGCCTTGAGGGTAATCGTAGGCACATACTTTGTGATTTCACTTTTCTGAGCGATGTGCAGTGTGTACCGCTTGTCCGCCGGCCTACCTTTGAGATTATCGAGCTTTGTCAGCGAATCATCTTTTACTCTACATGCGATTCCATAAACGGTTTCAGTAGGAAACGCTACAAGTCCGCCCGCATCGATCACTGCGGCGGCTTCTTTGACTTTTGCAATCTCAACTTTATGAGAGTCCAGCTTTATAACTTTTGTGCTCATTGGTGGCACGAGCATACACAAAATGAGCACCGACTGCAAGGTAAGTTCTTGTGATATGTCGTAGTAATTTCCGCCTGTCCGTAAGCCTTGAGAAAGCCCGATAAAAAAGCCAAGATATTGAAAATATATCGTTCAGGACAGAAAAATTCTATGACGGTCAGCAGTTTGTCTAAATATGCTAATCTGCCCAGACTAACTTTGACGATTACGTTTATGGCAAATGGAGTAATATTGAAGGGATACTTAGGCTATGGAGACTTTAACGGAACAGCGGAAGTGTAGTCGGACCCAACTATGCTGGCCGGTCAGTGTCTGGGTGCCGCAGGCCAATAGGTTTTTTAATGGCCGCAGCTCAAACATCAGTAAGGTCGGGGTCTTCATCACGGTTCCTATGACCACGCCGGTTCAGACAGGCAATGTTGTCGAGTTGAATTTTCCCCGCACAACAGGTTTGGCCACGGAAAAAGGGCAGTTCGCCCGAATCAAAAGAGGCCGAGTAGTAAGAGTTGAGCGCAACAACATACTCAAAGGCGCCTGTATTGGTCTGGGCATTGCGTTCGAATAGCTGAGGCGCAGCTCCTTTGGCTTTAACGAAGGTGGTCGTAGACGGACTGCGACTGCTGAGCACACGGGGCAATGAAAAGGCAAAGACTGATGACAATGAGGATCATCAGTCTTTTTTCTTCTGGCAAATCGGCTCAGGTCCCAGCGACGAACGGGAGCCTTCAGTAACACGGCTGATTTTAGTAATCCTTGAAGTGTTTCATCCATTTGGGCCAGTCTTCGGGCTTTACGCCGCCGGCCTTTGTCCAGGGACCAGCAGTGTTGTATTCGCGGTGCCACTTCAAAGTCCACAACTCCTTTAACCCAACCTTCCTAACAGACCAATCCAGGAAAAGACCATTTACAAACCCGTCATGCCGGTTGATGCAAAAGCCACGCTCCGCTGCCGGCGGTGATACAATGCCCCTTCTGAAGCGACTATCATCAGGCCGGTCGCAATCGAGAAGAACAGGTATGGCGGCCCTATTATGCCTGAGGGAGAAAATGTTCAAGTCAGGCATTCCCGCCATAAGAAACGGACGCGTGTCCACCCCCTCCAGGGTTTGGAAGCCCTGGAACAACCAAACGTTGTACCCGTAGCTACACCGAAATGATGGAGGGGGGCTGGTAATCTCCCACGCTGTAAATGTTGAACCGTACGTTCCCAGTATGTTTGGCCCCATTCGCCAGTCAAACCAACCGACATAGTCGAATGGTTCGGTCCCTCCGGGTTTGGTCGCCATGGGGCAGAAGGCTATGCCCCGTGTATCAGAATGGTGCAAAGAGACCCCACGTCCGCTTGGGTCATCGCGGCTGACGATTTCGCCGCGGAGAAGCCATAGGGCCGATAAACCGCCACAGGCGCACGGAATTCGCCCCTGGTTATCGTCCACGTACAGGGCCAGTGTCGTTGCCCACTGCTTGAGCTTCGACTGGCAGACGACTGCTTTTGCTTGGCGTCTTACCCGCTGCAGCGACGGCAGCACGATCGCCATCAGTAAAGCGATGCTGGCAATCACCACGAGAAGCTCTATTAGTGTAAAGCCTCGCTTGAACCTTAGATGGCCTGTAGTCCTCATCGAGAAGGCCTTTCCGAATGTTCAGTTTTTAGTCAAGCGGATGAAAATCTTCGCTATGCTCGCTTCGTCTTTATTCATTATAGACCACCGCACAGGCGAAATGCAACCCTTTTTTGTCCTTTTTTGGAAGATTTTCGCGCCTGGGCGGTGTTATTGGCACGACAGTTTTTGATTGCCTTTTCACGGCAAGAAAAGTAATCTATCCTTGGCCACCATAAGTCTATGGACTTTATGTTGACAGTGTTTGTGGCATAGCTGGTCAGTAAAATTGTGCAGAAGAAAGGAATCTTGCTATGCGAAAGGAAAGCGTTTTCTTAGCGGTTGTTTTTGTCGGCACAGCCGTACTGACTGGAGGCTGCATGCTTGTTGCGGTTGGAGCCGGAGCCGCCGGCACCGTGGCATACCTTAAAGGTGACTTGGAGGCGGTCGAGGCGGCAAACCTCGATACGGTTTACAAAGCTACGCTCAAGGCGCTGGACGAACTTGAGCTTCGCGTCACCAAGAGATCCAAAGACCTACTCTCAGCGGAGATCATCGCTCGTGACGCAGCGGATCAGAAAGTTACGATAAAGCTCAAGCCAGCCACAGAGAACACTACCAAGCTTTCCATCCGCATCGGCGTCTTCGGCAGCGAAACGAAATCCAGATTCATATACCAGAAGATACACGATCACCTCCGGCAGTAGCACTCCGCAAAAGGTCGCGGAAAGACCAGCGGCAGGGCTGTCAGGTCAGCTCTATATTAACCGGCTTATCCGGCGGGGTCTTGAGAGTGACCAACTCTTCGCCCAGGCGGAAGGCTTCTTTCAGCGCCGAAGGATGCTTTTTGATTGCACCGCAGACGTCAACCTTGTTCACAAACAAGTTGGCGACGCATTTCACATCCAGAGCGTCAAAATAGGATTTCATAGTCAAGCGAATACTTTCAAACTGCTTTTTGCTTTTTGAGCCCCCCACAGCGATAACCAGTGCCCTGCGGTCGTGTGGGCCGTTGTCAAAAAGAGGCTTTTTCAGCATATATTTATTCGCCCAGAGGCACTGGCCCCGGTCGATAAGTATCTTCGCCTGAGCACAGACTGTCGCAAAAAATATCGGTGTGGCGAAAATTAATCGGTCGGCATCCAGCATCTTCTGTAAAACCGGCTGATAATCATCCTGGACCCGGCATCTGCCGGTGCTGTAGCAGCAATTGCATTCTACGCACGGTGCGATGTTCAAATCGGCTATGCGCAAATATTCAACCTGCGCACCTGCTAACTCAGCCCCGGCCAGAGCCTCGCGCAAAAGCAGGTCACTATTGCCTTTGAGCCTCGGACTTGTCGAAATACCGAGCACTTTTACTGCTATATGCTCTTTGCTCATCCGCTTTAATCTACATACGGAGTGATACTGCGCCGGACGGATTTCGGGCTGCCTGGCGTTCCGAGGTCATAAGCCTCGGTTCGGCCAAGTCGCCATGTTTGCCCGGTGCGGGTGTCGGTGACAAATACGGCCAGCGAATCATTACCAGCAGCACAGCACTGGTATGTCCCGACGTCGCCGTGATTGCTGCCGGCCGCCGCAATAACCAGCATCAGGCAGACGCCCAGCAAAAAGCCGATCACGAGGTTCTTTATGTCTGCGCTACGATTCTGTATGTGTTTTTCGCGTTCCATATTTCCAGCTCCTGGTATCCTGCGGAAACATGTTACTCTCATGCCGAGGCAATCTTACATTTTGGGCAGAGTTAATTCAATTACCTTTTCAGCAGGATAATTGTCGATTGAGCGGCGGCAGAGAACTACGTCATTACTCTGTGAGGACAAACCATCAGGGCAGGTGGAAAAAGCTTGCCGGGCTAAGCAAATGATGGTATTAGAGCCGGAGTCTTTTGCTGTTCGAATAGGTCAATTAAAACTTTTGCCAGGAGGCGTAAGAATGAAGCGATTAAGCTGGATGGAAGCTACGTTAATTGTCGCGGTGGCCAGTGTAATTGTGATCTGTGTTGCTGCGGCCTTGGGGCATCAGGGTAATTCTGCGCGTTTCAAGCTGCCAGGGGCGAGGCCCATTATCGATGCAAGCCACTACCCGACTATCCAGGCTGCGATAGACGCTTTGCCTGCTGAGGGTGGGGCGGTGTACCTTCCGCCCGGAACGTTCCAGATCCATGAGCCTCTGATGGTAAGCACGTCCGATGTTCTTATCGAGGGAGCGGGCAGCGCCACGCACATAAAAAATGTGAATACCGAGGGTAAAAGTGCCATGATCCTTCAACACACCAGCGGCGCGGAAGATCGAAAAGCTGAGCTATGGCGGATTCGGCTGGCAAATTTTCGCATTATCGGCAATGAAAAAAGCGGCCATGGTATTGAGGCAAGACGCGTAAACGAAATATTTATTGACGGTGTCACCGTCAGTTATCATGGTGGCGACGGCATCCGGCTGTATTACTGCTATGAAGACCCACGCATCTGTGATTCGCTGATAACATACAATAAAAAGACCGGACTGAATTTGATCGGCTGCCACGACATTGTGGTCTCATCAAATCAGTTTGAGGAAAACCAGGATGCCCTGCGGTGCACAGATGGTTTCAATCTCTGCATGACCGGCAACAATCTCGATGATCATCTCGGCGATGGTGTGGTCATCGAGAATACTTACGGCTCGGTCCTATCAGGCAATATGATTGAAGAGTGTAATGGCACAGCTATCGTGCTGGATAGAGACTGCTACGGCATTACCCTTAGTTCCAATGTGATCGCACACAATGTCACCGGCGGGATAGAGCTTCGCGATGCACACGGCTGTACGGTCAGCGCCAACACATTCACCATCATGAGAAGAAACGCCTTGTTTATTGGCCCTGATAGCGGACGCATCACGATTACGGGCAATAATTTCTCCGACAGCTACATCGGGCAGGGCATTGCCAAACGTGCTGCTGATGATCGCGCAGCAGCAGGCATGATTCTTCATGGCACCTTAGAGATTGCCGTTGTCGGCAATTTGTTTTCGAGCGTTAGGCCAAAGGCGCTGGCCATCGAAGGCGAGCCAAGCAAGAGCGTGCTGTTCTGTGATAATGTTATTGCCGATACGGCCAGCGATCACGAAAAATTAGCCACATCGTTAGTCAAAAATAATCTGCTACCGGGCAGTGGCGAATAGGCGCAGAATTTATGTGGCTGGCCCTTAACGAGGCGTCGATGGCGCGTGAGTTTGGAATGGCTGGCAGTACCAAGAAAAATTCAAGATTTCAAAGAGCATATGCCGATGTAAATTAATGTATAGAAAAGCGTGGCTCTGGAAAGTTGCCCATCTTACCAAGCCTTGCACACAAGTCAGATCGCTATTTGGGCAAAGGAACGTAAGAGCTAATAAGTAAAAGGAAGGAGCCACACAAATAAGGGGAGAGCTAACCAAGCTCTCCCTCTTTTTTGTTTCTCCTAATTCACCTGTTCTGACAAAAGTACACCGGTTGCGTCGGCCAAAAATTGTCCATCTTCTTGACTGCCGGCCTCGGTGCAATAGCGAGTTGATTGGTTTGACGCGCAAAACGACGCAAAGTGCTTCTGCTTGCTGGTAGATAGTGGAGAGCTCATTTCTGGTACACGACTTTGCCGGCGATAACGGTTGCGTAAACTGAGTAATCGTGTTCGAGCAGGACGAGGTCGGCATCTTTTCCAGGCCCGATCGAGCCTTTTCTTTTTTCAATACCTAATAGTCTGGCTGGGTTTTCAGTAACGGTTCTGATTGCGACATCCGGCGGGCAACCGGTAAAGGTTATGAATCTGGCCAATAATTGACTTAAGCCAAGAGCTGTGCCGATTAGCGTGCCGTCTTTGTACCTGGCCGTTCCATCTTTTGCTTCGTATTCGATACCATTGTAGAAATATCTGCCGTCGGCCAGACCAAGTGCCTGCATGCCATCGGTAATTGGCACAACCCGTTCCGGACCAAGTAACTCAAAGGCAAATCTCAGAACGGATGGGTGTATATGTACGCCATCCGCGATGATCTGAGCACTTATGTTTTTTCTTTGAAAAATCGCCAGCAGCGGTCCTGGTGAGCGATGGTGCAACGGGGGCATCGCGTTAAATAAGTGCGTCACGTGTGAGATGCCAGCATCGAAGCCGGCCAGGGTTTCTTCGTATGTGGCGTTAGAATGGCCGAAAGACGCGACAATGTCGCAATCCACGAGCCGCTGAACTACTTCCAAGTTACCTGGCAGCTCAGGTGCGATTGTCATCATCTTCAGATGGCCGTTGGTGACATCCTGAATTTTCTCAAGAAGCTGCAAAGATGAAGCGCATATACACTCGGGCAGGATCATTCCTTTTTTCTGGGGCGAGATAAAAGGCCCCTCCAGGTGAACGCCGAGCAGATTGGCTCCGCCCAGGTCATGGCCTACATGCTTGGCGACAACAGCCAGATGTTTATTTTCCTGGTTTGGGTTGAATACCGTCGTGGCAAGAAAGCTGGTCGTGCCGAAGTGTGCACAAGTTTGTGATATGGTTTTCAGAGCCTCGGGTGTCGCATCAAGTATGTCGGAGCCGCCTGCCCCCTGAATGTGAACGTCAATGAAGCCGGGAGCGATTGTACGACCCCTGGCATCGAGAACATTATCGCAGCGGATAGAAGAATCAATTTGACCGACTCGGCTGATAATGCCATCTTCAATGAGGATGGTTGTCGCTGGGCTGTTGTCGGCGGCGTCAAACAACCTGCAATTGGTTATAAGAAGTTTTTTATTCCTTCGCGCCATGCTTGCGTAACAGTTCGACGATTTCATTGTGCCGCTGCATTTTGGCCATTGATAAGGCTGTCTGATCGCTCCGGTTTTTAAGATTCACGTCGGCGCCCTTACTCACCAGAAGTTCGACCATATCCTTGTGGCCTTGCACACTGGCCCAGTGCAGGGCTGTCCAGCCAGCGGCCCCTGTGGTGGCGTTGACATTGGCACCCTTGGTGATGAGTAGTTCTGCGACATTACAGTGGCCGTCTCTGGCTGCATAGTGTAACGGCATCATCGATGAATCATCCATTACATCGAGCAGGGCTCCCTCAGCCAGAAGCAGTTCAGCCACATCTTTGTCACCCGCATCAGCCGCAAGGTGCAGAGGCGTCAGGTTGGTGTTCTCCTTCGCATTGACGTCCGCGCCCTTAGCAATAAGAAGTTTGCATATATCTTTGTTCCGCCCGTCGGCGGCAAGATGCAGCGGCGTCCATCCAGCCTTGTCCTTTGCAGTGATATTAGCCCCCTTGGCGATAAGCAGTTCTGCTGTCCCCCATGAGCCACGATGCAGTGCCACGTGAAGAGGAGTTTGCCAGAGGTCGTTCGCTGCGTTTATCTCGACACCCTGGGAGATAAGCAACTGGGCGACCTCTTTCTGATCCTTCTTGGCTGCGCTATGCAGGGGGGTATTGCCTTCAGCATCTCTCTCGCGCAGGTCGGCACCCGCGGCGATGAGCAGTTCGGCCACAAGGCGGTGACCACCGCTCAGTGCCAGGTGTAGCGCGGTAGAGCCCCAGGGGTCCTTTGCGTTGACATCTGCGCCTCTGACGATGAGCAGCTCAGCCATCTCTTTCTGGCCGCTGGAAGCCGCCATGTGCAGAGGCGTACGCTCGTACGGGCGCTCTGCATTGATCTTGGCGCCCTTACTGATAAGCAGCTTGGCCACCTCTATCTGGCCAGTAGCGGCCGCCATGTGTAGAGGGATAAGGTCGTAGGCGTGCTTTGCGTTGACATCGGCACCTTTGGCAATGAGTAATTCTGCCATTTCCAGTTGGCCCTTAAAAGCTGCCCAGTGCAGGGGCGTTTGGCCCGCTTCATCCCTTACCTCGACAGCAACACCTTTGGCGATAAGCAATTCTGCGATGGCTGTCTGGCCGCTCTCAGCCGCGTAGTGCAGTGGACTCCTTTGCTTGACATCCTTTACTTTGACATCGGCGCCTTTGGCGATCAGTAATTCTGCCACATCCTTGTAGCCTTTGGAAGCTGCCCAGTGCAGGGCCGTTCGGCCCGTCAGGTCATTCGCGTCTACGTTGGCACCATTTGCAATAAGCATATCCGCTATGTCTTTGTGCCCGCACACAGCCGCGTGGTGCAGTGCAGTCCTTCCATTAGGGTCCTTCGCATTGACATCGGCGCCGCGCTCAATCAGCGATCTGACTTGAGCAATGTCACCGTCCGCCGCTGCCTGGCGAAGTGACTCGGCTGGTTTAGGTGGCCTGGTCAGCTTCTGCTGACATCCGACAACGATCAAGCCTGACATCAGCACTAGACCAAAGAGCTTTGCCGATTTCATTTTCAATGGCCTCCTGTAAGTATATAGCCCGCTTTCGGCGGGGCACTTTTTACGACAAATCACCAGTTACTGGGTATCTTAAGCTTTCAAAGATGCACCTATACAGTAACCTATCCGAGCCGCACTGCCAAGTCAAGACTCAAACTGAAACCGACGATGACATGCTTGACACATGGATGCGTCAAGCTTATTATTTCCTGTAAAGTCTTTGGACTATTCTTTTGCCGGAGAATGACAAATGGAGGTGTTACGATGGCAGAAATAAGCCAATACATTCAGACTGCGGATTGGAAGAAGGAAAAGCATGTTCCAGTAATTGAGTGTCCAGCAAAAGTCAAAGCTGGTGAGATGTTTCAGGTGAAGGTTACTCTGGGCAAAGAAGTTGCCCACCCTAATACCACGGAGCATCATATCAGTTGGATTTCGCTTTACTTCCATGGCCAGGGCGAAAAATTCATTTATCAGGTTGCTCGTGTTGAGTTCAATGCTCATGGTCAGTCAACCGAAGGGCCGAATAAAGGCCCGGTCTATGCGCATCATGAGGCCGTTGCTTCCATGAAGACATCCAAGTCAGGTACGTTGCACGCTATTGCTTACTGCAACATTCATGGACTGTGGGAGTCAAGCAAAGAGATTACGGTCAGTTGAAGCAGTTCCGATTCCGGATACATCCAGGTGACTTCGCGTGGCTGACACAGTCCCTCGGGATGAGCGATCTGCGCAGCCGCAGTTATATGTTGGAGCAGGTAAAATGACCAGAGCAAGAAAAAGCTGGGAGAAGCGGCTTAGCGGTGAGCCTGATGAGTTGATGGTCGATTTTGTGGAATCGCTCTCGGTGGACCAGCGGCTTTACAAATACGACATTGTCGGCTCAATCGCCCACGCGCAGATGCTGGCGGAGCAAAACTTAATCAGCAGGTCGGAGTTCAAGGCGATAAAAGCCGGACTTATCGAGATCGGGGATGAAATCACGCAAGGGCGGTTCAAATTCGACAAGAGCTATGAAGATATTCACATGGCGATCGAAGCGGCGCTGATAGCGAAAATCGGTCAGGCGGGGGAGAAACTTCATACCGGCAGAAGCCGGAACGACCAGGTTGCCACCGACATTCGGCTGTGGATGCGCGACCAGATAGAGATTTTGCAGGCCAAGTTGACGCTGCTGCAGAAGGCGTTTGTGAAATTAGCAGATGCGCACACGCAGGACGTAATGCCGGGCTATACACATCTGCAGCGTGCTCAGCCGATTGTTATTGCCACGTATCTTTTGAGCTTTGTTGAGCAGTTTGAGCGTGATTTTATTCGGCTGAAAAACTGCCGGAGCCTGGTCAATATTTGCCCGTTAGGTAGCGGCGCGATAGCCGGCTCAACGCTGCCTTTGGATAGAAAAAGCACCGCTAAGCAATTAGGTTTTTCTGACATCAGCTATAATAGTGTTGACGCAGTAAGTGACAGGGACTTTTGCGCGGAGTTTGTTTTTGATTGCGCGCTTATCGCAACGCATCTGTCGCGATTGGCTGAAGATTGGATTATCTATTCTTCCAATGAATTTGGATTTGTGCGAATCGATGACCGGTATTGCACCTCATCAAGCATGATGCCTCAGAAGCGTAATCCCGATGTTCTGGAGCTTATTCGTGCAAAAACAGGTATTGTTTACGGTTCCTTGATGGCGATGCTGATTATTTTGAAATCTCAGCCAACCGGCTATAACCGCGATTTGCAGGAAGATAAGACTCACATTTTCGCGGCAAGTGACGTGGTAAGCCAGTCGCTGGATATGGCAGCAGCGATTGTTTCAAATACAAAGTTCGATGTGCAGAAGATTTCCGCCCGCCTGGACGAGGGTTTTCTGGATGCCACTAGCTTGGCTGAATATCTGGTCAAAAAGGGCGTTCCTTTCCGTGAAGCTCATGGCATCGTTGGGCCGCTGGTCGCTGACTGCGAAAAACAGAATAAGAAATTGGCTCAACTAAGTCTGGATGAGTTCAAAAGGTATTCTGCAAATATAGAGCAGGATGTTTACCAGTACCTCGGTGCGGAAAATGTGGTTTGTAGATATGTCACCGAGGGGGCAGCCGGACCTAACCAGGCAAAAAGGCAAATCACGTACTGGAACAAACAGTTGTCGCAACGATAGATATTTAGCCCCACGTTTGGGCTCCCGCGAAGCGGGAACCCTCACGTGGGGTTTTAATCGCCCGCGAAAAAAAACAATGAGCATAACCGAAGACCAAATAACCGAGTGGTTTGCACACCAGAGCAAATTGCCCAACGCAGATTATCCCATCGGCATCGGCGATGATATGGCACAAATTCAATTGGCGGAGAATGTATCTGTCCTTATCACCACAGATATGCTGCTGGACGGCGTTCACTTCGACCTGCGAAAGGCCACTCTGAAACAGGTTGGCTATAAGGCAATGGTGGTAAGCCTTAGCGACTGTGCCGCGATGGCGACTTTGCCGGTCGCAGCGGTGGTATCTGTTGCGCTGCCAAAAGGTTTCGGCGAAAAAGAATTAAAGCAACTGCACAGCGGCATTACTCTGGCCGGCGATAAATTTGCCTGCCCGCTTGTGGGTGGTGACATTACCTGCTGGAAGGGCAAAGAGCCATTTGCAATAAATGTGGCAATGCTCAGCAGACCTGCAGGCAACAAGCCGGTAAGGCGGTCCGGCGCGAAAGTTGGCGATGCTATATGCGTTACAGGCACCCTTGGAGGTGCAATTAGCGGCAAACATCTTAAATTTGAGCCGAGAGTAAAAGAGGCGCTAAAAATCGCTCAGATGGTAAAGGTAAATGCGATGATTGATTTAAGCGATGGTCTGAGTAGCGACCTGAATCGCATCTGCCGAGCAAGCGGGGTAGGGGCGGTTATAGATGGAGCAAAGGTTCCAATTTCGGACGAGGCCAAAAAAGGTGCAAATCCGCTGAGCTCGGCACTGAACGACGGCGAAGACTTTGAATTGCTTTTTACACTTTCGCCCCAGGAGTGTCACAAGTTGCTTAGCAAATGGGAAGGCCCGCTGTCTATTACGCAGATCGGTACGATTACCGATACTAACAAAATGCAAATAAAAATGCCCGATGGCCGCCTCAGCGTTCTAAGAGCCGGGGGATACGACCATTTAAGAAGTTGACCAATATCATTTAGGGAGGTGCAATTATGATAGGCCGATCAACATCGAACTGGATGGCTCTGGCTTTTTTGTTTTTTGTTTCTTCTATCTTATCAGGTGCAGAAAAGCTCGACCGCGGATTGGTAGCTCTTGAGCGTGAGGATGGCTCGGTCTTTTTGAGCTGGCGTCTGCTCGCCAGCGATCCCGAAGATGTTGGCTTCCATATTTACCGCTCGGCTGCCGACCAATCCAACCTTGTGACTGGCGGCAAGCTATACCGACTGACTAACTTCATCGACAAAACTCCCCAGAAGGATACAGGCAGCAAAGTCCTTACTTATGAACTTTATGAGTACCGTGGGAAAAAGGAAGCGAAGGTACCCCAAAAAGTGGGCGAAATTGAGCTTACGCTGAGCGGCCGTGCCCATCCGTACGTTAGTATTCCATTGAATGGTGATTACGACTTTCAGAAGGTCGGCATCGGCGACCTGGATGGTGACGGGGCTTATGAATTCGTCATCAAGCAGCCCGATTTCAATACCGACCCTTATCAGCAGCCCGGCTACTGGAAGAAGAGCACCACCACGTACAAGCTCGAGGCCTATCGCTTGGACGGCACAATGCTGTGGCGGTACGATATGGGCTGGTCTATTGAGGCAGGCATCTGGTACTCGCCCTGGGTCGTCTATGATGTAGATGGCGATGGCAAAGCCGAAGTCTATTGTAAAGCCGGTGAAGGCGACCCGCGGGAGGAGACAGGCCACGTTAAAACCGGGCCTGAATATCTGGTCAAGATCGATGGCCAGACTGGCCAAATTGTGGCTAAAACCGATTGGCTCAGCCGCGATGGGTTTCCCGACTATAATTATTACTGCCGCAATTTCCTGACCGTGGCGTATCTTGATGGAAAGACGCCGTCTCTGATTATACAGCGGGGCACATACAACCTGATCAAGGTAAAAACGCTGGACAAGGATTTCAATCAAATCTGGTACTGGGAATCGCCTCAAGAAAGGGCAAAATATGGCGGACAAGGTTCGCACGGCTTGATTACCGCCGATGTCGATCAGGACGGCCGAGATGAATTGGTCCTGGGTGCAGCCGTGCTGGATGATAATGGCATGGGGCTTTGGACACTCGAAATGGGACATCCAGATGTCTGTTACGTTGCCGATATAGACCCGAATAATCCTGGACTGGAAGTCTTCTACGGTTTTGAAACTCGGCAGAAAACAGACGGCATCTGCCTGGTGGACGCAAAAACTGGCCGTAAGCTGTGGACTCACAATGAACCTACGTACCACATTCACGAACAGGGGATGGTCGGCGACATCCTCGCGGAGCATCCGGGTATGGAGGTCTATGCCGGAGAAGCAGATTATCAGAAGCGATGGCTATATAGCGCCAATGGTAAGCTCATACAATTTCGCCAGAAGGGGGAACTCAACCCTCGGCCGGTTTGGTGGGATGCAGACCCACAAAAAGAGGTGGTTATGTCCGGGGCGATTCGTGATTGGGGCGCTGAAAAAATCCAGCGTATTGAAGGCGAGCCAGTTGCAGTGGTTGATTGTCTGGGCGATTATCGGGAAGAAGTAATTACCAGCCTGAAAGGAGAAATGCGGATTTATACGACGACTATTCCTGCCTCCGATCGGCGGGTCTGTCTGATGCAGGACCATCAATATCGACTTGGCGTTGCCGCTCAGACGATGGGCTATTATTATCCGGCTCAACTGGGAAAATGACTACGCTGAAAGCGTAAAACCCAAAGCGTAAAACTCAAAACTGTGGAATTCCTTACTTTTGCATTTTCAGCTTTAAGTTTTCAACTCCCTTATCTATGGTAGTGCCTCATGATATTGGCATACAATAATACGTTTTTTCATGCAAAAAGGCCTCTTGTGCCGATAAGTTATTCGTCAAATGACCGTTTTTGGCAAGGAGGCCCTCTATGGCTAAATCGTCAAGA
>Ga0315312_1002070_pt1 | contig 14381 bp, 11 predicted proteins | sample TDP7_MG_FD_203629 | JGI IMG/M metagenome (GOLD analysis project Ga0315312, IMG submission 203629) | Freshwater sediment microbial communities from Lake Towuti, South Sulawesi, Indonesia - TDP7 | ecosystem: Environmental > Aquatic > Freshwater > Lake > Sediment | place: Indonesia: South Sulawesi... | reverse complement strand
AGCCAGGCCATTCTTGCGGTCGGGCAAGAGAAGCTGGGGAAGAAAGACGAGGAAGTCATCAAAGCTATGGGAGCCTTCGGGGGAGGCCTGGGTGGAAATGGGGAGGTCTGTGGAGCGGTTGTGGGGCCGCTGGGGGTTTTGGGGTTGAGGTTTAGCCGCGGCCGGGAGGAAGAAAAAGAGGACCCGAGGATCTGGGCCTATGCCCAGGAGCTTCTGCGGCGCTTCCGAGAAGAAATTGTCCAGAGCCACGGCAGCATCCTCTGTCGGCAAATCGCCGGGGTAGACTGGACAGATCGGGAGCAAGTCAAAAGATTCTATAAAGGAGAGAAAGTGCTGGAGTGCAGCCGCATTGTCGGAGAGACTGCCAAGCTCATCGGCGAGCTGCTGGAGCGGCCGACTTTATGATGCCCATTAAGCCACAATCTGATACCGCGGAGGAGTGATGGATTCGCTTTTGCAGATCGGGCAGCGACTGGGTATGCTTAAGCGATTTCGCTTTTTAAAAGAGAAGCCGCATCGCTTGCAACTCGCCGGTTCCATCGTGAGGCGTTTCGGGTGGGCAGACTTAGCAATATGCCGGAGGTGATCGAGAACTTCTCTTTCTCGAATCCGAAAAAGTTGCGAGATCTCCCTCAGGTCCAGCAATTCTCGCTCGAGAGCCTCGGCGATTTCCTTTCTTAAAGTTGGCATATTCCTTTTGGACACCGATGAACGCAGATTATCAGGATTTAAAATTAATGCCATAAAAGATTTATCATTGCGATCCCGCTACGGCGGCATGACGAAACAATCCCGCAATGCCAGATTGCCCCTCCTTTCGAGCTTGCTGCGACATATTCAAGATAATTCATGCGATTGTAGTTTTTTTTAATATGAAAAATATACTTGTTCATTGCGGCTGCAATACCCGCAAACGATCAAAAATCCCCCCCTTGCCCCCCTTTTTTAAAGGGGGGGGTTGGGGGGATTTAGAGTTAATCATTAAATCTTTTTCTGCGTATTTATCGGCGTGCCTCTGCGTCCGAATATAAATTCTATGTCGCTGGGCAGAATCTGCGATTCTGCAGGGTTTCCATGAACGCCTCGATGCGTGTCTTTATCTGGGCCTCAGAATAGGCTCGGGCATCGGTCATATCCGCCTCGATAATCAGGCTGGGAATTGCAGATCTTTCGTAAATGAGCCTCTGGATGTCATATTGCCCCAATGAATATGGCTTGCAGCTCCGATTGGAATGGATGATCAGCCCATCCGCTGCGAACCTCATCAGCAGGTCCAAAATCCGTTCAACCATCAGGTCGATACTGATGTTGAGGTAGACCATAGTATAGGCCTGGGACAGCCCTTCTAATGGATCCTTTGTGTTCATGCCTGCAAACACCCAGGCATGCGTATAGGTATCTGCAACGAGGCAGGCTCCATAAGAGGCAAAGAGCTCGGAAAGTTCACGCATCTTGTACCAGATGGGAATGTTATCCCAAAGGAGACGAAATTTTTCTTCGGGCACCGCGCTGATTCCTCGGCTGATCCGCTCCTTGAGCTCGGCCCTCATTTCGCGGTAAAAATTCACTACTTCCTTGGTTCCGCGAAGGGTAACAATGGGGGCCATGTTAATAAAAGCATCAAAACAGCTCATGGGGGAAGGGCGGTAGGTGCATTGATCCAAGACTTCCTTCCAGAGCATGGCCGATTCTGCTGAATACTGGACCACCTCCGCCAGCCGATCGCGGTCGAATTTTCTGCGGGTCTGCGATTCCAGGAATTCCATCAATTCTTCGAACTGCTGCCGCACATAAACCAGACTTTCCGGTATCAATTGATGATGAATGAAGGGCGTGTCGAGGAAAAAAAGGGGAACGTTAAAGAGCTGGCTTAATGTCTGATACCATTTCAATACAGTCCCGCAAATGTTGTTGCAGGCCAGGAGGAAATCTGGCCGGGGCAGCCCGCCGATCGGGCTTTTCTTGCTGATGGCCGATCCGATATCTCCTCGGGCATAAGAACAAAGATCTCGGGAGTAACCCAGCTTTTCCGCTACTTCACAGACTTCGACGGACATGCGTGCTGCGCCCAGCATGGCCCCATGATTCTCCGGATAGATGGGGATGATATCCGCAGCCAGCAGGAATTCCACCGGGCCCCCGCTGGTGATCCAGGCAATCTTCTTGTCCGAGCCTTCGGCCATCTTGGCTCCCATATAATACTGGGTCATCAATTCCTTCATCTTTTGGGAGGCCCGCAAACGGCGATTTTCCCCATCTTTATCCGTTTCGGCCATCTTCACCTCCGAGGGTTTCGACGAAAGCTTTCACCCGCGTCTCCATAGCTCCCAGGGGTAGGCCTCCTGGCTCGATCTCTAAGAGCAGGGAAGAAATTTTTTCTTCTTCGAGCTTCTTTCTTAGGGTGGGGTAATCGAAAGCATGGGGGTCGCAAAATTTGAGAAGGACGAAAATTACACCCTGGGAGCGCGAGGCAGCAATCCTTTTGAGGAGCTCATCCCCCCGGTCAATTCCGGGATTATATTTGCAAGGGCAGGGAACTTTTTTGATTAAATGATCGGCCAATGCTTCGAGGGGATCTCCTTCGTCGGCAACCTCTCCGGCAAAATATCTCCATCCTGTGCAGAGGTCATCTCCCACCACGGAAGCTCCGCATGCTTCCAGGAGGTCAAAAATCTCCGGTTGATCGCAAATACTGCCGACCAAGAAGAGGCGAATCTTGTCTGAAGATGAGGATGGTTTTTCTTTGGCCAAAGGGAGCAACTTTTTCAACCTGGCGTTGTGTTCCTCTTTGGGCAAAAGGGGCGCCGTCTTAAAGATGGTCAGGAATTCTGCGGCGGAAAGGTGGCCTGAATTACTCTCCCTGAGGCGGTAAAATTCCTTTAGGAGAGAACGATTTTCATTGAAAACGGCAATGGCCCCATATAGGTCCTCGTCAGAGATTGCATGATCGACAAAATCCTGCAAACCTGACCGAAAGCGGCGCAGCTCCTGGAGAAGGTAAGACCTGGCGCTTCTCGTGTGCAATTTAACCGGTAAGACCAGGTCCCAGTGAAAAGGGAGGCGCAAATTCTCTTTCCAGATGTCTGAAAGCCGTTGGATGGAGTCGCAGGTGTGGGGGAAAACTGTTCCATCCAAAAAATCCAAATCCCCCCTCAGGCCCGCTTCCAGGCAGCTCTGAATCAACGAGCAGCTATAGCTCTGGAGATGCTTGGATGCCAAGGAGAGGTGCTCTTTTGATTTAAGAATGCGTACGGGCAAGAGGCCCGTCGCGTGGATCATCTCTTCCGGTGTGTTGGTGCAAAAGTAACCCAGAATCTTTTTTCCTGTCTTTTTTTTCCAGTTTCTGAGATAAAGGAAAGGAGCTTCGGCAAATTCCCTTAACTCGCTGAGGATCTGTTTCTCTTTCATGCTCTATTGCGGGGATTTATTTTTTTGCCATTCTACCCGAAACGAGATGTTCCGTCTATGCTAAATTGATCTTTGGAGGTCCCTTTTGCCCAAAATTCCGCCATAAGCTTTATTATCAGGCTCATTCTCTGGTTCGCGGGATGATGAAGATCATCGAATCCCGTCTCAACCTGAGATGAAATATAAAAAACCTAAAATAAGCGATTTAGCACAGAGGGCAGAGAGGAAATTTAAAATAAATCAAAGCAATAAACTCCTTTTCTCTGGTTTACTGAAAACAAAACAATATTTTAGCTTACCAATTTATTACATGAGAATATAGAGCGGAGCTGAAAGTCATGCCTCAATGGGCGAGTTTTGCAGTTTTTTTCTCGATCGTTTCATCGATTTATGGTGTTGGGCATTATTACATTTACTCCTGGTTTGTCTGGCTGACAGAGCCTTCCAGAAAGGTGCGCAGGATTCTTCGTCTCTTCTTTCTCTTCCTGGTGGCCTCTTTTCCCACTGCTAAAGTTCTCGGATGGTATGACTTCAACGTTTTTAGTTATCTCTTAACCCTGATCGCCTCGGTATGGATGGGATTGGTTCTCTATTTCTTCCTTTTTTCCCTGGGGAGTGAGCTGCTGATTACTATTCTCAAAATATTTTTTTCCAAACAAAAGATTTTTTCAAAGCACTCTCTTATTAACCGCCGCCTGCTCGCAGCTGGCATTGGTGGATGCGTTCTCATAATTGGCGGATTCGCCCTGAAGGAAGCCCGTGATCTGAAGATGACCCGGCTGGAGATCTCCCTCCGAGGGTTACCTCCTGAACTGGACGGATTTTCCCTGGTTCAGGTTTCGGATATTCATTACGGGATGCTTACCGAAAACGGCAGGCTTTCGCTGATCATAAGTCGCATCAATGAGCTCCAGCCGGATGTTGTGGTCATCACCGGTGACTTGGTTGACGAAGGAGTCTCCCACATGGAGGAAATGTCCGTTCCTCTGTCAGGCCTGAAGAGCCGCCAGGGCGTCTTTGCGGTTACAGGGAACCACGAGTATTATGCCGGCGTGGACCGGGCTGTGGCCATCATGAAGGGGGCGAACATAAGGGTCCTGCGCAATGAGGTGACGATTCTAAATGGAGGACTGCAAATCGTGGGAATCGATGACCCGACAGGTTCTCGCAGGGTAAGGAATCCAGCACCTGATTTTGAAAAAATTCTGGCCCGTCTTGATTCCCAAAAACCTGCCATTCTTCTTTACCATCAACCGATTAAATTTGAAGAGGCAACCTCAGTTGGGGTAGGCCTCCAGCTGAGCGGACATACCCACGGAGGACAACTTTTTCCCGTCCGCTACATCTCCCGATTGATCTATCCGCGAACACCGGGGCTGCATCAGATCGGGGAGAGTTACCTGTATGTCAGCAAGGGAGCAGGAACCTGGGGGCCACCCATGCGCCTTTTGTCTCCGCCCGAATTAGTTCACATTCGCCTCCGTTGCCCAAAGAAGTAATGAGTTATGCGTTCGGAGTTCGGAGTTGGCTTGCCACCCCCATTTTTTCATCAGTGCTTAGCTTATTTTTGACTCGGGCGCAGGGAAGATGCCCGCAGCCCGCATCGGCGGGAGAGGACTTTCCTGAAACATTCCCCTTCCTTTCCGCAAAAGGACGCCGGGCGACTCGATGGCGGAACCGCTTTCTTTCCGCCAGCGGGAGCCCCGGCCCGTGCTCGGGAGCAATAAGTGCCTTATGCGGGCGAGGACAGCAGCCCTGCGCCCGAGTCCGCCTCAGATCTATCAAGAAATGACTTCCCTTCCTATGGAAAAACTGGGGGGTGGCAAGTCGGAGTTGGGCATTGCAGATTTAGACTCTTTTCTTTAATAATTGGAATTACTTTTTTTGACTCCAAACTCTGAACTCCCGACTGCGGACTGATTTATTACCCAATTACTACTTCCAGCAGTTCCTGGATAAGCGGACGGGCTTTCTCCTCAGCCAGGCAATACTGCAATGGGATGAACTTTGACCGGAAGCGGGTAACTTCCTCCCCCGCCGGCTGCTCATGCAGGATGATCTCAGCCATGATCCCGGCCAATTCTGCAAAATCCTTTTCTTTCATGCCAAAACGCGTCATCTCCTGCACCCCCATCCGCAGGCCACTGCTGGCGGTGAATCCTTCATCATCGGGTAAAGCCTGGTAGTTGACGATGATGTTGTTGTTTTCCAGTTTTTTAGCCACTTCCGGGCCACGGGCATAACCCACGCGCAAAAGCACCTGGTGGGTCTCGGTGTAGTCGATTTCAGGGTCCCCTTCAACTTGCAGGTCACAATTTTTCAGGGCCCGGGCAAAGGCTTTGGCATTGGCAATGGTCTGCCTCTGGTATTCATCCGCAAAAGCATTCATCTCATAGGCGGCTAAGAGAAGGCCGAGGAGGGTTCCCAGGTGATGGTTGCTGAGGCTGCCTGGAAAAGTTCGTCGCGAGATAGCCTCCCACAGGTCGTAGTATTCAGAATCCTCATCAAAATTGCTGCCGATGATTCCTCTTTGGGTTCCAAAAAAAGTTTTATGGGTTGAAGCCGTGACGACGTCTGCCCCTTCTGCGAAAGGTTTTTGAAAATAAGGGCCAATGAGCCCGAGAACGTGGGCCATATCATACATGATAAAGGGCTTCACCTTCATTCCGTCCACCATCCGGCGCAAGTTTGTCAAGGGCTCCCGGTGCAGGACCATGCTCTTCCCCAGAATGATGAGTTCGGGTTTGTGTTGGTGGAGATATTCTTCCGTGCGCTCCAGGTCAATCTGGTAAGGGTTTTCAGGCAGAACCGGAAAATTGATCGCCGCCAGTTTGTCACTCTGCGGATCGATGGCTAAAAAGTCTCTTAAGGCGCCCATGGGCTGGCAGCTCAGATGCCCACCTCTACCCAGATGGTGATTCATGACCTTGCGGATCCGCCTGGGCGTAGATTTTCGGTCGAAGCGGTTGAGATAATACAAAAAGGCGCTGAAGACGGCAGCATTCGCCATCTGCCCGCTGATCACCCGCGTCTCCACTTGGGAGCATCCCAAATATTTCTTCATCTCTTCCTGGAGCCTGGCCTCGACTTCCTCGATGAAGGCCGTTCCCTGGTAATAGTAGATCTCAGCATCGCCAAGATTTTTGAAATGCCGGTGCTCAGCATACCTGCCGCAGGGATCGGCGACAGACAACAGTTTAACCAGGGGTGAGGGTGTTTGCTCTGAAGGGATGAGGTTAATGGTTTGCCTTTGCCTCCAGGCAGTGTTCTGAATGGCCTTTTTCAACAACCTTGGCACAGAGAATTCCAGTGGGTCCAGAGGTCTGGGTTTTGAGGGTATGATTTCTTGAACAAGAACCGGCCGGGCATAGGGAGGAGCCTCGCCGCTCAAATGGTGTTTCACCACTTCCCCGGCGAGGAATTTTCCTCTGCTTAAAACTTTGATGTCCTGCCCCTCCTTGAAGTCAGCAGGCAAATAGGCAAAGACAATGGCTCTCCGCCCTGTCTCCTGGGTTATGGTAGCAGCAATTCCTTCTCCCCGAAACTTCCAGTAAGGAACCATTGTTCCACTGATCACGTAACCGACGGGCGCATCATCCAGGTAGATGGGGAATTGCGGCCTGGCCACGCCTTCAGAAAGAATCGCTGCCGGCAGCATTTTGCGCAGGACCAGAGGGTCTTTTGGAAGATGATCCACTTGGCCTTCCTCCCGGTTTTTGAGTTCTTGAAATTGTTTCCATAAGGCTTCTTTGCCTATGTAATTTCCCTTAACACTGGAAAAACTGACGGCGGTTTTCGCCGCAGGAACGGCTAAGACCGGGATTTCTTTGCCCTCGGGATCAAGGCCGAATTCATGGCCGTAGAGCGGCAGCCCCGCTTCCAACCGAAGCGTGTCCCGAGCTCCCAGGCCCGCTGGCACGATCCCCTGGTCCTGGCCGGTGTGAAAAATTTTTTCCCAAATATTCAATGCCTTATCCGCAGGGAGGAAGAGCTCAAATCCAAGCGGCTCGCCGGTGTAACCCGTTCTCGATACCGTTACGACAACGCCATCGATGGATGCTTTCCTTAGGTTGTTCCTGCCTGGATCGGGAAGAAGAGAATGAGTCTCCCCCAAAATCTCCTCCAGAACGGCCTTCGACTTTGGGCCCTGGAATGAAATCATGGCAATTTCCTCTGTGCGATCTTCTAAGTTGACCCGGGGAAATTTTTTTAATTGCTCTTGAAGCCAGGCTAAGTCCTTTCCAGCATTGGCGGCATTGACCACCAGGAGGTATTCCTTTTCCTCCATCCGGTAAAGGTAAGCGTCGTCTATGGCCCCGCCACTCTCATTAGCGATGATGGTGTATTGAGCCTGCCCCGGCTCCAGGGCCGCGGCATTGTTGGTAAGAACATATTGCAGGAAAGGGAGGGGCCTTTCTCCGGAGATAGAAAATCGCCCCATGTGGGAGACGTCAAACAAGCCGCCGAACTTGCGGGTAGCCAGATGTTCTTCTATAATTCCCGGTTTATAGTTCAGGGGCATCTCCCAGCCAGCGAAATTGACCATGTGGGCGCCCTGGCTTTTGTGCCAGGAATGGAAAATTGTCCTCTTTGTTGCCTGGTTCATTCTGCCCTCCTGATTCACAGCGCGGCATAGCCGCAATCAAACCCACCCCCTCCCTACCCTCCCCCCTCGAGGGGGAGGGCTTCGTCGTGAGCTCAGCCGAACGGTGAGGGTGGGGGGGAAATTTTTTTGGTTAACAAAAATTCGAGATTTTACACATTATTAATACAGAGAGGTATTGTGAAAATTTAACCACAGAGGCCGCAGAGATTTCATTAACTGATTTTTTTCTCTGGGTTCTCTGTGGTGAAATTCCTGTGGTTTCATGTTTCCTCCTGCAGAGAAGGATGAATCGTTTCTGAAGCTAACACTGGAGATAGGAGTTGTCAAGAAACGTGGAAAAGGACCCCAAATTATTATCTTGACTCGCTGGGAAGAAAATAATATTGAAACGGATGAAAAATTTTATTTTATTCACTTTAGGCATTTTAGAGCAATTTAGGGACTGGAGAAAGCTATGCAGTATGATTTTGATAAGGTTCGCGAACGAAGGGGCACGGATAGTGTCAAATGGAAAAAGTACGGCGATGAAGTTTTGCCTTTGTGGGTTGCCGATATGGATTTTCCTTCTGCTGAACCTATCATCCAGGCACTTCGACAACGAGTAGATCACGGTTTTTTCGGGTATACCCGCCCCACGGAGGAGTTAGGCAGGATCATACAGGAACGCCTCCAGAAGCTCTATCGCTGGAACATCCAAGTAGAAGAAATATTCTTTCTTCCTGGCTTGGTGACGGGTCTGAATCTCTCTTTTCATGCCTACGCCGGTCCTGGAGAAGGGGTTTTAGTTCAACCCCCGGTTTACCATCATTTTGTCAAAGACCCAGTGATTCATGGACGAGCCCTCATTGACCCTCCATTAGTCCAGAGCGGGGATACCTACGTGATTGACTTTGACACCTTTGAAACGTCCATCACGAGTCGAACGAAGATCTTCATTCTCTGCAACCCGCACAATCCCGTCGCCCGAGTTTATACTCTAAAGGAACTGGAGAAACTGGCTGAGATTTGCCTGCGTCATCACCTGATTATCTGCTCCGATGAGATTCATTGTGACCTCCTCTATCCCGGATACCGTCATATACCGATGGCCACCATCAGTCCCGAAGTGGCTGATCAGACTGTAACCCTCATGGCTCCCAGCAAAACCTACAATTTGGCTGGCCTGAGTTGTGGGTTCGCTATCATCAAGAACCCGGAGTTGCAAGAAGTCTGGAAAAATACCAGCTTGGGCCTAATCCCAGGGGTGAACATCATGGGGCATGTCGCTGCCCTGGCAGCGTATAGAGATGGGCAAGATTGGCTGGGCCAGGTGTTAATCTACTTGAAAGATAACCGAGATTTCCTCTCCCGATATGTTGAGGATAGACTTCCTGGCGTCCGTATGACCCGGATGGAGGCAACTTACTTAGCTTGGTTTGATTGCAGGAATGCGGGGATTCCAGGAAACCCCCGTGATTATTTTCTGAGAGAAGCTAAAGTCGCGCTGAACGATGGAGTTGACTTTGGAAGAGGGGGGGAGAGGTTCGTACGATTGAATTTTGCCTGTCCTCGGAAAACTCTCATGGAAGCCCTCGAACGGATGTCGGGTGCATTAGAAAAGCTATAGAGAGGCCTTATTGCCGGAGCTGTTGTTTTCCTTAAATCCCGGTGTTTTCTTTTGGCCTGTTTCCCTTCCACTTCTGGCTGTATTTTTGTTTCTTATCTGTTTTATGATTTCATCCATATCGAATCGCCAAGACTTTCCGATCTTGAAACCTGGAATTTCGCCCATGGAAGCTAACTTGTAAATGGTAGATTCGGTCAATTTTAGGTATTGACTCACTTCCTTTGTCGTGACAATGTTGGGCATTCCCCACCTCATTCCAGGAGATTTCGAGAAAAGCTTTGAAAAACCGGTATTATGAGAAAGCGCAGGAAAAAGTAGCTCGCTTTCGTTAAATCCGGCAACACATCCCCAAAATTTGGCCTTTGTTCTCTATTTCGGCATTTTTTAGCTAAACTTTAATGAGGTTAAATATGCTATATCATTTTAAACGGGTCAATATTCCTGAAAATTCATGCCCACACAGAATTATCGGCCAAATCACGCCAATTCTCCGAAACTCGGATTGATTTTATTGGGGAGGAAATAAAAAGGTGGCGGCAAAAATTCAAAAATTGAAGAGATTTTATTATCCAATTATCTGTAATCATTGACAAATTTTTTAAAAAGCGATGGAGATAACTTCCCAATCAACAAACCTTCTCTGTGAGATTTGGGCAGGGACCGGAGACTAACAGGACAGACAGCCCATCGCTCTCCAGACATTCCTTAAAAGCAGAAGCCAGAATCCTTTTCTCTCCGAAGGCCTCCACCGCACGGAGGGTTTTAACCCCTGCAGACCGCAAAATGGATTCAATTCTGATTCCCTCGCGCCTCTGGCCGCGGATGGTTAAATCACTGCCAGGATTGCTCTGACAACCCGTCATGGCAGTGGACCGATTGTCCAAGATTACGATCATAATTCTGGCACCGCTGGCAGCAGCATTTAGATAGGCGGCAAAACCCGTATGGAAGAAGGTAGAGTCCCCGATTAGAGCAACAATCCGTCTTTGCTCCCCTGTCCAGGCCAGGCCGGAAGCCATGCCGATGCTTGCTCCCATGCAAAACTTGCAATCAAGCACCCGAAAAGGTTCGTTCATGAGACGAATCAAACAGCCGTCGTCGCCCACAAAGATGGGCCGCTCTTTAGGATCCTTCGGGAGCACAGTGAGAAAAGCTTCAAAGGCCTGATAAAAAGGGCACTGCGAAGGTAGAGGAAGAGAAACCACCCCCACGCCAGGAAACCCCTCTTTTTCCCAGGAAACCTCAGGCAAAATCTCTACCCCCAGAGATTGCTTGAGCGCGCTGACCAGATGGCTGCGCAAGAGCTCCCCATTCTTGGGTAAATGTCCAGTGTCTTTTCCATAAACCGGGACTTTGAGGTTGTGGAGATGAGCGAGGGAGCGGAGGTACTGTTCGATCAATGGTTGAATTTCTTCGGCGACCAAAACGGCTTCGACGCCAGATAAGAATCTTATTAGCTCCTCGTCAGGGGGTGGGTAAACCGTTCCCAACTTGAATAAGCTGAGCTCCTCCCCCCCTTTTTCTTTGACCAGCCGTAAGACCTTAGCCGCCACATATCCTACGGCGAGGATTCCCTTCGGACCCCTGGGGATCATTCGATTAAATGGTGACTTGCTGAATTCAGCAACTATTTGCGGCCTTTTGCCATGCAGTTCCGCATGTTTTTCAGTAGGCCGAAGGGGGAGGATTTTCCATGATTTTAGCTCGGAGAATGACCCTTTGGAGATTTTCGTTCGCTCCCCTTCAGTCTGGACCATTCCTGTTTCACAGGAACTCGCCCGGGTCTCACGGATGAAAACCGGCAGCCTGAACTTCTCCGAGAGAATGAAGGCATATTTGGCCATATCATAAGCTTCCTGGGGAGAACCGTATTCCAAAAGAGGTACTTCAGCAGCCCGGATGAGAAGTCGGCCGTCCTGTTCATTCTGGGAGCCCCAGGCCCCCGGATCGTCACCGAGAATGACCACTAAGGCCCCAGCCACCCCTCCCAGATTGGCCACCATCAAAGGGTCCATGGCCACATTGAGGCCCACGCTCTTGAAGCACACCGTAGCGCGTTTTCCACCCATCGAGGCCCCGAGAGCCATTTCGAAAGCGACCTTTTCATTGGCGGACCACTCGGCGTAGAGATCTTTCTCTTCCGAGATTTCCACCAAGTGTTCGAGGAATCGGGTGGAAGGGGATCCTGGATATCCCGTGGCCAAACACACTCCCGCTTCCCAGGCTCCCTGGGCTAAGGCTTCATCTCCGGTCAATTGATAGGTCGGCATGGGTTTTTCCTCCGGCCGATAATCTCAAACGGCTGGCTTTTGAGAAGGATAGATTTTCTGCACTTTCCCGCCCAATTCGGCCACAAAAATGGGGTGATTGTGATCGTGATTTTCAAACCATGTTCGTCGTTCGTCGAGAGTGTTGGGTTCCGTACCAAACGTGGCTGTGGTTGTTTGAACGGCCTCATTGTAGATTTGGGTAATGGCGGTAAGGTCTCCAAGCTTTGCCCGTCGGATGACTAACTCTGTTTTTTGAGGTCGCATCCCTTAGAAGGTTAGCGGCGGGTAAAGATTTTGTCAAATAAAATAGGATCTATGAGTCTGAAAAACTTCCCCGCTCCAAGAAAATGCCCCAGGCTATGAATGGCTGGATATTTTATTTTTACAAAGATCAAATTTCTTCCTGAAAGAGAGGTTTGACAGGTTTTGCCAAATGGTGTAGATTCCGTTCCGTAGTCTTCAGAATTTGGAAGGGTGTGCGGAGCTTGACATATTCTTTTTAACGACCAATGGAAGGAGGCTTAGGCTGAAACCATATAATATATGGCTAGGGGCAAGTGCCCTGTCCTTGATCGGAAAAGATGGGTAAGCTGCCCAATGAAAGGGAACGATGAAAACAGAGCAGGCTCAGACATTTAACAAAATCTATGTCGTGGATTCATTGCGGGACACAGAACTTCAAACAGCGGCCGCTCTTTTTCATGACAACATCCAATGGAGGACAAAGCACTTAGGGTTAGACTCCAGCTACACAAGTGTGAGTACCAGACAAGATTTTTCTGTCTTTTGGGAAACTGTAAGGAACGAAGTGTTAAATCGGCAGATTTTGCCGATTATTCATTTAGAAGCCCATGGAGATGAAAACGGGCTTGCCCTTCGTTCAGGGGAGCAAGTAAAATGGGAAGATTTAATTGAAAACCTGTGCGTAATAAACCGCGGATGTGGCAACAACCTCCTACTCACTTTGGCCGTCTGCAAGGGCGTTCATCTTATGAAAATAATTGTACAAACAATCACAGGCAGAACGCCATTTTGGGCAATAATCGGACCAACAGATACAGTAAAAGCAGGGGATATTTCTAAAGCCTTTAATGAATTTTATGGCGAACTGTTGAGTTCCCTTGATGGAACTAAGGCTTTGAATAAGCTTAATGATGCCCTCCCGCCAGATGCTACCAAGTATCGTTTCGTCTACTGCGAGGCATTGTTTCGAATGGCGTTCAAGGGTTATCTAAATACTCAATGTTCAGGCAAGACGAAAAGGGAAAGAGTCGAACGTCTACTTACTGAAATAAAGACGAAGAAGAAACTTCCAGCCCCTATCGGGGAAATTCGTCATGACTTTAAAGAAAAACTGAGAAAAGAGAACCAAAGACCCATTTTTGAAAAATACAGGCGTCGCTTTTTCATGATCGATGACTTCCCTGAGAATGACAAGCGCTTTCCTGTTAGATTTGAAGAGTTCCTATGATTGACCCTGTCAAATAAGGGGGACGGGAAATAAGGGGGACGTTGTTTCTGAATTGACTTGACAGATAGGGGGAAATGAGATAAAGGTTGATGATGCCCAGACAGCCCAGATTGGATGCCCCTGGAACGCTGCACCATGTCATCGGGCGGGGAATCGAGGGGACGAAAATTTTCAGGAACGAAGGGGACAAGAGGGACTTCTTATCCCGCGTGGCACAGCTTTGCCAGGCAGGTTTTTGGCTGGTCTATGCGTGGGCGCTGCTGGCTACGCATTTCCATTTGTTGGTAAGGACGGGGAATCGCCCCCTGGCGAAGAGCATGCGGAAGCTTCTGACCGGTTATGTGGTGAATTTCAACCGGAGGCACAAGCGGTATGGGCATCTATTTCAAAACCGGTATAAATCCATGGTGTGCGAAGATGATCCTTACCTCTTGGAGTTGACCCGGTACATTCACCTGAATCCGGTGCGAGCCGGGATTATTAAGGATATGCGGGGGCTTTGCAGATATCCCTGGGCGGGGCATTCGGCTCTGATGGGCAAAGTGGAGCGGAAGTGGCAGGAGGTGAACACGGTGCTTGGTTATTTTGGCCGGAGAAGGAGTGTGGCCATCGGGAAGTATGAGGATTTTATCCGGGAAGGAATATCCTGGGGGAGGAGGCCGGAGTTAGTGGGTGGGGGGTTGATTCGTAGTTTGGGGGGCTGGGCCCAGGTTGTTTCGTTGCGGAGGAAAGGGATCAAGGCCGGCCATGATGACCGGATATTGGGGAGTGGAGAGTTTGTGGAGGGTTTGTTGTCGGAGGCCGATAGGCGGGAAAGGGAGACATTACGATTCAGGGGGAAGGTTCAGGATTTGGGGTCATTAGCCCGTGGGGTTGGGAAGAGAGAGGGGGTTAGGGAGTGGGAGTTGCGATCTGGAGTGCGGCGAGGGGAGGTATCGCGGGCGCGCCGTTTGTTTTGCCAAGTAGCGGTGGGGCGGATGGGCTATCCGGCAGCGGAGGTGGCTCGTTTTCTTGGGGTGA
>Ga0315312_1002069_pt1 | contig 14392 bp, 11 predicted proteins | sample TDP7_MG_FD_203629 | JGI IMG/M metagenome (GOLD analysis project Ga0315312, IMG submission 203629) | Freshwater sediment microbial communities from Lake Towuti, South Sulawesi, Indonesia - TDP7 | ecosystem: Environmental > Aquatic > Freshwater > Lake > Sediment | place: Indonesia: South Sulawesi... | reverse complement strand
TCGTGCCTCGCGTAGAAATCTTCATCGAAGCGAGATGAAGCGACACCGAGCCTCGCGTACTCTTGTGAGAGGAAGGCGTCGAGGGCTGAGGAGCGTTCGAACAGATATAGGTCTACAAGCGACAAGCCGTGAGGCTCTAACCGGTTGTAGCATTCCTCCATAATCGAGAAGATAGAATCAACTGTTTCAGATTGAATATCACCGAGCTTCGATACGAGAATTCTGACCATCCGATATCAATGATGAATCGTTCAGAAGCCAATCTTAAGCCTTGTTTTCCGCTTTCCCCGGACGTGGCCGAGGCTCAACTTCGCCGCAACGAGCGCAGTATTTTGCGTAGTCTACTTCGTAGAAGTCTCCAGACTCTCTAATGATTAGTGTGTTCTTCAACTTGTGCCCAAGCGCTCTGCAAATCCTATCTAGAAAACTCATATTCTCGACCATTCACTCTGTAGATGGCTATGGCTGAAGATAGCTCTTATGTCACTTGAGCTCACCATCAACAGTTACATTTGAGACTTCCTTTGACTGTCAGTTGGCTGAGTTCTTTATTCTGAACGAACATGGCCTGTCAATCCAGATTGCTTCGGTACGCGTATCAGAACAAGGCGTTGTCAACGAACAGGCGACATCACGTACATAGTCAATGCAAAAACCATTTAGGCAACACGTCTCCCAATGAACACCGTAATAAGGGCTCGGGCCGGTAGTTCAGTCTGGTATGAACGCCGCCTTCGCATGAGCTCGTTCAGATAAAGGCGGAAGTCGCGGGTTCAAATCCCGCCCGGTCCACTAATTTTTAGGTGCATTACCACAGGGCTGCGAAAATGATAAATACATTATGGCGCGTACTCGCTTTTCATAGGTCCGATCGGATTTGAATAAGAAGCCGAAAGTTAGCTTCATAGTATGCGGCGTTCATACTGGTTGGCCAGATGGCTTGGGGCGACCTTGGATAGATGAGAGGATGGTTGAGAAGTGTCGTCACAGTTTGAAAGACGCAGATATGGACGTTGTTGAGGTTCCAAGGGTAGTATCGAGGAGGCCTCAAGCATTCGCCGCCGTGAAGAAATCTTTGGAAGAAGACGTTGACTGTATCATCTTCTATGCGGCTACATGGCTTTGGGCTTCTGAGATGATTCAAGCTTCAAAGATGGCTGATAGACCGATAATAGTTTGGACCCCACCGATCTCTCAAGGTTGGGCGACTGGTGGCGCATTGGTCCTTCACGGAGCACTTGATGAAATAGGGGTCAAGCATAAACTCGTGTACGGCTTTCCAGACGATCAAGAGACTATGAAAAAAATCGTAGCCTTCGTGAAGGCGGCTAAGGTCGTTGGCAAGTTGAGCACCGCCCGGCTTGGGCTTATTGGTGGACGCAGCATGGGCGTATCCGTCGGCGCTGTTGACGAAGCCCAATGGATGGATAAGTTCGGTTTAGATGTTGAGCATATGGATCAATACATGGTCTTCCGTGAGGCTGAGCAGCTATCAGAGGTTGAGGTTAGGAAGAAGTACGATGAAATTTCGAAGACCTTCGGAGAGGTGCTGCCTTTTGACCAAGTGATGGACAGGTCTATTCGAATCTACCTGGCTATGAAGAAGTTGATAGCCGACTATAAGCTTGATATGGTGGCATTCAAATGCTTCCCAGAGATGGGTGACTACTACGCGACTGCATGCCTCTCCCAAAGTCTACTCAACGACGAAGGATTCACAAGCGGCTGCGTCGGCGACCTCAACACAACCTTGACCGCTTACGTTCTAGGGCAATTCACTGGAGGACCCGTATTCAATCCTGACGTTCAACAGGTCAGGAAGGAGGATCGTCTCGTCAAGTTAGTTGCTGACGGTTCTGCTGCACCAAGCTTGGCTAAAGAATTGACTGAAGTCAAATTGGCTAGACGAGGCGTATTCGGTGAGGGCAATGCAGATGGCATATGCTTAGGTCTCGTCTGTAAGCCGGGCTTCGTCACATTGGCCAGACTCTTCAGGATTCAAGGCAAATACTTCATGCATATCGCGCAAGGCGAGACCTATTTACCAGCAAACCTTAAGGAAGCGATAGACGAGTGCGGCTTCCCGAATTGGCCACACGCATTTGTGAAGCTAAAGGGCGATCCTGACGCATTCATACAGAATCAGAGGAGCGAATACATCTCTATGAGTTACGGCGACGTTAGAGATGAGCTCCTAGACCTCTGCTACCTTCTGGACATAGAGCCCGTGGAGACAAAGTGAAACCCTACTAAAAATGTGGACCAATGATCACCGTGATAAAAGATATAAAGACGCTTGACATGAACTTTACTGGAAAATGGAGAGAACGAAATTGACTGAAAAAGTAAGCCGACGAAAGTACATCAAGTATGCAGGCGCAGCTATAATAGTTGGTGCGGTTGCGGCAGTAGGATATGGTGTTTACGAATATACTAAGCCGAAGAAGATAAAAGAGATAAAGGCTCTTGACTGGGCAAATCCTATAACATCGAAGTTACAAAAGCTTGCGAACGAAGATTTCACGCCGAAGACTGGAATCAAAGTTACCATAGATGCTGTTCCTTGGGGCTCTTACATGGAGAAGTGTCTGATGTCTATGAAGGCGGAAGTGTCGCCATACGATGTTGTCGACAATAATAGTGAGTGGACAATGCCTGCTTGGGTTTATGGAGATCACCTGTTTCCGTTGAATGACCTTGTCAAAGCGAGTAACTTTGATCTAAGTGATTTCATGCCGATTGGCTTGGCTATGGGCTACTACCCTAAAGGCGAGAAAGTTAAACCGACTGGTCTATGCTGGGACTGGTTGGACGGCAAATGGGACAACGCAACGCTTTATGGGGTTCCATATTGGAACGACTCTACCCCATTGCTCTACCGAAAGGATTGGCTAGGGGAGTTGGGCGCTGAACCTCCAGGGACCATGGAAGAGTTATTGTCGACCGCTCAGAAACTGACGAAAGAAGGCCAGTGGGGATATTGCTTCCAAGGGACACCCGTGGCAGGGCAGCTCTCTGACGCATGGAACCCTTTTCTGAACGCATGGAATGTCAACCTTTTTGACAAAGACTGGAATCCCGTGTTCAATACCTCAGACGGCGTAGAAGCGACTCAATTCTTCGTAGATCTGTACCAGAAGTACAAGGTTGTGCCACCTGGAGTACCTACCTATGACCACCAACAGATGGTAGATACTTTCAAGACCGGTGTCATTGGAATGATCTGCCCTTGGGGGAATGGAGTAGGTACCATGACTGGAACCAAGGTTGAAGACAAAGTAGGCTACACCCTACCGCCACGCTATAAATCCTCGGCAATACGTCTGGCTGGCTGCCAGCTTACCATCCCGAAAACAGCGGTGGATCCTGAGACATCATGGGAATATATAAAGTGGGCATCATCGCCAGATGTCAAAATAAAGCTATTGCCAGAATGCTCCGCGGTTCTCCAGAGTACTTTAGCACATGTTGAAAAAGGATCTCTGGTTGACGCGATTAGTCGATGCAATGCACAAAAGGATGCTCGTCTAAACCCGTCGATTCCGAACTTGGCTGAAGTTTCAGATGCTTACTCGCGTCCGCTCAGCGAGGCTCTTACCGGAAAGATTTCTATCAGAGACGCGCTTTCACAAGGAGAGAAGAATGTTCGTGATGTAATGAAGGCCGCGGGATTCTACGGATAGGCAATCTAAAGATTTGTTCAGTTCGGTGCCATCTAAGGGAAAGCAGACATAGCATGGATGAGAAACGTCTGGGATACATGCTACTCGTCCCGGCTTTAACCCTCACTTTTTTTTTCCTCATATATCCAATGTTTTATTCCTTAGCAGTTAGTTTCTTCCGTATCACGGGATATGAATTCGGAGGATTTGTCGGTTTAGGGAATTACGCAGATGCAATAGTGAATAACCAAATCTTTGCTGGAGCAGTAACGATTACATTTTATTTCGTCCTCGTCTCGCTCGTAATAGAGTTTGTCTTAGGGCTCGGGCTCGCCTTGATCTTGAATACCAATCTTCTTGGAATGAAAGCTATGAGATGGGTAATCATCGTGCCGATGATGATGACACCCGTCGTCGTAGGTCTCATCTTTAGGTTGATTTACAGTCCTGAAGGAGGTGTAATTAACGAGATCCTTGGGTATATGAAGCTGCCAAAGCAGAACTGGCTTGCCGATCCCTCCACGGCGCTAAATGCTCTGATTGTTGTCGAAGTTTGGCAATATACACCGTTCATGGCGCTGGTCTTGCTAGCTGGATTGCAGACGGTGTCACCTGAAATGTACGAGGCTGCCGCTGTCGACGGAGCATCTCGTTTGCAACTATTCCGACACATAACTATACCCTTTATTCGACCGGTTATGCTGATCGCAATCATCTTCAGCCTAATGCGCATGTTCAAAACCTTCGATATTGTCGTCATGGTCAGTAAAGGGGGTCCGGGGTATGCTACCATCCTGATCTCCTATTACATACAACAAGTTACGTACAGATATCTAAGAATAAGCGATGCAGCCGCTATGTCGCAGCTATTGATGTTAATCGTGTTAATTATTGGAAATATCTACATAAGGTATATGAGAAACTATCTAAAAGTCTAGAGATGGAAAAGTTGGTTTCAACAAGAACAAAAAGACGCCTTGAGGTTGTATTTATCTACTCCGTCACAACATTGCTAATGCTATTCTTCATCTTTCCAGCATTTCACTTTGCAATTACTTCCTTCAAGCCAATTAAGTACACGTATACCGTTGTGCCATACGAACTCACCCTATCGAATTATCAAGAGCTCTTTGCAATGAGCCCCGAAGAATTTCTTCTCCCCCTTCTAAACAGTCTGTTTGTCTCCACTGCGGCAATGGCTATTACTGTGGTGGTCTGCGTTTTTGGAGCCTATAGCATCGCTCGATTCCAATATCGAGGCAGAGAGGATATAGCCTTCTTTATTTTGGCACTCTATATGTTTCCTCCAATTGTCACCCTCATTCCCTTGTGGGATATGGCTCAAGCATTTGGGCTGCTTGACAATAGCCTATTCTTGATCCTATGCTACGCTTTCTTCGGTATACCACTTAGTTTGTGGCTTCTCAGAGGGTTCTTCATAGGAATACCTCCAGATATCGAAGAAGCAGCTCTGATCGATGGATGTTCTAGGTTCAGTGCTTTCGTTAAGGTCACCGTTGCCTTGATAAAGCCTGGAATAGCCGTTGCTTCCATCTTCGCCTTCATCATGAATTGGAATGAATATCTATTTGCATCCGTGCTAACTCGAGTTGCTGCGAAGACTCTACCGGTCGCGATAGCAGCCAAAGGAACTTGGTTGATGATAGAGTGGGGTCCGATAAGTGCAATGGGTTCTCTCGCTGTGGTTCCCGTATTGGCTCTTAGCTTTCTCATCCAAAGACATATCGTAACTGGCTTAACGCTTGGTGCTGTGAAGGGCTAGCGCTTTCATCTTCCTCTGACGACTGCCGTCCCATATGCATCAGCTAGACTGGACTGAGAATTTTTAACGAAATCAAGCCAACTTTGAAAAATGACGAAAGACATGATAGTAGTGGCTATCTTCCAAAAAGTAGCAAACTTCCGGGGCAATTATTACTAAGACTTTCTTCCTATCCGAACCTCTTCAATGAACTCCGGCACGTTATGCGAAAAAGGTCAAGTTGAACGCAATTTTTGAAGAACAGATGAAGCAGCATGTTAAACTCGTAGTTTGCCTAGAAAGTAGTAGCATTCGGGGAGTTAGCTCTCTCCACAGAAGTGGAGATAGAAGAAATTTGTCTAACCAGCGGTGCTTAAGCCAAGTATTTGGATGATGTTCTCTCCTAGTATGTGCTTCTTCTCTTCCTTGGTGAGTCCCCAGAGTCTTTCCGCTTCCTCGAGCTTCTTTAGCGCTACTGCTTGGTTTAAAGGCAACGCGTCTGATCCAAATATGATACGGTGCGTCCCTAACTCTCGAACAGGGTAGACGAAGGTCACATCGGGATGGTCGGGAGTAGCCGCCGAATCCAAATAGACGTTTTCATATCTCTTGATTATCTCTGGTGTAAACCAGTACATATCTGAGTCCATTCCCTGATGCGCCATGATCAGGGTTGCTTCGGGATAGAAACTTGCTAGACGAGCTATCTGGTGAGGTGAACAGAATTTGCCATTATAGTCGCTGTGGATCGTAATAGGTATCCTCATTTTGATTGCTTTCTCGACTACGGGGAACGCGATAGGACTGTCAATAGGATAGCCGTTAGGAGGATAGAGCTTTATTCCTTTTAGCCCTAGGACGTTGATAGCTCTTTCCATCTCCTTAATTGCGGAATCTCCGAATAGCGGATTGATTGCTGCAAATCCTATGAAACGATCTGGCCACCTTTTTACCACATCCGCAACAAAGTCATTGTTCTTGATGTCATTTTCAAGCACTCCCGAGCTGGGGTTGACGATCACACACTTGTCCACTCCGTTCCTATTCATCTCGGACAACATTCTCTCCGGTGCAAAATCAAAACTCCACTTACCATACCATTTTCCTCCAGGGCGAGTCACATGCGTATGCGCATCTATGGCTAGCATACCATCAATCATAACCTAGCACCTCATGTTTATCAGAGACAGATGTCTAGTTTTAAAAACTTTATGCCGGCTTCGTAGCGTTTTCTTGCGCCACGAAAGCATATTGAAGAACCGGGCTCCACATTCTACGCCAACTAGGCATACATATTTGAAGTAAACGCGGAAAAATATCTCGCTTGCAAGCTCTGAAACGTCTTGTTAAGGATTGCCGCCGAATAGACGGCCTAACAGCCTGACCTTTCGTTTGCCTAGTTATATAGCTGATGCCGACAAAAATTATTGGTGTGAAGTCGGTTGAAAGCGCAGCTTACGTTGACTGTACAAGAGTCGAAATCATTGATCGCTGAGGCTATAGCATCGCTTCCACAGGTGAAACGTGCCTTAGAAAATGGGAAAGTCTTTCTAAAAGGTGGATCAACTGTTTCGGCCTTATCCGAAAAGCTGGTTAACATGCCTCTTTGGGTGTCTGGGAGGATAACGCCAAGAGGAGCGAAACATGCAAAATATGAGCCGGGCGATCATCCTCATCAGATACTCATTGAAAGTGGCAGAGTCGTGAAGGTGCGGGATGATATCATCTGCGATGTAGTCAAAGGTTTAGGCAAGGGAGATGCAATTGTCATAGGCGCCAATGCTATCGACTTTGATGGCAATACAGCTATGATGATAGGTGCCCCTCTTGGTGGGGGCCCAGGACCAGCGTTTACAGGCATTATGACAGAGGGCGCAGACGTTATAGTTGCGGCAGGACTCGAGAAGCTTATCCCAAATAGCATCAGAGAAGCTGTATTAGTTGCAGGTAGAAAGGCCATTGATGTGGCATACGGAATCCCAGTTGGGTTGGCTCCTATAGTTGGAAGGCTCGTCACGGAGAAAGAGGCTTGTGAGATTCTTGGTGGCGTAAAATGCACCGTGATAGGCTGTGGCGGTATTTTTGGAGCGGAGGGCGCAACAACAATGATAATTGAGGGGGCGGAGCAACAGGTGCAGAAGGTATTAAAGATTGTGGAGAGCGTTAAATGTGCAAGCTTAACAGGCGTCAAAGAAAGCCTTGCCGAATGCGATGAAGAGAACTGCGAGGAATGTGAGCATATCCGGTGTGTCTATCGAACTGAAGTCTGTGCCTTACGATGGCTGAACTAAGCCCATGCTGAGAAGGCCCCCCGCCGTAGGATTTCGTTTGCTTAGCCAACGTGCACACTCTGATTTGACGTGGTCGGTTTTCCTAGCTGGGCCAGCCGTTCGTCAAACAGTTCTTGGCAAGATTTAGTGGCAGCTCCGTAAAGGTCGGTTCAAAGAATTGAGCTTGGGTAACTGCGCACCTTGCGCCATGCTCGAATCATGTTCAATATGTTCGCCCAAGGGGTGTCATCGAAGAGCTGGTCTATGGCTGAGAGAATGAATCCCCCGTCCGGTGCGAGGGTCCTGACAGCTTCGCTGACAGCTCTCTCGATTGTCTGGTTGTTCCCCTGTCCTAGTGTAATCGCCGAATTCACGCCTCCCCACAAGCAAATCCGATCACCTACCTCATGCTTGACATGTTTCAAATCAGCACCACCTTGAATTGGATCAACTCCATAGAGAATATCAACGCCCATCTCCTTGAGTGTTCCGAGTAAGGGAATGATTCCTGTCGTCATCACGTAGCAAAACTTCGCTCGCATCTTGTGGACAAGTTCAATTTCCTTTCTTATTCGTGGCGCCAAAAAAGTCTGATATAACTTTGGTGACCAGAGAGATTCATACCAACCTCTATGCACGATTACGTCTGAGCCGCCTGCTTGTGAAACCAGCCGGATATACCTCATATTCCATTCCAAGATAATGTCTAGCAAACGGTGAATAAGGTCCGGATTCCTATAGGCTAGGACAATAGCGTTTTCGATACCACAGAGCCAGGCGAGGGCGTCACCTCCTATGAGACCAATGCCATCCACCCATCTAGCCCAAGGATCTCCGAACATGCCTCCACACTCTAGGAGAACCTCTTTCTCGTTTGCAAAATCCCTTGCTTGATTCGCTTCCTCTTGAAATTTCTCAAGCTGTTCTTCTGTCGGCTCGCAGAAGAGGCAAGAGAGAGCTTCGACATCATTGATGTTCCCGATTAGGTACTTTCGCGAACGAGCATGAGGAACAACATAGTCTGTGAAAATAGGTATATCATCTCCATGAGGCCAATCTTCCGTCTGATAGACCGCTTGTTTGAGTTTTCCCCTGGAGGTCTCATATTCTTTAAATAAGAGAGGATAGCGTACGCCTGCGAAGGCCTCTTTCCACCTCTTGATCTTAACATCCGGACTGAATGCTCTTGGAGGTTCGAATCCAACAGTATCATCAAGACCAAGTTTAGTAGTTTTCTTGACTCGTTCGAATTGATCTCTCCATCCATCATCCTTGTTGGAAAGATATGGGCGGCTCCACCATTTGAGGTAGAGTGGGACATGATCGGGTTGTGAATGGTTGATAGCTAACAGAAGCCTTTGCCTGGATGGCAGTTCATCTCCCACGATAAATGCACTCTCAGGCGGCATCAGATCGAGACTATGTCGTATCTAATGTTTTCCATTCCAGCTGATGGAACGAATGTTTTCCGGTCTATCTCTATTGACTCCGGATTGTTTGGCTATTTGAACCAGTAGTCTGGAAGACGACTAGCATGGGCGCCAAGTAATTCGTCTAAAACCTTCCTTGCAACGCCTAGGGACGGAGTCAATTCGTCTAGGAGCATTGCTTGAATGGCGATGTCTCTGTCGCCAGTCAGAGCGGCTTCCACAGTGAGTTCCTGTTGTAGTACTCGCTTCTGCAGTATTCCGTCTATGCCTTTAGGTAGATCTCCCAGACCTATTCCTCGAATTCCGTATCGTCCGAATATACCTGGCACTTCTAGGACAACGTCATTTGGAAGATTTGTAACATAGCCTTTGTTCGGTATGTTCACGGCGAAACCTATTTCGTTTCTATCGTAGATAATAGATGATATTGCGGGGACCGCAATCTCCCCTGAACGTTTAAGCACCTTTTCTATCGGCAATTTTCCCTCAGCATAGTCAGCGGCTTCCTTCCTCTCGCGCTCCACATACTCTTTGAAGTACCAGAGATCAGGGCTTAAACGTCCCTGCCACCCCTTCTCCAACTCTTCGATAGACCATATCTTATCGACCAAATCAAGCCGTCCATTTTTTCGAAGGAACCATGGAAAGAACTCGCATATGTGCCTATCATAGCAACTGGGCCAGTATCCGAAGATCTTGAAGAGTTCGTAGCTTTGGTAGAACTTTCTATGAGGATCCCAGTCTAGAAGCATGGTCATTGCATCGGGCTTCGACAGTCTCTCTCGTAGCATTGGATATGCGTCTTGCCCGTTTATCCGGAGGTCAAGAATCCACGTAAGATGGTTTACCCCAGCCGCTGTGACATTTACGCCTTCAGGAATCGCGTATTGCACGTCCGGAACTGGTATGCCCAGAACCTTGCAAAGAAACCTTGTTGTGTGAAACAGGCCGTGGCAAAGGCCGACAGCCTTAATCTTGGTGGCGCGGTTTATCGACCTGCAGACGCAAGTGTTTGGGTTGGTAAAGTTGAATAGGAATGCCTCAGGGCAAAGATCCTCCATGTCTCGACAGATTTCAAGGACTTCTGGAACAGTGCGGAAGGCCCGTGATATTCCCCCCGGACCGACTGAGTCCCCAACGGTCTGGTAGATGCCGTATTTCGCCGGGATATCGAGGTCCAACTTCCACGCATCCCAATGGTTTCCCACGGCTATGGACATAATTACGAAGTCGCAACCCTCTAAGATCTGTTTGCGGTCAGTACTGGCGGTTACATGCAGGTCAGCTCCAGTCTGGGAGATCATCCTTTGGATAATTCTCTCCACATTCTTCAAACCTTTGGCATCTGTGTCTATCAACCCGACCGTGCTGCCTTCGAGATCCTTGAAGTAGATGATATCGTATACCAGCCCTATTGTAAAGTGGCTACCCGCACCAATCAACGCAATCTTCTTCTCCATGTAATCACCTCGAATTTGACCACAACTGGTCCATTATTGTCTACATACACTAATAAGATTCGTGTATGTGGACACGCTCAAGCCACGAATATGAGTTGAGAACCTGTTTCTCAGAACGTTTCATAGGCAGTGCATAAGCAAAGAGAGAAGTCCTGCAAATTGCTTTACTGAAGTGGTGAGGCTTCGATGAGTAGATGGTCTCTAAATTTCAATGAGATTGAAGGTTTCTCGCCATTCACAAAGCCTATGTTAAGATTGTTAACGTAGTCATGTAGAAGATATCTGCGGTTTTCCAAGCCTCGAAGATGGACGACTCCCTCCCAAAAAGGGGTGTAGAAGGAATAGTACAGTTTGTCGCCTTTCCTGATCACATGTGTCTCTGGCTCATCATACGCAACGTCATAGAAATTCAAATATTCGCCCATAGAAAGCATCTTTTCATTATATATTCTAATCCACTTCTTCCAAAGTTGCCTCTTCTCTGAGGTCAAGAGAACTTTATGTGGCGATTCATCTACAAGTTGACCTTCTCTTTCTTCTGTTTGTACAGTAAACTTGGTCGCTACTACGCCTCCAGTTCCTATAGCTGAAGCAAAGTCCGTACCCCGGTCTATTTCACACTCAGGACCGTAGTAGATATCCGTTAGTTCAACATGGTCCGCATTCACCGCGGCTCTAGGACCCATTAATGCTTTGAAAACTTTGATTCGCTCTCTAACCTGCTTAGACCCTATCGGATCGGCTGTCACCGCCTGGTTTTGCCAAGGAAATGAGAAGAAATCACCCACAACACCGCATGCACATATCTCGACTACGACTTCAGGGTTGGCGGAAACTGCGTTTTCATAGATTATTTTGTACATATTAGGGTACAATTTGCAGGACTCCCAAGGATTCTTGTGTTTATGCTTCGTATTGTAGCATGGAGGAGCGCCGTGCATGAGGTCAAGCTTCAGACCGTCGATCTTCCAATCTCTGATGAATCTTAGAGTTAGCTCTCTGACAAACTCCTGAAATTTTCCATACGCTGGGCACAGAATGCTGTATCCTGCATCCGATCCTATAATGCTCCCCAAGGGGGAATCAATGACCTCGGGAATTTTTCCTTCAACATCATTAACGAACATATCAGGGTAGATACCTCTCAAATCGTGATCCATGACTGATAGAAGGGGGGCCCACCAAAGCTTCACCCTGAAGCCTTTCTCATGAAGGAAATCAACCATTTCAAGAAATTCTTCTTCTCCACCAGGAAATCTTGACTTAGCTGGCATCCATTCTCCAAATCTTGTGTACCAAGGCGCGTCAATGGTCATCCATTTTATTCCCAGCTCGTGTAATGTCGGAACCACATTGTAGTTCTCTCTTATCGTCCAAAGCTCCTCGTAGCCCCAGTTCTCCCAAATAGGTTCATAAGCCGACTTTGGAGAGCTTTTCATCACGAGACCTCTATCCTTCATTATCTCGACGTACGACCGCAAAGCTTCAAAGAAATCCCCCGAGTGAACCACGGTCATATTCTTGGGAGTTGAATAGCTCTGTTTTGTGCGTAAGGTGCTCTCCGCCGCAATTTCTATACCTATGTCGACCCTTTGGTCTGATTCAACACGAACATGCATCTGAATGGGTGCAGGATCAGGTTCTATGTAGGCAATCCCTATTCCCATTTGTCTTGTCCATAGGTCGATGATAGGCACTCCTGAACCTTGAGAGAATCTAAGTGGATACTTTGTCCATTGACAGTTATCTTGAGTGAAATCTCTGGTTATACGGATATCTTCATATGTCCGCCCCCATTTCAAGGATGCTCCTTGAAATGAGTGGAAGCTATACGGTAACGATGGGGGATCCACAAGCGAAGCATCGAGCCGATAGTAACTTGCGACGATGTTGCTAAGTTTGAGTTTGCATCTTGCTAAGTTCTTGAAGGTTCCATAGGTTATCGCTACATTCGGGTATTTCAAGTAAAGCTCTGTTATTAGTGTCTTCTCTATCTGACCTAAGGCGTTTCCTCTGATTAGTAGCCTCCTGCCTTTGCCATGAACGGTTTCGATATCCTCGACATAATAACTCTTGATATTGAAGTTCTTCACTTCTTCATCGCCTGCGGTGACAAAATAGGAAGGTCTTGACAATGACTCATCGGGAACCGCGTCATTCATTGAGCGAACAGTCTTGCCATTGTCGTAGTATACTTTGCAATACATCTTGTCGTCGTATCGAAGCTTGATTTTCATATTTGTGAACCAAAAGTAGCCCTGCTTATCTTTCCAGAATCGAATCTTATCCTTGAAGTCATTACTCAACTTACACATCCTCCTAGAGAACTCGCGCCTCAAAAAGCGGAGACTTGAGCGTTAGCTAGCTATTGTCGATTAGCCGGGATGCCTGATGCCCAATATTCTCGCCATGTTCTCGCCGATTATGTGCTTTTTTTCCTCCTTAGTCAAGCCCCATAGCTTTTCTGCCATTTCCAGCTTCTTGAGAGCGACCGCTTGATCTAGCGGAAGGGCATCTGATCCAAAGACAACTCTGCCCAGTCCTAGGGTTCTGATAGGATCGACGAAGGTATAGTTCGGATGATCCGGTGTCGCTGCTGTGTCTAATACAACGTTTTCATATCTCTTTACGATATCCGGAGTGAACATGTAAAGGTCTGAATGTAGACCCATATGCGCCATTATCAACGTAGCTTCTGGAAAACGGTCGGCTAAGCGTGCCACTTGGTAAGGAGTGCAAGTCGCATTGCTGAAATCAGAATGTATCGTGATTGGTATCTTGAACTTTGTCGCAGCTTCTACTACGGGATAGACTACGGCACTGTCTATCAAGTACTCAGGCTTCGGCGGGTACAGTTTTATGCCTTTCATTCCAAGCTCTTGTACACATCTCTTCAACTCTTGAATCGCAAAGTCGCCAAGCGGCGGAACACAACTCGCGAAGCCGACGAGTCTATCTGGATATTTCTTCACCGCCTCAGCAACGAAGTTGTTTACTGTCTTAATTTCTTCCGGTAGGAAGAGCCCCGCATTCACAACGACAGCCTTGTCGATGCCATTTTCATTCATTCTTTGAAGCAGTTGCTCAGGTGGCCAGCTGAGAACTCCCCATATGCTCTGTGTAGGAGGCAAAATATGAGTATGCGCATCTATGGCGAGCATACCATCAATCACTCAATATTTCACCTACACTTGGATTCCGCTCTTCTTCCTAATTAGACTTCCCGTAATCTGATGGAGGTAAAAGGACGCGTAGAAATCTCCTCACCATACCTTAGGTCCTAGTCGGTCTACCTCCTTACTAGTAAACTCGAATCGCTTTGTTCAGAGCCTCTTTTGGTAGTTCCTTAGCCTTCAATGCGCGGCTGACACAACATAGTCTTCTCACCGTCAGCATCCAACCGCGACCGTCGCTGTTCTCAGATAGAGACAGAGAATCAAAAGCGTTTTTCAACAGCTCTTTACTTTCGGACCATTTCCTCCGAGCCAGTCTGCCAATTTTACGATATACTCTGCTATATTGACCTCATGATATGCATCATTTGATAGAAAGTTCAGTCTGAAATCATATCGGATCTCTGGTCTAAGGGTTGAGACTTCGCAATGTGTTCTCGAACTGTCACCATATTGACATAAGGCAGGTCCTCCAAGAACTTGAGAAGCTTGTCGATGTCTTTCCAGAAGCGATGAAGAAGAACGTCAAATATCCTCATAGTTGTTTTTCCTTGTAAAAATTTAGTATTCAAAAAATGCTTCCAGTATTCGGAATCATTTCACCTCTGCTATTTCCACGACCGTAGCATTATTCA
>Ga0315312_1002068_pt1 | contig 14394 bp, 16 predicted proteins | sample TDP7_MG_FD_203629 | JGI IMG/M metagenome (GOLD analysis project Ga0315312, IMG submission 203629) | Freshwater sediment microbial communities from Lake Towuti, South Sulawesi, Indonesia - TDP7 | ecosystem: Environmental > Aquatic > Freshwater > Lake > Sediment | place: Indonesia: South Sulawesi... | reverse complement strand
ACATCTGCCTCAGCGTTCCCTGCCTCATCAACAGAGAAGGTATAGCAAGCGTCCTTAAGCTCCCACTGGACGAAAAAGAAATAAAGGCATTCCAGAAATCGGCAAAAATAGTGAAAGACGTAGTCAGTTCCCTGAAATTTCCATAAACGTGATACTGAATAATTAATAGACAGGTAATGAATCATGGAAGAAAAAGTCGAAGCCATAGTATACACCCCAGTAAGACCGCGGCCACGGGAAGGAAGGGGTTTCAGCATTAAAGAAATCAGGGAGGCGGGTTTGACCCTTTACGAGGCGAAGCGGTTAGGAGTGCCTATTGACAAAAGAAGGGGAACGTCCCACCCGCAAAACGTTCAATTGCTTAAGGAAAACTATGGTGCTGCAGTTCCACTCACCGAGATCAAGGGCATCGGGAAAGCCTCAGAAAAGAAGCTTATAAAGGCAGGCATTTTGGACGCTTATGACTTGGCGCATGCAGACCTTAATGATCTGGCTGGAAGGGTTAAGTATTCGAAAAAATCTTTGCAGAAATGGCAGGCTGAAGCCAAAAAACTTCTTAAAAAATGAGTAGAGCAGTAGAGAGAAGCCGAGAGGCATGGGAAGAAGTTATGAGGAAACGCTATGCCATTATTGGCATTACAGTCACGGTGGCACTCATTTCTGGTATTATACTTCTTTGGAACTACTCTAATCCACCCTTACCGAGTATCGGAGGGACGAAGGTTCTCGTTATTTTGACGACTGGTTTTGATGACCGGGAGTACGGCGAGGTTGTTTCTTTCCTTAAGCAACGAGGGGCTGATGTACAAACAGCGAGCTTTGTAACTGGTAGAGTTGATGGGGATCGCGGCGGATATACTCAAGCTACCATTGCTTTCTCAGAGGTTAACATTTCAATTTTTGATGCGATCTTCATCCCTGGTGGGGAAAGCCCAGGCAACATTCTCGAGGATCACCGTAATCAGACCGTGCTCGATCTTGTGAAACAAGCGAATGAAAAGGGAAAAATCCTTGCCGCCATTTGTCACGGTCCTTGGATTCTTGCTAAAGCCGAGGTTGTAAATGGAAAAAGGGTGGTTGGGCACGCTGACACGGTGGCTGATCTTGAGGCTGCTGGCGGCATCGTCACCACAAAACTAGTTGAAAGGGAGGGTAATATAATAACTGCACAATTTGAGGGGCTGCAAGAGTTCAAAAGGGTCTTGTTAAACGCTATTTATGAGAAGATTGGCTCGTAAAAGTTAGTCTGGGAAAATCGTAAATGTTATGAAGTTTTCGTTCAAATTAATGAATGGAACAGAGCATGGAAGGATGACCCCTGAAAAGTTTTGATGTAATCGTTGTTGGTGCTGGAACGGCGGGATGCATGGCCGCTAAGACAGTTGCCGAAGCCGGCCTTGAAGTTTGTTTGATCGACCGGAAAGGGAAAGAGGACATAGGGGAGAAGGTTTGCGGGGACGCCATAGGAAAACACCACTTTGACGACTTAGGTTTAGACTACCCGGCAGGGGACTATCTGGAAAGAGAAATTGTAGGGGCTAAGATTTATCCTCCCGACATAAACATGGTTTACCGCGTTAAAGGAGCTGGCGTCTACGGATTCATGATAAACCGGCGCCTCTTCGGACAAAGGTTATTAAGGGACGCACTGAACGCAGGAGCAACCCTTCTTGATTCCGTACAAGTGTTACAGCCCATAATAGAGAAAGGCTTCGTCGTTGGCGTTGCAGCAAGAAATCTGAAAACAAATGAAAAGATAAAGTTAAACAGCAAGGTTGTGGTGGAAGCCAGCGGTTTTTCAGCTATTTTGCGGAAAAAGCTACCTCCCGAACTAGGAATCGACACGGATATCGACAAGGGAGACATCGAGATTTGTTATCGAGAAATCCGTAAATTGAGAGAGCCACTTGCGGAACCAGATTTCGGTGAAATGTATTTTAATCAGGACGTTACCCCAGGGGGGTATTGTTGGGTCTTTCCGGAAGGAGGCAACAAGGTTAACGTAGGCCTAGGGTTAGCTATGTTCAATGGGTTTCCAAATCCGAAAAGGCAACTCTACGACTTCGTCTTGTCTAAACCCTTTTTCAAGGGCTCGGTATTAATAAAAGGAGGTGGAGGACACCTACCGACGCGGAGGCCTCTTTACTGCATGACAGGAAACGGGATTCTCATCGTTGGAGACGCAGCCTGCCAGACGAACCCGGTCCACGGTGGCGGAATAGGTCCCTCCATGATCGGTGGAACCCATGCTGGAGAAACGATAATTGAAGCCATTGAAGATGGCGATGTGGGTCAAGGGGCGCTTTGGCCTTATAACATCAGGTACCTAAAATCCTATGGGATAAAGCAGGCGGGTCTAGATGTTTTTCGCATCTTTCTTTTAGGGTTAGGCAACGAGGATTTGAACGACGGATTGAAATATCGATTGATAACGGAAGAAGACCTTTTAAAGGCGACCAGAGGCGAGGAGGTGCGCCTTAACATAACCGAAAAGACCATTCGCGTTTTCAGAGGTTTGAGGAGGTTGAGACTACTAAATAATCTGCGAGAGGCAGCCAGCCTAATGAAAAGAGTAAAGGCTTGGTACCAAGGCTACCCAACTTCACCCAGAGGATTTGAAAAATGGAGAAAAGGAATTGAAAGTTTGTTTAAAGAAGCGGAACTGAAGTTTAGGAAAACGTAAACCCCTTATTTTAAAAACACATAAAGACTATATATGAAGGGATTCTCATGCCCAAAGCAATCGTAGTTTATTATACCCGTTTTGGAAACACCAGACAGGCCGCTGAAGCCATATGCGAAGGAATCAAAGAAGGAGGACTAGAGGCGGAATGCAAAGAAATAAAAGACATTAAGCCTGAGGATTTAGCCCAATACGACGTTATTCTGGTTGGGACGCCAACCCATTATGGGAGCATGGCAGAAGAGATGGGAAAATTCGTTGAAGCATTAAAGGAGGTCGAATTGAAGGGTAAAAGAGCCGCAGCCTTTGATACACGATATGCAGGAGAGAAAACTGGCGGTTTAAGTGAACTGGAAAAATACATGAAAAAGTTGGGCATGGAAATAATTTTGCCAGGCTTAGCCGTACTTTTACCTGCAGGAGATGCTTGGGGGCCCCTCCGTGAGGGAGAAATAACAAAATGCAGGAAGTTCGGAGAATCAATTGCACAAAAAATCAGCGGTAAAAAAGCCTAAATTTAAGCCTCAAAACGTTTCACATTAAAGATTCCATTACCTTTTCCACGCAAAGTCTAGCCACCTCAATGTTTGGCCCTGCCTCCCTCTTACCAAGCCTAGAAGAAAACTTGTCAACTATACTCATGTAGCAACCCATTTACAAAGACTTCCTTTGAGTAAAGGAATCTTGCTAAAACCCTACATTATTTGCTAGAATAGTTTAATAGGGAAACGACTTAGAAGCATGAGTAAGTGGAATCGTGCGATGAACGTGCGTTTAGCGGCTTTGGTAACGGGTGGAAAGGATTCAACTCTAGCCTTATACCGGGCCCTGAAGCAAGGTTACGAGGTGAAACACCTAGTTACCATGCTCCCGCAACGAGAAGACAGTTGGATGTTTCATTTCCCAAATATCCATTTAACCAGTCTCTTCGCCGAAGCCGTTGAAATACCCCTAGTTAAGGCTGAGACCACAGGCATAAAAGAAAAAGAACTAGAAGACCTCAAAAACCTGCTTTCAAGCCTCAACATAGATGGAGTTGTTAGCGGTGCCATATCCTCGCAGTATCAGAAGAAGCGAGTAGACAAAATCTGCCGAGAGTTAAACTTAATGTCCATTGCCCCCTTATGGAAAGAGGACCCAATAAAATTGCTTAAGGAAATGATTAGCCTCGGCTTCAAAACCATCATCGTGGGAGTGTACGCCTACGGCTTCAATGAAAACTGGCTCGGAAGAAAGATAGATCTGAAAACTCTAGAAGACCTCATCGAATTAAACAAGAAATATAAGATATCCCCCGTGGGCGAAGGAGGCGAGTACGAAACCCTAGTGCTCGACGCTCCCTTCTTCAAGAAAAAAATTCAATTGCTTCAAACAGAGATAATCTGGAAAAACCATAGCGGATACCTTCTAGTAAAAAGGGCTGAGCTCATGGATAAATCCCATAAGTAATTGAAAGCACCCGCTAGTTTAAAACGATAGATGTTAAAATTAGGATGAAGAATAAAATACGGAGGATGAGCATGAGCCAGATTGGAAAGGCAATCAGGTTAGAGAGAATAATGAATCGTGAAACAGGGAAGACTATTATAGTGCCCATGGATCATGGGGTCTCAATGGGTCCCATTAAAGGCCTGATTAACATGACCGAGATGGTGAACAAGGTTGCGGAGGGAGGGGCAAACGCCGTCCTCGGCCACAGAGGCCTTCCCATGTACGGCCACAGGAGATACGGAAGGGACATTGGGTTGATATTGCACCTTTCCGGAAGCTCAATTCTGAGCCCGGATCCAAACAACAAGGTTCTAGTTATGACCGTCGAGGAGGCATTAACCATGGGAGCAGACGCCGTGAGTATACACATAAACGTAGGGGCGGATAACGAATCCGAAATGTTCAGAACCCTAGGCTACGTTTCCAAGAAATGCATGAGGTGGGGCATGCCCCTCGTCGCCATGATGTACCCCAGAGGGAAAAAGGTGAAATCGGAGCATGATGTCGAAGCCGTAAAGTTGGCTGCAAGGGTGGGAGCCGAACTTGGTGCAGACATCGTCAAAACAAACTATACGGGCGACATAGACAGCTTCAGAGAAGTCGTAAAGGGATGCCTAGCCCCCGTGGTGGTCGCAGGCGGTCCAAAAATGAACACAGATAGAGAGGTCTTGCAGATGGTTTGGGAGGCCATACAAGCCGGGGGCGCAGGCGCCTCCATAGGAAGAAATGTTTTCCAGGCCCCTAATCCAACAAAAATGGTAAGGGCAATGGCAAAAATAGTTCACGAAGGCTACGACGTAGAAGAAGCCATTAAAGAATTAAAATAAGGGAAACAAAACCAAAAATAACCAAGCGCATGCGCGTGCGCTCTTTCGAACCTATGCTTGGCTTTAGGCATCGCAATAGACGTGGGATTTTTAGCCTAGGAGATAGCGAAGTTTTCTGGGCCAGTTGCTATAGCAATCCGTTTCGCAGTTGAAGGAATTGCTTTTATAATTGTTTTAATAAAATTAGGTATGATTTTATGATAGGTAAAAATCAGCGAAAACCTACATTGAAGCGACGCATTATCCAATGTGCTTTGATATGCGCCTTTGCTCTCATTGGAATTTCTACGGCCCTTTTCTTGATAACCCGTAACCAACTTTGGATCACTTTATTTTTGTTTACAGTGATTGCCCTTGAATTTTCTACTCTTAAAGGAAACTTCTATTGGGGTTTGCCGTATCCATCGTATGTTGACTTCCTCTTTTACGTGGAGGTCTTCGGAGTCGGTTTAATGATGCTCTCTGTAACACTCTCTGTGGCAATTGTCGGCTATGAACAGACCCATATGAGCTTATTCTTTAAAAACCATTCTTTCTCCTATATGTGGATAGCCGGCTTTTTCCTAGTCTTCGTTACAGACGCTATACTCCGATACACCGACAGTCGTCTAACAAAGCAATTAGAAAAAGCCATTCCCAAAGTGCCTGAAGAGGAAGTTAAAGAGGCGAAAAGCATAACCTTAGATCGAGTAGGTATTAAGCTAAAGCTCGACCCAGCCTATATAGAGTTAGTGAAGAAAAAACTGATTCAGCAGAAGAAAGTACTCATTAGCGGACAAATAACTCCCGTTAAATTTTTTTGGGGAGCTGGGAATACACGACCGTTCAGGGTTGTGGAAACAGATCCCAGCGGCTACGTTAAAGTAACGGAAAAAACCATAGTAAAAATTCTCGAAAAACCTCCAACCTAATCCTACTTTTAGTAAGTTTCCAGTAATCGACCCAAACGGTAGACGGTCAGGAAACGATAAAGACATTGTTTCAATGGGCTGGACAAACGTTTAAGTCTTAGACCCAACTTGGCTTTCTGCTTTTAGAAAAATCAGTTATGCACATTTTGAGGCGGTCCTCATGTCACTAGGTCAATCTCTCTGCCTTTTAGGCAAAATCAAAATAAGCAGAATATCAACTTCATAACTATGTTCCTAAGGGGGAAGAGGAAAGATTGAAGGACTTAGCCGATTTTGCCGTTGATCATGCCATGAAGTTAGGCGCTGACTATGCTGAGGCTAGGCTTCAGAGTGATATAGGAAACGTTTACCTTGTGAAGAACGGGAATCCGGAAGTCGCAGGTTTTGTGAGGGAGCGAGGGCTCGGAATTAGGGTCCTCATAGACGGAGGGCTGGGCTTTGTTTCCCTTAACCAGCCGGATAAGGATTTAGTGGAGACAAGGGTCAGTGAAGCAGTGGGGATGGCTAAGGCATCCGTCAAGGTTAAGAAAAAACCCATACGCCTCTCGGCTGAAAGGGCCGTAGAGGAAGGTTGGGAAGTAAAGCCGAAGATTCCTTTTGAAAGCGTCTCTGTTGAGGAGAAGATGGAACTCCTCTTAGACATAGACAAGACCGCTTCATCCCTAGAGGAAGTGGGGGTTTCAGTTCCTTACAGGATGTTTCAGCTCATAGAATTTAACACGGAAAAATACTTCGTAAACAGCGAGGGCACGGCTGTTTCAAGCAGGATTCCAAGGGTTTTGTTCTTAGGATTGCTGACCGCACATGAAAAGGGAACGGAGCAGGATATTATCGAAAAAGCTCAGAGCAGGGGCTGGGAAGCAGTTAAGGAGTGGAATTTGGTTGATCACGCTAGGGAAAGAGCAAAAACCCTGGGCAAAATTCTAAAGACGGCTGCCAAGGCTCCGAAGGGAAAGGTAGACCTAATCCTTGGAAATCAGGTCGTTGGACTGGTTGTCCACGAATCTGTTGGACATCCCTATGAGGCGGACAGGATATTTGGGAGGGAGGCGGCCCAGGCTGGAGAGTCCTTTGTCACAGGGGATATGCTGGGGAAAAGGATCGGAACCGAAGTGGTCACCGTGGTGGACGATCCAACCCTAGAAAACAGCTATGGATACTACCTCTATGACGACGAGGGCGTTCCAGCCAGAAGAAGATTCTTGATGAAGGAGGGCGTCATAAACGAGTTCCTCCACAACAGGGAAACAGCCGCTGAAATGGGGGTATCCAGCAACGCAGCCTCAAGGGCGAGCAGCTTCAACAGGGAGCCCATCATCCGAATGGCCAACACCTTTATGCTCCCAAGCGATCACGCCTTCGAAGAGCTTGCTGAAGACATTCACTTTGGAGTTTACATGAAAACCTTTGGCGAGTGGAACATTGACGACCGCCGATACAACATGAGGTTCATAGGAAGAGAATGCTACTTAATCAAGAAAGGAGAGTTGGGGGGCATGGTCCGACGTCCCATACTTGAGATCACAACACCCGGCTTCTACATCAGCGTGGACGCCGTTGACAAAACCCTGAGGTTCGAGGGGGCCACATGCGGGAAAGGTGACCCAATGCAGGGCATACCTGTTTGGCACGGCGGACCCAATGCAAGGTTAAGGAAGATAAGGCTAGGAGAGTGAAATGATGGAGACTGAAGAGGTTTCATGCTTTATTGTGGACGAAGGATTAAGGTTAGGGGCCGACGAAATTGCCTCCATTACCACCCATGGCATATTTAGACAGGTGCGTTTTGCAAACAACGAAATCACCGTCACCAAAACTTGGGACCAAACCGGAGCAGATATATTATTCAAGAAGGACAAGAGAATTCTAGTGGCGTCCATAACCGACGTTTCGAAGGACGGAATTAGGAACACTCTGAAGGACCTCTCGCACACAGTCAAAATAATGAAACCGCACAAAAGCTATGCATCCCTACCTGAAGGCCCCTTCAAATATGAGACCATTCCAGGCTTGTATGATGAGAGGATACCCAAACTTGAGGAGAAAAACATAGACCATGTTGAAGCCGCAATAAACTCCGCCCTTGAAAACGGAGCGAAGAGGGTTGCCGGAACCCTCGTAACCTCAGACTCCCAATCTTCGCTTAAAACCTCAAAAAACGCCGAAGGCACACTAAGGAAAACGACGATAAACATGGGGGTGCGCTCCTTGGCAAACGGAGAGTCCTCGGGCATGGGAATAACCTGCGGAACTACCTTAAAGGAGTTTAACCCAGAAAAGGCAGGCGAAGAGGCTGGAAGGCTTGCAAAAATGTCGGTAGACGCGGTATCCGGAAAAACGGGTAAGTACGATGTCGTACTCAGTAGGCCAGCATCCGCCATCCTCTTCGACATATTTGCCGGAATGGACTCGGCTTTTTACGTTGACTCAGGACAATCATGCCTTGCAGGCAAACTTGGAGAAAAAATAGTCTTTGATGAACTATCTGTGTATGATGACGCCAGGGCGGCTGAAGGCCTCGGTAGCACACCCTTCGACGACGAAGGATATCCAAGCGGAAAAACAGTGATCATAGAAAACGGAAAATTACTATCATACCTCCACAACAGTCTAACATCGAAAAAGTACAGGACAAAATCTACGGCAAACGCGGGATGGATAGTGCCCCACGCGTGGAACATAATAGTGAAAGAGGGCAAACTTACAGAGGACGAACTCCTAAAGGAGGTTAAAGAAGGCCTATACGTCAACAACATAACCTACGTCCGATTCCAAGACTACAGAAAAGGAGACTTCTCAGCCATAATCAGAGACGGAGTCTTCAAAATAGAAAACGGAGCAAACACAAGGGCGGTTAGAGGCTTAAGGCTAAGCGACAACATAATACACATGCTCCAAAACATAACCAACCTCTCAAAGGAGAGCAGACAAGTGTCCCACTGGTGGATGGAGTGGGGAACACCATCTGTAAAAACTCCGCTCATACTATCACGGGATGTGGGATTCACCGTCCCAACGAAGTAGTTCCATCAAATAGTGAACCTAACAAAGCCCTTCGTTAAGCTTGTCTATATGCGCATGTAATTAATTCTACGGGAAGGGGGCGGCTTCCTTCTTCTCAGGATAAGTGCCAAAATCATTCCTGCCACAAAGCCTCCAATGTGGGCCCAATAGGCAGTTCCGCTAGGTATCTCAAAAGCGAGGGTTAGCGAGCCGTAGAACAATTGAAGGATAAACCAGAAACCGAGAAAGAAAAGGGCTGGTATGCGAGCGAAATAGATCCAGTAGTAAAATACCGCCGTGAGGATTCTTGCCCTCGGATATAACACGAGGTATGCGCCCAGAATCCCAGAGATGGCACCTGAAGCTCCGATGGTCGGAATGTCTGGATCAACTGTGGTAAGCATATGCGTGACAGAGGCAACCATTCCACAAAAAATATAAAAGAGGATGTATCGTCCACGCCCAAAGTTGTCTTCAATGTTGTCACCGAAAATGTGTAGATAAAGCATATTCCCAAACAAATGAAAGATACCACCGTGAAGAAACATGGATGTAAAAAGTGTGTAGAGGCGTTCTCTATTCATTATGTTTGCAGGAATCATTCCATAATCCCAAACAACGTTCTCAAGGGAAATACCAGGCAAAATTTCTATTCCAAGTAAAGGAAGCCAAGTGACGAGGAAAATGATCACATTTACCAATATTATTAGCCTTGTTATATGGGGCGGAGACGAAGTAGGGTTTTCATCGCGTATGGGGAACAAACCAAGTCGCCTAGTGGTTTTGCCTTCGTTTAGACTTTGTTATATCGAAGATACCGTATTTAACTTATTGTAGGCGCAACTGAAACAAGAGACTTGGACATTAATGCCCTCTGTTATGATTTATGGTTTTAACACCAAAGAAGTTTTTAATCACGTTTTCATAAATTCATTGCCAAAGTCGTGGAAGAAATGTTGGTCAGGGTTGTCCGGGGGCTGACGTCCGAGGAGGTGCGCATGAGGATTAAAGCCCTTGAGAAGGAACACAGTATGACCTTTGAGGAGTTTGAAGAACTGTATTTAGAAAAGAAGATGAACAAAACTTTGTTCAGCGTGTACTTCGAGTGGGCTGGGCTGGTTCACGAATATCGCAGCTACGTGGAAAGCGGGGAGTTTGACTACATCGTTGAAGAGGTGCGCGAGATGAACCCAAGGGAGATGGCACTCTTAACCCCCAAAAGGCTTGAACTGCTCTGTAGCCTAGCGAAACTGAGGGTGGAGTCCGTAAACCACTTGGCTCAGAAGATTCATAGAAATGTGAAAAACGTCCATCAGGACCTAAAGGCGCTTAAGGACTTGGGCTTTGTCACGTTTAGGAAAAGGGGGAAGAGAAACATCATTCCCGAAACCCTGGTTGAGGAGATCACGCTTCTAATTCGATAATCCATTTCACAGAAAGCTATTGCACATCGTAGCTACCATTCTTCTTCTATGAATATTCGGTCTAGGGCTTTTGACACGGTTATTTGCATGGCTTTAAGTGGCTCAGAAACTGCAATGTAGAGCAAAATTAAGAGCAAAAGCATGGAAAACATTAGTGATCTAGAGATCACGCTGACCCAAATCGAAAAACCGGTAGGTAGAGGTATCACGACGATAGCAGCTAAACTGAAAACCCATGCTGACACGAAACTGCCACCGAGCAACAATGCCGATTCAACGACGGTAGAAAGAAGAACTTGCTTACGTGAAAAACCTAGAGTCTTTAAGACGGCGAATTCTGCCCTGCGTTTTCTACAGATATCGCTCCAAAGTGAATAAAACCCTAGGATGCAGATCGCTCCAGACGAGACAGCAGCTATGAGGGCTAACCTAGCGATAACGTAGCTTTCTAGGCTTTGTAGGAGAGGCGCTGAATGGTAGAAAATATTTGAGAACACAAAGACAAACATCGGCAGCGCCACCGAAGCAAGTAATGTAGCGTAATCCCGTTGATTTCGCATTATATGTCGAAGAGAATAGCCAATCAGAGGGTTCCTTAACTCGAGGTTCTTCAAAAACACGCGGTTTCTCGGAGCTTGCCTACCCAAGAGATCCCTTATCGATGTTTCAGTCCCTACCGACGCCGGAAAATAACTGATCACCAAGGCGTAGCAGATGACGCCTAGAAAGATGAGGCTGGAGAAAGGTGAGTAAACCCGCCCCTCAGTCCAAAATCCTTTATACCAGTGGTAGGCTCCGTACTGAACTAGAAGGTTGTAGCCGAAGGTAACCCCTACTAGAGCGCCCGTGAATCCCAAAGCAAGCCCTTGAAGCAAAAAAACGGACAGAATCTGCCTCTTGGTGCATCCCACTGTTTTGAGTACTGCTATGTTAAATCTGTCCTCCTTTACGGAAGACCAGACCAACGCGTAGATCAAAGAGCCGCCAGAAAACAACATCCCGGCTGAGCATATTAAAAGGAAGGGACTAACATAACTCTCTAACAAAACGGATATTGTTAGGACTATGTCCAGCGCCACCAGAAAGCCTGTTCCCACAGCGATAGATATGACCACCAGAGAAGACTTAAGGGACCTCCTAAACAAGCTACGTCTAGCTAAGGAAAGAATAAAACCCGTTTTAGTCACCTCCTTTCAAACAATTGACCGTGTTCCAGGCCAACGACCCGCGAAGCGAGGCTGATGATGTCTCGGCTATGTGTGGCTATTACAAGCGTTTTACCGAGCTCTCTATGAACTTTTTCGAACAGCTTTGCGATCTTAAGGCCCGTCTTAGGATCTAGGTTTTCGGTGGGTTGATCCGCCAGCAAGATCATTGGATTGTTGGCCAGCGCCCGCGCTATGGCGACTCTTTGCTGTTCTCCGCCCGACAACTCGTCCGGTAGCCTGTTGAAGTATTGGTTTTTGATTCCGACTAAGTCTAGTAGCTCTACGACCTGAGGATAGGTGCGGTAGCTGACTCCCCTAAAGGAAATTGTTTTGGTGAGCTTCATGGTTTTGTCCCATCGCGATCGGACAAGCTCCATGGGAAGTTCCACGTTTTCAACAACCGTCAATTCTGGAATTAGGTGGAAAAACTGAAAAACAAAGCCTATGTTACGCCTGCGAAAAACGGCTAAATCGTTTTCAGAAAGGTCGGTTAGGTCAGTGCCTGCCACTGTCACTTTTCCCTCGGTCGGTTTGTCGATTCCTGCCATGATCTGCAGTAGAGTCGTCTTCCCAGATCCGCTTTCCCCGGTGACCGCTAGGAACTCTCCCTCATTCACTTTGAGATTGACATCCCTTAATGCCACTGTTCGCCCAAACTTTCTAGTTACGCCGCTGAGCTTGATCATTTTGGTCACCAATAAGAACCCCGAACTTTCCTTTTAAGTAGTGATCAGAGACCTCAAATATCAAGAATAAATTTTACGGTCACCGCCTCTGGCTCTTTCAGAATCTCCATTCGATGGTAGGTTACCGCCTTAACCCCAACCTTCTGGGGATGCTTCTCTGGATCAAAGGGTTCTCCCCAAATCTTTGCTCTTAATGCTAGGCCACTCGGGATCCTTTTTATGCCTGAAATCTTGAAGCGGGAGTATAGGTTGCCGGTCGTTTCAAACTTGATTAGAAGTTCCTCTAACCAGCTGTAAAGAAGGGCTTGTTCGTCGTGGGCCTCCACCTTCACGTTGTCTTCTGCTAGGGGTTTAACCCGCTTGATGTCGGTCATAACGTCAAAGGCAGCCATAGCCGCGTTTTCAAAGGCCTCCTCCAAGGTGTTGCCGTAAGCCGCAATGTACGCGTCAGCGGTGTGTTCCAAAAACTCAAACCGTTTCTTTACAGATCCTTTAACCACGCTTTTATCTCCTTTAGAAAGGCAAATGTTGCTAAATATCCTTTATTCATAGCATTCTCATGCTGCTTCCTTTATTAATTTGACCCATGAAGCTCATACACTACTAGCGATGGATGTTCATCAGATATTGGTGAATGGCGTGTGCCGCCCTTTTCCCTGCCCCCATTGCCGAGATCACGGTGGCGTCTCCTGTGGTTATGTCTCCGCCAGCGTACACGCCTTTCATGGAAGTATCTTGTGTCTCCGGGTTAACCACGATGGTGCCCCAGTTTGTTACTTTTATTTCCTTTGCTGCACGGACTGCCAGAGGATTCGGTTTTTGGCCAATGGCGACTATGACGGTGTCAGCGTCTATCTGAAACTCAGAGCCTTTTATGGGTATTGAGCGTCGTCTACCTGAGGCATCCGGCTCACCCAGCCTCATGCGGAGGCACTCAATTTTCTTGACCCAGCCCTTGCCGTCTCCTATGAACCGGGTCGGAGTTGCCAAGAAAATGAATTTGATTCCTTCTTCCTTCGCATTTTTTACCTCCTCAAGCCTCGCTGGAATTTCCTTCTCCGTTCTGCGGTAAACCACCGAAACCGCCTCGGCTCCCAACCTTAGAGCCGATCTCGCCGCGTCCAATGCCACGTTTCCTCCGCCAATCACTGCCACTTTTCCTCTGACTTTAATGGGGGTGTCATATCGAGGAAAAATGTAGGCCTTCATCAGATTGACGCGAATTAAAAACTCATTTGCTGAGTATATTCCGCAGAGGTTCTCGTTGGGAATTCCGAGAAAGCAAGGAAGGCCAGCGCCTGTTCCAACAAAAACCGCGTCAAAGTCCTCTTCAAACAACTCTTTCAGTGTGATCACTTTACCAACAATCACGTTGGTTTTGATATCGACGCCGAGGCGCCTAACGTACTCTACCTCGGCTCCAACAATCTCCTTTGGCAATCTAAATTCTGGAATTCCGTACATTAAAACCCCACCTGAAGAGTGGAGGGCCTCGAAGATGGTAACCTCATGCCCCAACTTTGCAAGCTCTGCCGCAACCGTTAATCCGGCTGGACCTGAACCCACCACAGCAACTTTTTTCCCCGCGGAAATTGTAGCCTTTGAAATTTTAACGCCGGTTTCCAATTCATAGTCAGCGGCGAATCTTTCAAGGGCGCCTATGTTTATGGGATCACTTTTTTTACCCAGAACACATTGTCCCATGCACTGATCTTCTTGTGGACAAACCCTTCCACAGATGGCGGGCAGACTGTTTTTTTCTTTAATTTTTTTAATGGCTTCCCTGAATTTGCCTTCCTCTATAAGCTTAATAAAGCCAGGGATGTCTACTCCAACGGGGCACCCTTCAATGCACTTGGGTTCCTTGCACTGTAGACACCGTTTTGCTTCAGCTATGGCTTGCTCCCTTTTGTACCCTAAGGCCACCTCCCTAAAACTTCGAATGCGCTCCTCGATGCTCAATTTAAGCATGACCTGCTGAACAAAACTCTTCTTAGTTTTGGCTTCCCCCAAGGTCCTTCAACTCTCTTCGAAGGTGCATACCGCCCTATTTTCCTCTTCTAAGTAAGTTTGTTGGCGAGCGATGAGTTCGGCAAAGTCCACTGAATGTGCGTCAAACTCGGGGCCGTCTACGCACGTAAATTTTGTTTCGCCGCCGACC
>Ga0315312_1002067_pt1 | contig 14400 bp, 9 predicted proteins | sample TDP7_MG_FD_203629 | JGI IMG/M metagenome (GOLD analysis project Ga0315312, IMG submission 203629) | Freshwater sediment microbial communities from Lake Towuti, South Sulawesi, Indonesia - TDP7 | ecosystem: Environmental > Aquatic > Freshwater > Lake > Sediment | place: Indonesia: South Sulawesi... | reverse complement strand
GGTTAATCATCTGGCTTCCCATCTGGAAACCATCTTTCCTTTTCTAACCTCGCGGACGAAAATCACCTGTCCTAGCGGCTGCTATTCCAGAAGAATATGATCCAACTAACAACCGGATTGCCCTAAGGGCCATTCAATCAGTGCTCCCTCACTCGCCAAGGACATTTGACGCTCAGTCCGAACTCCGTTCGGCTGCCACTTTTGTCTTGATTATCCCCACAAAAGTCACCGCACTCAAGGCCGTAGTCGGCGCCATACGTATCGGGCCGCGTGCCACATTACCCGTGGCCGAATCATGAATTTCAGGTTGTGCAATATGATTCGAAGACGCAGGTAGAAGCTTAAGAACGCCTTCCGGTGAAGGCGTCTCAGCTCCTTGCGGGTCATCCCTTGCGGCACATACGCCCCGGCCCAGAAGAAGTAGCGTTCCCAGTCCACCCGTTGGAGTTCGCCGCTGGCTTCCATCTGGCTCCAGACCTCGGTGCCCGGCAACGGAATAAACGAATGGAAGGCCGCCCGATGGAGTGGAAGTTCCCGTGAGAACCGAAGGGTCTGCTCGATATCCTCCCGCCTCTCGCCAGGAAAGCCGAGAATGAAGAAGCCGGTCACGTCGATGCCCCTCACACTCCTCACCATCTGAAGGTCTTTCCGAACCTTTTCCGTGCTGGATCCCTTCTTCATCTTCATTCGAATGCGGTCAGACCCAGATTCAATCCCGACCGCGATCGAGTAGAACCCCGCCTCCTTCATCAACTCCAGCAGCTCCCTGTCCAGCCGGTCAAGGCGGACCCCATTGGGCGTGGCCCAACTGGCCCCCAGGTCCAACTTAATGAGTCCCGTAAGTAGGGCCTTGGCATACTTCATATCCATCGTGAAATTGTCATCTATCATGTGGAATTCGCGGATGCCGTGCCGGTGGTACAATAGCTTCACCTCCTCAAGGATCAGATTCACCGAGCGTTTTCGGAGTTTGGTGTTCGCACTCGCGCAAAAAGTGCACTTGTACGGGCAACCCCTGGTGGCCATCACAGGAGCGATCGGGAAGTTTTTGCAGACTACGCCATGCGGGGAAAATGGATATGACTCCGGCATGATCAGATCCCACGCGGGCATGCCCAGCGTATCCAAATCCTCCGCTTCCATCCCCGGATTGACCTGGAGCCTCGCATTCTCTACGACCCCCAGGCCTGGAACCTTCCCGAAGTCCGGACCGGCACGACGCTCAAGCTCCGAGAGGAGCATGGGGAAACCGATCTCACCCTCCCCAAGGAAGACAAAATCGAGCAACTCTCTACCGAAGTACTCCATCGTGTGATACGGGGCACTAGTCGCATGAGCGCCTCCGACAATCGTGACAATGTCCTGGCTGAAGCTTTTTACGGTCTCAAGGATAGGCTTGAGCGTCGGAAGGTCCATGCTGTAACACTGGGAACCCACCAAGTCCGGCTTGAACTCTTCCAAGACCCGAAGAAGCTGGGGTCCTGCGATGTTCTCTTTGATACAGTCCACGATCCTGACGTCGTGGTCGTTGCGGATCTGGGCTGCGAGATAGCCCAACCCCAAGGATGGCTGAATGTGATCACTCAAATTTGACGGCTTAATGAGCAGAACTTTCACGGATACCTCTTGGCCTGCTGGTCGATATGTCTCGGATCAACGGAGCATGAGACGCGCCTTGTCACTTCAATGGGCGGCTTCATTCTCGCGCAGCCACGCCACAAGCTTCGCCAGGCCGGTCTGGGGATTCACTTCGGGTTCCCAGCCGAAGTCCGCCTTTGCCTTCCGAATGTCGCTGACGAAGATCAACTGATCTCCCGGTCGCCAGTCCGAAAAGGCGTGCTCTAACTGGTAGCCGAACTGCCGCTGAAGCAATTCAATCAATTCCAAGAGCGAGAGAGTGTTGCGCGGCCCGCCGCCAATGTTGTAGACTTGGCCGGCTGTCGTGTCGATGCAAGCAACAGCCGCATCATAGGCGGCGATCAGATCGTCCACAAAGAGGACGTCACGGACCTGTTTGCCATCTCCGTAAATAGTAACGGGTAGACCCCGCAGGGCGCGGAGAGCAAACCACGCCACCCAGCCCTGGTCTTCGATCCCGAACTGGTGTGGGCCATAGATGCAGGACTGGCGAAACGTGATCGTCCGAAGACCGTAAATGCGTGCATAGTCAATCACATACTGATCGCCTGCGCCTTTCGAACACCCATAAGGAGAATAAAAATCCAGCGGGCGGTCCTCCGAGACACCCTCCGGAAGCACCCTATAGGCGTAACGTCCGTCCGTCTCAACGACTTCGAGGGATGCCAATTTCCCGTAGACCTTATTAGTCGAACTATACACGAGGATCGGTTTAGCCGACGATCGCCGTACCGCTTCCAGGACATTGAACGTGCCCTGGGCGTTCACCTCAAAATCCTCACGCGGCTCTTTGACCGACGTCGTAACGGCAACTTGGGCAGCCAGGTGATAGACGACGTCTGCCTGTTCAACCAATTTAGGCAACTGAGAATTGGAATTTCGTACATCGCCTTTGACCACCTGGACGAACCCACCATAGCGTGCCGTCAGCCATCCCGCGTTCTCCTGAGCTCCGCGGCGCGAGAAGTTGTCGAAGATCGTGACCCGTTTATTATTGGCCAGATAGTGATTTGCAAGATTGGTCCCAATGAACCCGGCGCCACCTGTAATTAGATAGCGATCTTCCATTTAGCCACGTCCTTTCTTCGTAGACGGTTTCCGCAAGGGCGATTCCAAGCCCCGGACCGTTACCTGTCCAACGGCGCGGTTCCGCCCAGGAAATTACGTCACGATCATCGCTCAGACCTGCCCTCGGTTCCAGCGGGGAAGGGACCGGCCAATACCCGCATGCGGTCCTCCGCCGTTGGGAAGCGCCCCACAAACCACACCGGTCGATCGGGAAAGTGCTGTCGGACCACTTCTCGATGGGCAGCGCCAGCGTCGACGGCATAGATTGTTTCCGGCGATTCCAGCGTCGGGGGATTGAAGATAAAAGCCAAAGCATAGTCTTCCGTGTCCTTCGGCTGGATGAAAACCAGGCTGTGGCCAAAGCCATGATCACGGGCGAGGCGTTCTACGTCCGCGCTCATGTTGTTGTAGCGGTGATACTTGCCTACGCAGCGCCAGGGCACGACGTTAATCAACGCTACGACGCACGCTGCCACTACAAACGCGGCCACGCGCAGGGCTGGGCGGACGCCGAAGTCGAGCCCGGCCAGGCGCTGCTGCAGCGTCTGAATGCCCCGAACAGTCAGAACGATGAGAGGAACCAGCACTTGGTACCAGTAGCGGGCCCCGTAATCAGGCCCGCCAGAGAACCAGTAGATACTGTGCCCGATGATGACGCTCAGGATGATGGCCAGGAAGAGCCAATCGTGTGATCGCATGCCGCGCAGCCAGAGTGCCAGTGCAGCAAAGATAAGCGAACCGAAGCTCCAACCAAACAATTCAAAACCGGTCATATAGGCGTTCTTATTAGCGTTGATGATCACATCGAGGGGTCCGTGTCCCGCCAATGGGTCGAGGTTGGGCCACCCAACATTGCCAATGTCCTTGCCGAATCCGATCCGATCAGCCCCCGGATACCACCTCTGGTCGGACCATTTCGTTTGAGCGGTGTATAGGGGATCGCCTGTCAACATGTGGTTGTAAGGGAAGACGAGCCCGCCCACTACCATGCCGGACACTACCATGGCGACCAGCGCACGAGGTGCGACTCGAATGGTCCCTATCCCGAGTGCGAACAGGCCGAGCACGCTGCCCACGAGAATGCCTTCCATTGGACGAATGAGAAACAAGGCCCCAAGGCAGATGCCGGTCAGGGCCCCCCAAGGCGCGCTTCGGGTGGCTCGTGTGCGCTCGAGCGCAAGCAATGCCAGAAGCGCCCACACCAGGGACACTGGGTGCGTCATGTAGCTAGCGGACATGATCAAGAACCATGGTGAAGCCGCCAGCAGCAACACGGCTGCGTGAGCCGTCGCCCGGCCATAGAGGCGCCGGAGCAAAGTGTGAGTCAGTAGAACGGCAAGTCCACCCAGGAAAGGGTTCACAAGCCACGGAACACCGGCGAGAACGCCAAGGGCCAGCACCGCTGGCCACCCGGGGAATCCGTAGGCAAACCATTTGGTGCCATCATTGAGTACGTGACTGACCGCAAAAGAATCGGCATCTGGTGGCGCGGGTAGATAGAGGCGGCCGGTGGAGAAGTACTTCGCCTGGAACAGATAGCTCACGCTGTCCTGGATATGGGGGACGCGCTCAAGCACAAAATAGGCGACCACTGCGCTGACGACGATCACCCAAAGTGCCACCAACCAGGGCAGGCAACGATCCAAGCCCCATTTCCGTTCTTCAGAATCCACATGCATTCGCCGTTTCAGCCAACGAGCAGCTTTCTCGAGAGCGTCAGGGGGGACGGCGGCTGCGACCAGACAGAGGTTCAGCACGCTGATGACAGACACCCACACGGCAAGCGTGAGTTCCACAGCGTACTGTGGCACGTTCTCGGAGAACAGGGCTGCGGCGAAACCCAGAACGCCCAGGAGGACCAGAACCTGTCGCACGGTCAGCAGGCCTGCTATGTATTTCTTTACCACGGGCCAGATGCGACGTGCCACCCATAATGTGACCACCGTCTGCCCAACCAATCCTAAAAGCAAGAGCCCCTGGCGCGAGGTCAGCATCGTTCTCCAGGGCAAGTAGCGTGTGTAAACACACCACGGTGGGGAATACATCAATTGCAGAACGCAGGCCTGTCCGGCGAGCGCCAAGGCAAGCAGACCAGCGCACCGCTGCCAACGAGTTCGCCACGCGCCGCAGACCAAGGCAAGTGAAATCCCACCCACCGCCACCCCCCACGCCGGGGTACGAAGCCACCCATCGGAGTGACGCAGGAAAGGCGCTGCCAGTGCCACTGCAAAGACAAAGATACCCGGTACGATGCGAAGGCCGACCATCAACACGGTCCGTACAATTCGTAGGTTCATACGAGTCCTTGTCGTTCTGAGGGCTTGAAGGCGCACGTCGTCTCGTGGCAAGATGGAACCCCCGTAAGATATCCTATCAACTCACCCAGCGACCAGCACACTACAAACCCCAACACCAGAGGCATGGCCTTGAGAACCTGGCGAGCGTTCCGTCGCTGGCGAAGCATGTGACTGAGCGCCCGCACCGAAAGCAATGCAGGGAGTAACGGCGTAAGGAACGCATATAGCAGCCGTTTACCGCTGCCAACCCGAGCCACTCGCGTCTCCGCGAAGACACGTGCCCACTGGACCCGTTCCGCGAGTGCTCGGGCGAACGACATCGGCGGGCGATGTTGATACACAACCGGCCGCGGATCGAGCGCGATTGTTCCGCCACGTTCCTGCAACGTCCAATGTACGGTTGTTTCCTGATACGTATCCCGCCACACATCCCGGACTCGATCGAGCGCTTCGCGCTTATAGGAGACGTTTACATCCGAAGCGTAGCGTACATCTGTTTCCGGGAGCGGCCGGCCGTAGCGCCCGAAGTCGCAGTAGTACCACGCCCAGTTCAACGGCCGATCGACTCTATTCTCGATGGCTCCGCCGATGGCGTCGAATGGGCGTTGGTGTGCCTCAAGAATACGTTCACACCAGTCGCTGGCCGGGATCGTGTGATCCTCCGTCAGCGCGACGATATGCCCGCGTGCCAATGCCAGCCCCACCGCTCGTCGGCGGTCATAAAGGCGATGTACAATGCCGGGTGCCGAAGCGGGCGCATCCTCCGGAATCCGATGAAATCGTACATCGGGAAACTCGCTATTCAACTCTGCAACACCGACCGACCACGAGTCATATGGTACGAGAATCTCCACGTGCGCTGCCTCGATTTGCGGCACGAGCGCTTCGAGACATCGACGCAACGATTCGCGCCCGGAAACGATCGTGACGATGACCGATAGCGCCGGCCGGTTAGCCACCAGGTCCTGCGCCTCCGCGGAATACGCCATGTTTACCTCTCCGATTCCCGTTTTGTTCTCTCCGCTCATACCTGACCCGCACTACAACCGAAAGAAGCCATCTGGCTTCGATTCTCGTGAAGGCTTATCCGTATGTGCGGTGGCTCACGCTCGCGCCGGCAGTCGGCGAGAAGTGCAGCAGTATTCAGCACAGCCACCAGGCACATGGCGGTCACTGCGAGCCTCCACCCACGTGTGTCTTGGTGCACCGTGTAGGGCGAATGTAGCAGCAACCACAGCGGTAAGACGAACGGACTCGAATAGGCAAATGAGTGCTGCGGATTGAAGTATACGAAAAACGCCACGTATGCAACGCAGAATACTATCAATTCAACGCCAATAGTCGACCCGTGCGCCCGCCCCAGCAGGTTCTCCCTAAGGCGAGAACCTGGAGGGGCCCGGCGCGCAACGAGACCACCGAAGACGGCATATGCCACTACCGCCATCGTCAATAGGAACGTGATCTGACCGGCGCCGACAATCGCGACCACAGTCAGATGAACGAAATCTTCCAATCTTATTGCCGGAGCAAACTCGGAAAACACAACGAATGTGGTGCTGGTCACGAACCAGGACGCAACGTCGACCAGGTTTTCTAACCCGGTCCCCTGATACTGCGTGAACATCTTGAAGAGAAACACCCCTCTCCGTACGTCAAGCCCTATGTTGAGCCCTTGCTTCCGATCTACCATTGACAGCAATATAAGGGGGATCACGAACAGGACGACGACGATGCTGAAGTATTCGATGAACCGCCGCGAAGCTCTGGGTAGCCCCTGCAAACGCCATTCTCGAACAAACGGCAGGATCGCCAGCATTATCTGCTGCGGCGCAAAGAAGCACGTGATAGCGTTCAACATTGCCAACCGCTTCCATCGCTTCAGTTCCGGATCGGCCAGAAACGCCAGAAGAAACAGATTAGTAAACAGACAAGTGCAGACGTACGATTCCGGGAAGCTCGCGGCAACCCAGACCGCTGAAGCCGATGCATACAAGATCGTTGGCAGCATGGCCGAGTTCGGCCCGAAGCCAATTCTGCGAAACAGGGCGAACGCCACGCATACGTTGGCCGCGCCCAACATCGCAACTGGAAACGTCAATGCGAGATTCTCGCCGTGCGGCTCGGGCAGTCCCCTGTACATCCACCGCGCCATGTAATACAGCGGGGTGGCTATCGCAACATACCCGGGGTATTTCTTGAATTGGTAAATGGCCATCGGATGGCTGTCCACGAGCTTCGTGTAGGCCAACCGATAGCTGTCCATCCCGAACCACCAAAAATCCGGCATGGGCCGCTGGAATACGCCGGCTAACGTGCCGTGGTAAACCGCAAACCATGCCAGGAACAGAACGACCAGCCGCAACCTTCTGCTTCGACCACGTGTTGGTTCGGACCGCCCAATGACCCGCGTATAGACCTGCATATCTGTCATCAATGCTCCTGATAGGCTGGCAGAATGGCACTGTGTTTTCTGGCCGGATGTCCGCGGCGATGAGCGTGAGGGTAGCTGCCGGCCCGAAGCCCGGTCGCCGGAGGCATAGTATCGTACCGTTCCGAAGAGGATTGACACGCCACAACAGACGAAATAGAGCCAGTGAAGTGGCAGGACCCTCGCTGCGAACCACAGACTGCAGCGCGACACGAAGAATCGATAGAGGTCAATGTTCAGCAGCGTCACGCCGACAGCCGCCGCCGCGGCGCCTGCCCAGGCCCACTTCCACCAGATCGCGATGACCACGAGCAGGCAGGCCGCAAAGACCAAGGCGACGCTCAGGCGCTGGGACCAGGTCACATTGAGGGTCTTGACGTCCTTGCCGCTGCGCAACATCAGATCGATCCAAGGTATGCCCCGTTGGCATACGTCCGTCTTGACCATATTGAAGAAAGACCAGCGTTTTAGATGCTTGCACTGGATCGTCCGGTCGAGCACGATCCGGCCACCATCGGCCGCCACCCAGGTTCCCAACTCGATGTCCTCGATCGACGGGCGGCGATAACGTTGCTCGTCAAATCCGCCATACTTGAGAAACACGTCACGTCGCATTGCGCCGCATCCGGCCCAAAAGGTTGTGATTAAACCGGCCGACCGACAATGTGTGTAATGGTGAAACATGTTCCGATACTGCGAGAAGAAGCTGGGATCTGCCGGGGCGACGTCATATGTACCGATGACAGCGGCGAGATCCTGATCCCCGGCGAATTTCTGCATGATCCGCTCAATGGTGTCTGGGTAAACACATACGTCCGCATCGACGAAAATGACGAATTCGCTCTCAGTTTGCCGGACACCTCGATTCCTCGCTCGAGCCGGCCCACCGGGTCCGTCGATCCGAAGGTACCTGTAACCAAAGCGGTCCACAAGTGGTTTGATGGACTCGGTAGAGCCATCATCGACGACCAGCACATCAAAGTGCGTATACGTCGACCGGGCCAGAGCCTCGAGACATTGTTCCAGGTCCCTCCCGGCGTTATATGCTGGCACGATCACCGTGAACCTGACCGACTCCGCCGGAGCAGAACGGTCAGGCCCTCCAATATCCGATGGGGTTGTTTGACGGTTCACGTCTATTGCTCGCTAAGGAGTCATCGCTGTTGAAACCGAACGGCGGGATGCACCTTGATCGCTGTTTACTGTCTCAATGAAGTCCAATGTTAATATCCCGTGCATCCGTCTTCTCTATAGCGTCATCCGAAACCGGAACGTAAAGGTCCGCGTAGATTCCGCGGGCCTCTATGCGGACCAGCCGATGGTGACCGCTCAAGGGGTCCGTTACTCTCGTTGGAGGTGGGAGCCCTTCGAAGCCCAGCACCCATATGCGCGCATGAGGTCGCTTCGACAGGATCTGGGCATGATCACGGGCTACAAACGTGTGCTGGTCCGGATCGAGATAGTAGAAGATTGGTGTAGTGGCCCAATGTTTAAAGATGAACCATAGGTCTCCCGGCTGCGCCTTCGTTGCGACTTGAGCCGCTAGTGCCGAATAGTCGGTGGGAGAATGCGGCTGCTTCCGATACTCCAGAAACCCGGCGATGTTGAGTGAGAACAAAAGCACTATGGCCAGTCCGCTCGCAAGGCGCGCCTTGCACAGGCGGATAGCACCCACACTGACGATCAACATCAGATACGGCGCGAACATGGAAACTGTTCGGCCCGCTATTAGGGGAATGGCCATCGAGACCAGAGCCAGCAGGCCCACCGGAACGACGGCCAGGAACGTAACCAGCCAAATCGGCCCAAGAGGCGCGCCAATGCGCGACTCAAGCCATCCGGCAAGGAGGCCCCGCCGAGCAACGCAATCCGCAGATAGAACCAGGAGTGGAATGACCCCACATGTTACAATCGCACCAGTTCGCTTCGCCAGCCAGGAGAACTCTCTGTGGTGAGTTTTCCAGGCAAAGGCCTCAATCGACACGAACGCCAGTGTTGCGGCCGCGTAGAGCACCCATCTCGGGCAGCCTATAGTACTCTGGCTGGTGACCTTGGTCTGCCGACGCGTCCGCAGCACCCCAACGACCAACAGCAGGGCGCAGCCAAGGCTCGCCGCCCAGCCAAGCCATGGGACAACCTTGAGGGTCCCACCCCTGTACCCCACGTACAGGAGGCGGAAATAGCCTTGTACGGAGGACCACACGTCGGTCGACAGATAACTGGGCCGGCCAGACTGGAACGCAGCAATTGCAAGCAGTGGACTCGCCAATGCCATCGCAAATAACTGCCACTGTGCCTGAGGCGCCACTCGACGACCAAGCGGGATCGGCCCAAACTGAACGTACAGCATGTGGGTTATCAGAATCAGCCAGAAGAAGTGAGACATCGACAGACCGACCAAGATTGCAAGGACATAAGCGCCGATTACAAGCCGCTGGCGCGAACGATCACCCCAATAGGATTCGATCAGCAAGACCGTCGCCAGAACACCGAGAAAGGATACCAGCGGGTACATCCTTGCTTCCTGGGCCAAATAGATTGGCAGGCCCGCCGTCGCCCACAGAAAACTGCCAAGCACCCCGGCCTCTCGAAGGCCCAAGCGTGCACCGAGCAAGTAGATCAACAGAATCGTAGCCGCGTCCATAACGGCAGAGGGCAACCGGATGGCCAGCGGGTTGTAGCCAAAGCACATAGTCCAAGGCAGCATGAGCAGATAATAGCCAGGGGGGTGGCATTCGGTGAGTATGGTAGAGGTGATCGTCGCGCGAAGCGTCAGTCGGGGCCCAGGTATCGACATATCCGGCGGCAGCCGTACTCCCGGTACGTAGATCTCATTATGATCGATGGTGTCATCGCCCAATCCACTAAGCCGCAATCCAGCGCCTACAACCAGCGCAACGAAGACCAGAATCGGAGCGATTCGGGCGAAGGTACTCTGGGTTACTGTAGCATCCTCATCCGGCATGGAAGTCGCCTGCCTTAGCTCCGTGGAGTTGAACCTGCGTGTCTTGTCCTTCAAGCGTCTGTCTTCACTCTTCACGATGGTCCCTGTCTTTCTTATATCCTGAATGTCATTAAAAATGTAAACACTGCTTGCCCATAGGTTGAACAAAATAAATCCAGCAAGGACCTTTGCCAGTAGATGAACATTAAAAGGATTAAATGAAAAGATCAGCTCTGCAAAATGAATAAGTTCTTAATCCACTGCTGAGGTTGCATGCCTACTATTATATATTTGAATTGCGAGATCATTTTTTACCATTAAAACCTGTGCTTATAATGCAAAGAACGGGATGAATCTATCTCGTTATCCGCTCTTTTTTTATTTACTGATATATAAGTCCTTAGTACCCTTCTTGATAACACGAACTTTAATCAATGATTTTATCCTCATAACACCTTAGAGCAGCAAGAATGGTCTTGTCCATATCATAATATGAATAGTCTCCAAGACGGCCCCCAATAATAACTTTTTCCTCATTTTCAGATAGGTCTTTATACTTTTTAAACAACTCGTGATTTCTCTCTGTTGCAACGGGATAAAAAGGTGTTCCATCACCTGAGCCTGCCGTCTCAAAAAATATGACAGATTTCTGAATCTTATCTTTTCTTTCAGGATGTAAATGCTTTGGTTCATGAATTCGTGTAAATTTTGTTTCTAGATCAGCATAATTCATGACCGATGTCCCTTGGTAATCATTTACATCAACAATTTCTTTTTCCAAAGAAATGCTTCTCCATTCCAATTTTCCGTATTTATAGTCGTAAAATTGATCTATAGGTCCTGTATAAATAACTTTCTTTCGTATATCGAAGTCGTTTCTATTTTCAAAGTAATCACAATTTAACTCAACATGTATTTTTGGAGAGTTCAAAAGATTGTTAAAGACGTTCGTATAGCCTTTTAGAGGAATACCCTGCCATCGGGCATCCACAAAATAGTCTTCACTGTAATTATATCTTACAGGCAGTCGGGTTATAATACCTGGTGGCAGTTCTTTAGGATCCTTATTCCATTGTTTGATCGTATAACCTTTGATAAAGGCTTCATAAAGTGGCCTCCCAATCAGAGATATCGCCTTTTCTTCAAGGTTTTTGGGTTCCACAATCCCTTCCCTTTTAATTTCATTCTTGATGAATTCTTTGGCCTCATAAGGCTTCAGATTAAGGTTATAGAAGGAGTTAATTGTCTCAAGATTTATCGGCATCTGGTAGACTTTATTCTTGTAGGTCGTTAAAACTTGATGATGATAAGAGTTGAATTCAGTAAATTTGGTTATATAATCCCATACTTTTCTCGATGAAGTATGAAAGATATGCGTCCCATATGTATGAACTTCTATACCGGTCTCTGCATCGATTTCAGAATAGCAGTTCCCACCTATATGGGATCGCTTGTCAATGACTAATACCTTTGATCCTAAATCGTTGGCTATCCGCTCAGCAATCACACTTCCAAAGAATCCTGCCCCTACAATAAGATAATCATATACCTGGGAACGTGATAAGTGCATGCTAAAACCAGATTCTTGATGAGGCGCTCGTGTTCTATCGATTCCAGTATAACAATACCTCTACCTGGCAGCGCCCAGTTTGTCCGCAGGCATCAAGCCCAGTTCAATGAATTTGGCAGCCAGACATTTAGCAACATAGGTGCCTGCTTCAGCGTTTGGGTGGCTGTCGTTGGGCAGGCGCATGTCACGCCAACCAATCGGGTGCCGTGCACAGAGATCGACCAATGGAAACGAGAAATCATCAAAAAGCGGATAGTCAAAGGCACCCTTGTCACCCCAAAAATCCCAGAAGACAAGGATAAATGCTGCCCCCGCTGCTTCTACCTCTTTCCCCATCGCGTCGATGAGTGCCCGAGATATTTCAGGGCTGGTTTTCGGCCCCCACCTGAGCCAAGCCCGCTGCACAATCACCCATAGCCGCAGACAGCTGTAATCCTCGATCCGGACCGGCGTCCTCTTCAGATAAACTGAACCGTCACGCTTTAGACCAAACAAGGGTTTTGTACCCACCATGCGCAAGCCATGAAAGAGCAAGCGACGATCGTAGTTCCGGTTGCGATTGACGTGGTCTGGAAGGAAAGTGTAGACAACGGCGATTGTATTAAAATCGTACATGTACCGCTGTAATCGGAGCCAGGCCTGATCTGTTCCGTAGGCTTCGACGCCCAGATTGACAACCTGATAAGGGAAGTTCGGATACGCAGACAACTGGCCGATAAAGGTGTCTTCAAAAGGCAAGCCGTAACCTACGGTATAAGAGCAGCCGACAAAAATCACAGTTGGCCGGTTGGGATCTAGACGAGTGTCTGGCTTCGGCACGAGTATGCCTTGCGCATTAGTGTGGACGGGCACCGGCGGCTGTCCTTTGACAAAGGTCTGCCTCACCGACTGATTCGGAATATAAGTCCAACCCAATATGGGATCATATTGCACCCGCTTAAAATCAGCCGGTTCCCAGGTAACCCGCAACGGGTCACGAAAGAGGCGCAGGCCTAACTCCATCGCGCCTAAACACAAAAAAGTCGAGACACTCAGTGTAATAAGGGCAAATATGAGCGTTTTGCCCGAAGGTGCGTATTTGGAAAACCAAATATTAACCTGTCGCTGGCCCATAAAAATAAATACTGCTATAACGGCCATTAACAATTGGCTCCCGAATGCGACGGGGCGCATATCGCATATTTTCCAATTTAGCGAGACGACCTGTTCTATCAGGGGCGGCCAGAGCAAAATGGCCGGTACCAAGCAGACTATAAACAGCCATATAGCTGGCGTCATAGGATTTAAAGATGAATCATCCATAATTAATATTTATTTTTGAGAGTGCAGCAAGTTGTTTTTCCATGCTGTCAATCGATGCAAGTAGGGAAGATTTCTCTTAATGGCATAAAGGTTTAATGACGTGCTCTGATATGAGTTTTATTAGAATATTATCCCAGAAGTATATGGAAAAACCATAGTAAAGAGACACATTAAGTTCCCTGTTATCTGGCTTGATTTCTCAACTGATCGAGGAAGTTATTAGCATTTTGAATATACTTTCTCCTATATGGTATAATGTATGACATTAGATTGTAATAATGAGGTACTCCCAGTTGTCCAGACCAATTTTGGCTCTCTATAAGGTGAAAACTGTGGCGTTACATAGGACCTGTCCGTCAGTTGCTTGGCTTGGGGGCAAAGCTAAGCAACTGAACCCATTCTCAAAGTACACCTCAGCAGGGGTTCGATAATCCAGGCTCTGGTGCAGCCTGCGATTATTGTAGAAATCAAAGTACCTGTCCAAACCATCAACTGCCTGCCGGCCATCCCGATACTCATTCAGGTAAACCCGCCTGTGGCGGGTAAACTTCCTCGTACTTAACCGTCTGCCAGAGCCGCTCAGAAAAGACATCGTCAAAGACCCTGCCTCTGCCGTCCATGCCGATAGCTATCTGGGCCTGCTCCAGCCGAGAGCTAAAATCCCTGCTTGTAAACTGGCTGCCCTGATCGGTGTTGAAAACTTGCGGCTTGGCAATCCTAAGAGCCTGTTCCAACGCCTCTACACAGAACAGAGACTCCAGACTGTTTGACAGCGACCAGCTCTGGAGAAAGACCATGCATACGATCCTCACTACCAGAGCGGTAGTAAAAATCGTTAGGAAATGTTTTCTGGAAAGAGATGAGATATTCTCATGCTCTTGCTCGCTGCTTGCCATTTATTGCATTTCTTAAAACAATGCATAAATGAAAGGAGCTATCGCACTACTTTCAGTGAAAACAATCAAAGCACCAAGCAAGATAAGCACAATCACAATGGGGAGTAGCCAATATCGTTTTCTAAACTTGAGAAACTCCCAAAATTCTGAAATAATAGGAGACTGTAGCAGCAAAACAGAGATTTTTTAAATAGTTTCGGTCCCTCTGGCCGACATTTTCAACATAGAAATAGTAACCTATGTTGGAGATTGTCGCA
>Ga0315312_1002066_pt1 | contig 14406 bp, 11 predicted proteins | sample TDP7_MG_FD_203629 | JGI IMG/M metagenome (GOLD analysis project Ga0315312, IMG submission 203629) | Freshwater sediment microbial communities from Lake Towuti, South Sulawesi, Indonesia - TDP7 | ecosystem: Environmental > Aquatic > Freshwater > Lake > Sediment | place: Indonesia: South Sulawesi... | reverse complement strand
GATAAGGGAGAGGCTTCTCAGAACGGTTGTAAAGGCCAGGGGCTCCGTCTCCTTGGTAAGGGGCCAACCATACTTCTTCCCCTCGGAGATCGTGAGGCAGAGATAGGTGAGTAATCAGAAGGAGGGATGAACCTGATGGGAAGGATAACGCCTTCATTCCGCCAGCTCTTCATGTCGGAGGTAGAGGAGCTGAAGAGGGGCTTCTACAGGGCCATTCTGGACTCAGGCCACAGAGAGGCCTTCAGCCTGCTTATCCGAGCCTAGTGCTCAGAGGACTATGTGATGTCAAACGCCAACATACCGTGCGTCTAAGATAACATGAACCTGATGGCGAGCGTTCACAACTACTCACTATCTTTCGAGTTTATTCTAAAAGCCGTTTGTCAAAAAGTTGTTCTTTCGTTTCATTATAATATTTATCCGTAGGGAAAAGGCGATCGATGGGAATACGCGCGATGATGGTCGGACTATATTTATAAATCAAGTTCCAACGGTCTGTTTCATTCCGTCAAGTGAGCATCTAAGGAGCCAATCGCGCGATTCAGCCTTTCTTCAACTGCCTTTTGGCGAAAATGGCAGCACAAACAGGAAATGGCCCAAGCCGCGAAAGATATTATCCCCCTCGAAGAGAACATTTATCTATGGATGGTCACCTAAGATAATAAAAGGTAAAAAACGATGAGTTTGCAAACAACGGCCGGCGGAACTCCGGTCCTGATACTCAGGGAAGGAAGTAGCAGGACTCGGGGAAAGGATGCGCAGAGGAACAACATAGACGCGGCAAAGGCTGTCGCGGAGATAATCAAGAGCTCGCTCGGTCCTAGAGGGATGGACAAGATGCTGGTGGATTCCCTTGGCGACGTCGTGATAACGAATGATGGAGCCACGATTCTCAAAGAGATGGAGGTCGAGCACCCCGCGGCCAAGATGATGGTTGAGGTCGCCAAGACAACGGACTCTGAAGTGGGAGATGGAACAACCTCGGCGGCCGTCCTAGCGGGAGAGCTGCTCAAAAAGGCTCAGGATCTTCTTGATAACGATGTGCACCCAACCATTGTTGTCGATGGATACGAACTGGCTGCAAACAAGGCGCTGGAATTCCTGAAGGAGATCGCTATCAGCGTAAAGCCAGATGACAGCGAGACGCTGAAACGCATAGCCATGACCGCCCTGGCGGGTAAGGTAGTGAGGGAGAGCAGCGAGAAGCTGGCCGACATCACGGTAGAGGCAATTCTTCGAGTCGCAACGAAAGAGGGGGACAAGTACGCAGCAAGCCTCGATGACATCAAGGTTGAGAAGAAGTCTGGAGGCTCCATCGACGAGACTACGCTGATTCAGGGAATCGTCCTAGACAAGGAGGTCGTCCATTCTGGAATGCCAAAGCGGCTTAGAAATGCCAAGATCATACTCCTTAACTCCCCCCTTGAGATAGAGAAGACGGAGTTCGACGCCAAAATTAGCATCGCCAGGCCGGAGCAGATCAAGGAGTTCATAGACGAGGAGCAAAAGTTGCTCAAGGATATGGTGGAGAAGGTGAAGGCGACGGGGGCCAATGTCGTGGTCTGCCAGAAGGGAATAGACGATGTGGCTCAGCACTACCTGGCGAAGGCTGGAATACTGGCCGTGAGGAGGGCTAAGGAATCCGATATGGAAAAGACCGCCAAGGCAACCGGCGCAAGGATTGCCACCAGCCTCGACGACATCACCCCTGCGGATCTAGGGCAAGCGGGTATGGTCGAGGAGAGGAAGATCGGAGAGGACAAGTGGGTCTTCATAGAGGAGTGCAAGAACCCGAAGTCGGTAACTATACTGATAAGGGGTGGGACGGAGAAGTTCGTGGACGAGGCCGAGAGGGCCGTTCACGACGCGCTGATGGTCGTCAAGGACGTCGTGACCTACCCGCACATTGTCGCTGGCGGGGGCGCTCCCGAGGTCGAGGTGGCGCTCAGGCTGAACAAGTTCGCCGAGAAGATCTCCGGAAAGCAGCAGCTGGCAATAAAGAAGTTCGCAGAGGCTAGCGAGATCATTGCATCGTGCCTTGCGGAGAACACAGGCCTTGACCCAATAGATATCCTGACGGAGCTGAGGCACAGGCACGAGAATGGCGAGGTCTGGGCAGGGGTTGATGTGCAGGGTTGGAAGACAACCGACATGTATACGCTGAACGTATTGGAGCCGCTCTCCGTCAAAGAGCAGATCATCAAGTCGGCCGGTGCAGCCGCAAGCTCGATCCTGAGGATTGACGACATGATAGCATCGGGCAAGCTCAAGGAGCCATCAAAGCCACCTAAGCCGCCGGGCGGAGAAGAGGGCGGGGAATTCGACTAGGGGCCAGCCCAACAGCAGCTTAGAGCTCATAAGAAGCTACTTCGAAGCGGGTGGATGCGCTCCTACCGTTCCGCTATACAAACCCCAAAGGGAGTGCAGTATGGGCATTTGGCTACTGAAAAGCATCTGATAGGAAGAGCTCCCCTTGAATGATGGCGTAGGAACAGTCATATCGCCTCAATAACTTATGTAGATAAACAGTTATAATAGAATCATCGATAGGGTGGCTACAAGGGGGGAATTAAGCGTCCAGAGATTAGAAGAAGAGATCAAGAGGATTTCAGTGGAGACCATGGTATTGGCTCAATTTACAGAGCCAAAGAATTGGGTTTGGAAAGTGATGAAGTTCTATGATTGGGGATGGATCAGATAGATCGAGAGGTATAAATAGGAGATTAAGTCAACGACTTCAACCAGTTTCAATATCCGTAGAGATCGTTAAAAAGGGGCTAAATTGAGGACTATTATCAATTCGAACCTAATTAGGTTCGAAAACCTCCCCCCGCACCCTTCATCCCTAAACTAAATTAGAGGTCCTAGTAGTTCCTTCTCGGGGATGGCGAATGAAAACCAATCCATGATGATAAAAATAAAAAATACTGCCCGTGCAAGTGCTAAAAAGCGTCACTCAGACACCGGACAACTTTGCTGATATAACTAATGTCTAATATCGGCGCCCTGTGCCATATGAACGCGTGGTCCTATGCTTCTGGAAGCACTCATTGCAGTAGACCGGTCTTCCCTGGGTCGGCTGGAATGGTATCTCGCATTCTTGACCGCAGTCCGAGCAGGTTGCCTTGAACATCTGCCGGGGCTGGCGTCTTTCAAATCCCATACATTCTCACTCCTTTATAGTAGTTATACGAAAGAAAAACCCTCTCGGGATTCGCTTCCCGTATACTGACCCATTTGGGCTGGCTACCCCCTAATAAAGGTATTGATGCGGTTCTCAACTGCGCTCTCCAGCTCAAAGAGAATGTTGATGAGAAGAAGTATGGTTGGATGAAGGAACTATATGATCAAGCAAAGTAGAGAGAGGGTTTCGAAGATGGGGTATTATATATATTAACGTTTCACAAGCGTGCGCTTATAGCTCCAACTGAACTTGAACCGCCCGGTCGTATCGTTTTCCATCCTCGGCAACTCCAAACTCTATCAGAAATACTGCCCTCTGCAGCTGTAGAAATTTGTGGGCAGATCGACGTTTCTGCCTCAGGGTCACCCCTCGATAAGTCACCGTAATCCCCTCCTTGGTTTCAACTTTCGACTTTACAGCCACGACACACAGATTGTAGAGGGCCCCTTTAGGAAAGCCCAACTTTCCGTCAAGCACCTCAAGGTAGTCCTTCGATGTAATGTGAGCCCTCCTTGCTCCCGAACGGTAACCCATATCTCTGAGTTAGGTTTCGCTCCTAATCAGCTTTGCCCCTCCTCTCTTCCCAGCTCGTACGTAGATCTTCTCATATCTTAGTCATTGTAACAGGAATGATTGTCACTAAGGGATTACCCACGAGTAACCCCAGCTTGCCATTTGATCTATCACGGCTTTACAGTTTCGTTGACTGGTACCTGTATGAACGGTATTGCTCCACTGCCCATGAAGGTCGGTAGTTTACCATCCCATCGTTCTAGAGCTGTCCATTGCAGGATCAGCGAGTCCAGTTGTTCTCTCCTCAGCCTGAGGGCCTCCGCGTCCGCTTCGGCCTTTCTAACCGTCGCGTTGTAGTACGCTTCCGCTTCTATCACTATCCTCTGGGCTTCGTAACGGATCTGCTCCAGTTTGTTCTTCGCTTCTAACGCCCTCTGCGCGGCCACCACTTTGGCCTCGATGGCCTGGGCGAATTGCGGGCTGAACTGGAAGTTGGTTATGCTGACGGTCAGGACCGTGATGTGATATTCCTTTAACTTATTGGTGAGTACTTCATCGAACTGTATCACGACCTCGGGCCTCCTTGTTACGAGTTCCTCAGCCGTGAACATCGCCGTAGCCGCCTTGATGCTCTCTTGGATGGTTGGATTGATGACCCTCTCCTCGTAGTCGGTCCTCAGGGTCTTGTAAATCACGTCCACGAATCCCGGATCCAATTGGTAGTTGACCGCAACGGTGGTGCTGACTTCCTGAAGGTCTGACGATGCCGCGTTCTCCGTCGTCTCCGCCTTTCGTATCGTCATGTCCATCAGGACGATGTCCTGCGCGACCGGAGTGATGAACCTTAGCCCGGGCTCCACGACTCCCGTTACTTCGCCCCACGTCAGCACGACTCCTTTATAACCTGCTGGGATTATCCTGATCGAAACCCAACCTAAGTATGCGACGACTATCGCTATGAGGATCACGCCGATCGTCACTTTGATGAGCTTTGACCGCAATGATGAGCCGCCTTCTTCAACTTTCCTTTCCATTACATCACCTACTTTGACCGGTTGATCTATTCCTTAATATGCATTCTGTGGGAGAATATGCAAGGGTGTCTCAGATTCGGGTGCAATAGAAGATGTGTCGCGTGACCAGGCTGAACTCAGTTCGCATGTCAATACCCCTTGAACTCTACAACCTAATTGGGAATATGAGGCCAACAGTAGCGAGCTTTGCCGGGCTATTTTCCGAATTCCTCATAACTTACAATCTGATCTAGTTTCTTCCTCTTGTGAATAGGATGCTTTCCCGATGAAACAAGTTTTTCCAGCGGATATCCGAGTGCCAAGAGCGCAACGACCCTATAATCTTCAGGGATTTTTATTAACTGCTTCACCTTATCTTCAATAAAGCTACCAATCCAACAAGTGCCCAAGCCTTCGCTTGCAGCCGCCAGCACGATGTGTTCCAGCGCTATCGTTACGTCGACCCTATACCAACTTGGTGAGGCTTTCTGGTCGCCGCATCCGACGACGACAACGGGGGATTCGGTTAGGAATCCCGCCCATCTGCCTTTCGAGAGTTGTTCGCGCTTGTCCCTGTCTGTTACGAAGATGAAGTGCCAGGGCTGTATGTTGCTGGCTGAGGGCGCAAGCTGCGCGGCTTCTGCGATCTTAAGTAACAATTTTTTCGGAACTGGCTTCGGACTATATTCGCGAATGGACCTTCTGGTCCTGATGGCTTTGAAAACGTCCATGGATGCCACACCCCTCAGGTTGCCTGCCTCGGCTGAGATATATCGATTACCATAATGAATCACCTGGAACTCCGGGCCAGTGCCACACAAACCTTTAAATATCGTAAAATTGCATTCCTTCTAAGAGGCATATGAAGGTCGATTATCGGGTACGGCATTAATTCTAGTCTAGTGCGGGGATCGACCTCATTTGACGTTGGTGAAATCCATGCAATTCACGCCCAAGATTGAGGAAAACAGGTGGAACATCGGAAGGGAGAAGGAGATATTCGAACGGTGGATTCGGGAGAAGGTCTATTCATGCGACATGGAAGACAAGAAGGGCATATTCACAATCGACACCCCTCCACCCTATCCATCGGGAAGGCCCTGGCACATCGGCGCAGCTGCTCACTACTCCCAGATAGACATGATCGCCAGGACCGCGAGGATGCAAGGACACGAGGTCTACTTCCCAATTGGCATCGACAGGAACGGGGTGCCCGTCGAGAAGTACACGGAGAAGAAATATGGCATAAAGATGCACGAGACCCCGAGGGAGAAGTTCATCAAGCTAGCAGCAGTTGCGCTGGATGATCTGGAGGCGGAGATGATAGGGATAATGAAGAGCATGGGGATGAGTGGCGATTTCGACAACTATTATAGAACTGATTCCGAATCATACAGGAGGTTGACTCAGGAGACCTTCATCCAGTTATGGGAAAGGGATTTAATCTATGAGGCGACAAGGCCCAACAACTATTGCATTGACTGTGGGACAACGATAGCCGATGCTGACATTATCTACGAAGAGATACCAACTTCACTCGACTACATAAAGTTCAAGCTGGCTGGGACAAATAATTTCCTGACCATAGCAACGACCAGGCCAGAGCTGATCAGTTCCTGCCAAGCAATTTTGATCAACCCAAACGATCCCCGCTATACCCATCTTCAGGGAAATAAAGTGATATTGCCAATCTTCAATAGGGAAGTACCGATAATGGCCAACCCGGCTGCTGATCCTCAGTTCGGAACTGGCGTTGTCATGATATGTAGTTACGGTGATTACACTGATGTCAGGCTTATCAGGGAACTGGGTCTCAAGGAGATCATGGCCATTAACGAGGAGGGGAGAATGACAGAAGCGGCCGGAAAATATGCTGGATTGACGATCAATGTTGCCAGGAAGAGGATCGTGGAGGATTTGGATGAAGGGGGGCTGATGGAAAAGAAGGAGCAGATCAAACACAGGACTCCGATGTGCGATAGGAGCAAGACGCAGATAGAGATAATCTCGATGAGGGAATATTATCTGAAGCAGATGCCTTACCTGAAAGACATCCGGAAAATCGCAGAGAAATTGATCTTCCATCCGGAAGAACATAGGCAAATCCTATACAATTGGATCGATTCGATAACGATAGACTGGCCGATCTCCAGGAGGAGGTTCTATGGGACCGATGTGCCGATCTGGTATTGCAGGAAATGCGGGAGGCCAAACCTACCAAAACCTGGCCGTTATTATCAGCCCTGGAAGGAAGATCCGCCTTTCGTAAAGTGCAGTTACTGTGATGGAAGGGAGTTTGAGGGCGAGACGAAAACTTTCGATACCTGGTTCGATTCAGGCATCTCGCCACTCTTCATCTCGAAGTATACGAGGGATGAGGTATTTTTCAAGAAGACCTTCCCGAATAGCATCAGGCCACAGGCAAAGGACATAGTCAGGACCTGGCTTTACTACACGATACTCAGGTGCTTCCAGCTGACGGAGAAACAGCCATGGACGCATGCATGGGTGATGGGCTATGGCGTTGATGAGAGGGGTGAAAGGATGAGCAAGAGCAAGGGCAATGTCATGGATCCCATACCCATGCTCGAGAAATATGGCGCCGATGACTTCAGGTTCTGGAATGCCTCTGAGGGCAACCTCGGCTCCGATTTCAGATGCTCGGAGGAGAAGATAGCCTCTTCATCTAAATTCCTGACAAAGCTCTGGAATATCGCCAGGTTCATCTCGTCCTTTCCAGTTGAGAGCGGAACTGTGAAACCGACCGAGACCGATGCGTGGATGCTGGCGGAATTGAGCGAGCTCATAGGGGATTGCCTGAGGGGATATGAGGATTTCAATTTCTTCGTCCCCACGACGAGGATTAAGGACTTCACGTGGAACCTTTTTGCCGCACACTACGTCGAGATGGTCAAGACGAGGGCTTACGGGCGCGGGTTTTCGGAGCAGGAGCAGAAGGCCGCGTGGTTTACATTGCACACCTGCATGAGGAACATATTGCTATTGCTTGCCCCAATCATGCCATTCATAACGGATTACATCTGGGGGATACTTTATGGCAAGAGGTCAATCCACGGGGAGAAGTTCCCGAAGGCCGAATGGCCCACTGGCCCGGCGGATCTGACCGAAAAGCTGTTGGAATTCAATTCGATGATCTGGAACGCGAAGAAGGAGAGGGGGTTATCCCTGAAGGATGGCATCGAAATGGAGATCCCAGTCTATCTTAAGCCCTTAGGGAAAGACCTGATGGCGATGCATAACATCTAAAAAAAAACCTAGTTCATAAGATGAGTTCCGGATTACGCAGCGCGTCCGGTATGACTAATTGCCATCACTCACCCAATAACTGATCATGGCGCGAAAAAAAGGTGCTGGGGGCGGGACGACTCGCGTGAGAGAATGCTCTCCCAGCGTTTCGAGCCCGCGGTTTCCAGATATCCCCCAGATTATGAGTCGCGTCACCTTTTCTGGCGCTCTAGTCTATGGAGCATATCTAACCAGGTTGCTCGAATTCGCTTTTCGCGCTTTTTCTGAGCCACCCCAGCAAGTTTGGCCACCATCTCACCGGATTAAAGCTTTTCACCCAGGTGCCCCACGAGCTAATGGGGGTCGGTATTGGCTGTCGATCTGTAACGTAACCCCGCCCAAGTTCAACGATCAAGGGCCTGGATGAGGGGACTGAGTTCTCTTGATCATCCTAGCGGCATCTTCGTACATCCTTACCGAGTGGAACGAGATCATGATCCTCTTCTTTTGCCCCAGATATTTGCCAGCCATCTCGATTGTGCGTTCGAGTTGAGTATCCCTAACACTATACTGGCCTCGACGTATCACTTCCCTCGCGGGGCCGAAGATCCTGGAGTAGACGAGTTGATTCGTATAGGCCGGTTCCTGATACGAGAGATCCGCGGAGTGCGTCACATCCGTTTCCCTCAAGATCCTGCGCAGGGCCGACCTGGCCTTGGCGGTATTCCACGCCTTGCCCCTCGTCTCCCAGACCAGTGAAAATCTCCCCCTCTCCGCCCCTGCGAAGAATTGTTCTGCGGCCTCCAAATTCGCCTCGGTCGGCCCGAATGAGGGGGGCGAAGTGTAGACTAGCGCCTCTCCCCCGAGCGTCTCGCAGAACCTCTTCATGTGCGTCTGGGCTCTTGACGTCTCCTCCGATGCGCCCATCCTGTGTCTGTGGGTTATGTCCCTGTGGGCCCTGACCGAGAAGACGAAGCCCTTGGGCACTCTCCTCCTCCAGTCGTAGGCCACCCGCAGTGGGACATAGCTGTAGAAGCTCGAGTTGACCTCCACGAATCTGTAGCACCTCGAGTAATTGGCCAACTTGTCCCCCGGGGTGAGGAAGTACTGCCATCCGCCGGCTCCGATCAGCAGGTTGCGATCGGTGGCATAACCAAGGCCGACGGAGACATCCGACCTCAAAGTCCTGGATGGCATCGCCACTCACTCACTCGCTCGGCTTCTCGGCCATCTTGAACTTCCACATGCCCCTTTCGAGGCTCAGTCGCTGGAGGATCGCGTGAGCGCTTCCCTCCGGCAAGGCCAAGAGGAACGCCCCCAGGTGCTTGCACATCCTCTTCTCCCCCAATCCCTTTGCCCAATCATCGCAATCGTGTTCGATCGATCTGTCTTCGCAATCGATCGCGATCACGTATTCCCTGACGTGGCCCCTGACGATCGAGCCGGTGACCTCGTCGACCGCTATCTCCGCGGTCGGGATCTCCCTGGCCCTCCTCAGCCGCGTCGGGTCCATGAGCGCCGCGAGGAGTTCGTCCACCCCCGCCTTGTGGGGCATTGCCTCAGCGCGAGCTTCGGATGTCTGTAACTTCGCCTGCTTGGCCCGCTTGACCTTCTTGGACCCGTCGATGAAGTCCGTGATCCTCTTCCTCGCGGCAGCCTGCTCCGGCGTTGCAACGCCGAGCATCTCCATGATCCTCAGGCAGTTCTCCGGCGCATAGCCGTGGAAGTGGTTGTTGAAGAATCCATACGTCTCCTTCGTCTGCCTGCCTATCTCATTGATCTTCGGAACCCACTCCTGGAGCTGATCGTCGCTGTACCTGAAGTTGAACCAGGGCGCCGTTCCGTGTCCGTGCCACCTCACGTATGCGAAGTCAGCCGTGATCTTCACATCGGGGGGCAGGAGCGGCTCGTCCACTATCGTGTAGGCCACGCCGTGTCTCCGGAGCAAGGACCACGTCTCCTCCCTGAGCCACGAGGGATTTCTGAACTCCACCGCATACCTGAAGTCGGACGGCAAAGCCTCGAGGTAGCTTGCCAAGTCCCCAAGCCTTTCGTATGCGAAGGACGGCGGAAGTTGCAGCAGCAGGGCCCCGATCTTCCTCGCCCTGCCAAGTGGCCGCATCAGCTCCAGGAACCTGTTGGTGTCGTCAATGAGTTGGGCGCTCGGCTCCAGTTTTGCTTCGTGTGTTATGAGCTGCGGGAACTTGGCCGTGAAGACGAAGTCAGTGGCGGAACTCCTCGCGAGCCCCAATATCATCCCGGGCGTCGGATACCTGTAGAATGTGGAGTCTATCTCGGCAGTCCTGAAGAGGCGATTGTAGTAACTGAACTTCCTCAGCTTTTCCGGATAGAGGGGACCGACCCACTCGTCGTAGGACCAGCCCGAGCAGCCAAGCATCAGATCCAAGCCTAATAGCTCCGCTCAGGTCTTTGGGCCCCTGTGTCTGGTCGCCTCATTCACAAGTGCGCCCGCTATGACCATCAGCCCCCCGAGGATGAACACGTAGGCCAAGACGGTAGTGGCCGTAAACCTCCCCTCGATGTATTCGCCCGCGAAAAATCCAAGGGCGAAGAGGAAGATGCCCCCGAAGGCAGAACCCAAGGCACTCGAGACCCCTGCCCCGAGCGGGATCTTGATGACGGCTAGGATGAAGCTCCACGCCCCGAGCATGTAGGTCACGAGTATGAAGGAGTCATAGATGTCGGGGTAAGAGGAATACGGGGGCAGTCCTTTGTACGTGCCCATGCTCCTTAGAAAGGACAAAATCCTCGAGGGGAGGTTAACGTGCTGAGACCAGACGTATCCCACGACTATCAGGAAGACCCCTAACGATATGAGGTCGAGTATCGATTCCCTATCTCTCTTCCTGGCGTTTGCCAAGATGCCCTACCTTGGCCTATGACGGCCTAGTTCATATAAAAATGATTCGAGGGACGTGTTTTAGGTTGATGCGGAGATCGACAATCCATCTTAGGATAGGTTGATGAGGCGCCGGGAGCGGGATTTTCACACCCCATACTGAGCGGTCTGTGCCTGCGGGTTTTTACCCGCAGATTGAATTCGCGAACGCGACATGCGTTACCCGCGCGACACAGAGTGTCACAGACTGACTGCAAGGCCCTTAGCAGGCCTGCTCCCTACCAAGCTGGGAGATCCCGGCACACATCCCTGTTATCGGACGAGAATATATATATCCTTTACAACATTGTGATTGTAACCTCAAGATGGAGCCTTGTGTGCTCCGATGAGGTTCCAACGCTTACAGTTCATGCCGTTTCTACTATTTTACGCCTTTGGACCAGAAGTCGGGCAACCAGTCCTTCTCCGCAACGAGTATTTCGTCAAGGAGCGCCTCCGCCACCTCTGCGGACTTGGCGTATCCGTCCATGAGCAGGGCCTGAACGGCCAGGCTCCTGTCCCCAGTCAGGGCTGCATCTATCGTGATCTCGTATTGGTGCAGGCGATCGGCGAGCACTGCCGCTATTCCCTTCGGAAACGACCCCATGCACAGGGGATGGACGCCCATCGGATCTATGTACGCTGGCACCTCCAGCGTGCCCCACGGCGGGAGGTTCGATATGATGCCGAGGTTCGGGACATTGATGCCCGGAAAGAGCGTGGACCTGCCGAGGGCCATGGCCTCCATCAGGGTTATGGCCGTGGCCTCTTCGCCCACCTCGAGTGAGTCTATCTCCCTCTTCCCGGAGATTATGTCGTTCAGCATCTTCTCGAAGCGGGCTCTGAACTCATAGTCGTAGATCGTGCCCTTCAGGTCGAGGGCGATCTTGTACTTCTCAACGGCTTCCTTGTGCATGAAGAGGTCCGGGAAGAATTCCGCGACGTGGTGGCCTATCCCGACGGAGGGGAGGAGACCGAAGACATCGTACAGCTGGACGTGCATCGGATCTAGACGTGGCACACTCCCCCTCGCCGCCATCTCCTTCAGCATCGGGTATCCCGCCCTGCCCTTGACCGTGAAGTCCTTGACCCAGAATAGGTGGTTGATGCCCGCGACGTATACCTCCACGTCCTCAGGCCTTGCGTCGAAGGCCCTCGCCAAGGTCGGCCTGGCAGCGCCCGGCCCCGAACACAAACCGAAGCACCTTATCTTCGTCTCCCTCTGGACGACCCTCGTAAGCGGGGTGAGCGGATTAGTGAAGTTGAACAGGCATGCTCCCGGACACACGTCCTCCATGTCCCTTGCGATGTCGAGCATCACCGGCACATGCCTGAAGTCCCTAAAGACCCCCGCTGGGCCGACCGTATCGCCTATCGACTGCAGGATCCCCTTCGCCTTCGGGATCTCGACGTCGAGGTGCGTTGCCCTGGCGCCACCCACGCTTATGGTCACGGTCACGAAGTCGGCCCCCTCCAGGGCCGCTCCCCTGTCGACGTACTTCTCGATCTTGAGCCCCTTGGCCTTTCCCCTCTTCTCGGCGCCTTCCCTGATCCGCATTCCGATACGGTACATCGTATCGAGCACCTTCGGATCGATGTCCATCAGGGCGACGGTCAGCTTGCATCTCTCGGAGAGCTCGCTCTGAGCGAATCCCTTCAGCAGCGATGGCGTGAAGGCAATGCTGCCAGCGCCGACGAGGGTTACTTTGATTTCGTCCTTCATTGCACGACGGATCCGCTCATGGCCCCAAGCGTATTTAGTCCTTCTCGTGAAGCGGGCGCAGGGCATCCGGTAGACTTACAAGTTCGAGGCATTTTGCGGGAGGACGTGATCCCGACTGCCCGTGAACGTGATCCTCATAATAGCTGACACTTTCAGATATGATTGCGCGACCGGGGGCTTTATCGTCAAGGGCAAGCCCGCCCAGCTCCGGAACCTGGAGAGGCTTCGCAGGGAGGGCGCGTCCTTCGACAGGGCATACACCGGATCGTTTCCGACTGTACCGAACAGGCACGACGTCTTGACCGGGAGATACACCTTCGTGTACAGCGATTGGCAACCCCTTCCACCCGACGAGCCCGTCCTCCCCGAGATGCTGAGGCAGGCGGGCTACGTCAGCGCGATGATCGCCGACACGCCGCACATCCTGAAGGACGGTTTTCACTACGACAGGGGTTTCGACGCATGGCAGTGGATAAGGGGGCAGGAGAATGACAGGTACAGGACGGACCCGAAGGACGTCGAGCTCCCATGCAGGCCCGAGAAGTTGAGGAGTGTCCAGACGACGGTCCAACACATGAGGAACAACGCGTCGCGAGTTCGCGAGGAGGACTGGATCCCCGCCAAGACAGCGACGGCCGCAATCGACTGGCTGAATGGGAACCACGCGAACCGGCCCTTCTTCCTCTACGTGGACTTCTTCGACCCCCACGAGCCCTGGGATCCGCCAAGGGAGTACGTCGACGCCTACGATGCCGATTGGATCGGCGAGGAGGTCACCTATCCCATGTACGGTCCCTGCGACTATTTGACGAGTGGAGAGCTGGAGCATTGCAGGGCCATGTATGCTGGTGAAGCCACGCTGGTGGACGCCTGGATCGGCCGCGTGCTCGACGAGGTTGAGGCACTCGGGCTCTACGAGGACACGGCCATAATCTTCACATCGGACCACGGCTTCTACCTCGGGGAGCACGGCCTGATAGGCAAGTCGATCATAATGGGGGACTTCTACGGTTCGGCTCCCCTGTATGAGGAGGTCGCCCACATCCCGCTGTTCGTGAGGTTGCCGGACGGCCTGAGACGAGGACGTCGTTCGACCATCAGCGAATTGGCTCAGCCCGTCGACACGACGGCGACGATACTGGAGCTGGCCGGATTGGATTGCGGCAAGTATGGCGTGCAGGGGAAGCCCCTGATCCCCTATATCATAGGAGGGGGGGAACCCCTGCGCGATTTCGCGGTGAGTTCACCGCCCATAATACACAGGCAGAGCGCTGGGACGAGGGCGACGATCACGACGAGGAAATGGAGCCTCATACTGGCTCCGGCGGGACCCTCATCGGATGCGGAGAGGATGGAGTTCACCATGATGGTTGACGGCGTGAGGAGGGTGCTGAGGCCGTATGGAAAGGTGAAGTCTGAGCTGTACGATATGAGTTGCGATCGGCTGCAGCAGCACGATGTCCTGCGTGGCAACGTGCGCCTGGCCATGGACCTTCAACGCGAATTCATCGAATTGTTGCGGGGTCTAGGGGCCAGGGATGAATTCATGGCCCCATGGCTTAACTGCAGGGGCCTGCAATAGGTCCCCCTCATCCACTCCGGTAACGGCTGAATCGCGGAAAAAAGTGGCGATATCGAGGGACGTTGAACTCTACAACAAGTCCCACGATTGGGACGCTTAACCTTTAATTGTATAATTTCGCGAGATAGCAGCAATGGCCCTTGCCGTAGTTTGGCCATCCCTGCGCGACGACGTACGTGTATCGCCCAATAATGGAGGAGCTGAGGGAGTGGGCGTCGGACATGGCTGAGGCACTGGTGCGACTGA
>Ga0315312_1002065_pt1 | contig 14411 bp, 13 predicted proteins | sample TDP7_MG_FD_203629 | JGI IMG/M metagenome (GOLD analysis project Ga0315312, IMG submission 203629) | Freshwater sediment microbial communities from Lake Towuti, South Sulawesi, Indonesia - TDP7 | ecosystem: Environmental > Aquatic > Freshwater > Lake > Sediment | place: Indonesia: South Sulawesi... | reverse complement strand
CCAGTTCCAGTCCAGCTGTGGCTACTATAGCTACCTGACCCACCTGAAGGATTACCATTGAGTTGCAGATTAACGCCAGCACATACTGTGGCAGGGTCTGGCGTAATGCCAGCGGTGGGATTGGCATTTACCGTTACACTGATGCCATCACTGCCTGTACAGCCATTGGAATCAGTTACTGTGTAGGTCAGGCTATAGTTACCCGGTGTACTACAGTTGAAGACAGGATTCTGTATATTGGTGGCTGACAGATATGTTGCCCCAGTTCCAGTCCAGCTGTGGCTACTATAGCTACCTGACCCACCTGAAGGATTACCATTGAGTTGCAGATTAACGCCAGCACATACTGTGGCAGGGTCTGGCGTAATGCCAGCGGTGGGATTGGCATAAACTGTGATGTAGTCCGTCTTGGTCTCGGTATCAGTGCCGCAGGCGTTGGTCACAGTTAAGGATACATCATAGGTGCCAGCAGTGGAGTAGGTTACGGTATGAGGCCCCTGCGTGTTAGCACTAGCCGGACTGCCTCCAGTAAATGTCCAGCTCCAGCTTGTTGGGCTGCCGGTAGAGTCATCAGTAAACTGGACTGGCGTATTGACACAGGGTGTAGTGTCATCAGCATGGAAGGCAGCTACCGGCGAAGTACACAGGTAGCAATAAAGATAATCCTTGTTATAATTATTTTCATCTGCCGAGGTAGCAAAGTACTTTTTGGTACTGGCGGTGATGCTACTCGGGAGCTGGATTCTTGGAATGGCCCAATCTACATAGTAATATCCGGCACCAGCGCTCCACTGCGCAAAGCTCGCTGCTGGCCTACTCCACAGGAGTACCTCTGCGGGGTCATTCAGCACTCCCGTTGCAGGCCACGTTACGCCTCGGGTCTGGTTTGTATTTTGCCAAAGCTGTACCTTGTCATCCTTCCCATTCAGACTTAGAAGGTAGTCATAGTAATCATCGCTTTCGTCTATGTCAAACAGAACAACCCAGCACACATTGGCAAACCCACCCGCCCCTGACGGGCTATCTAACACGCGCTCACGGAAGTAGGCAAAGCTCGTACCAAAATAGTAATAGACAGCCTCCCCGATTGTGGGATTTCCAATTATATCAAGAGTGTCTGGACTCTCATCATCGGGGTCATAGTAGCAATCACCGGGGTATGTCCACTGACCAGCAGTTGGCCAACTGAGAGCTGTTCCCGTGACCACAACTGCGTTCGTCAGTGTGTAGGTATTACTCTCGCCTTGCGAGCACCCGTCATCGCGATAAACCCGGAAGTAGGCGTTATATGTGCCCGGCGTGGTGGGGGCATAGATGGTAAAAGACTCGGTATAGGTACCTGCATCGTCATAGTCGGTTGTATCCGCGCACTCGAATGACCCAGAGGGGGTGGTATCAATTAACCAGCTACTAGAGTGCCAGTCATTAGCGGAACCTGTACCATCAGTCGTTACATTGAGCGTAGCCGTGATGCTGGCGCCGGGTGCTACAGTGACACTTGACCCGCCGTTTACCGTCGCCGAGTTTATTGTGCGGGCATCGGTAAAGGTATGGGTAGCAAGAACGGTATCTAGAGCGCCGTCCCAGGGACCGTCCAGCACCTGTATCAGGTACTCACCCAGGATGCCATTCAGGATGTAATCGTATTGGAAACAGCCTCCGCCATCGGTCGTTACGGTGTCATAGGGGGCGGGCCAGGGTGCGAGTGAGCCGTCGCCGGTCACTACGGAGCCATCAGGACGGATGACCTTGATGGTAAGTTCGGCACCAGTGGCAAAGCCGCTGCCACCGATGTGGGCAGTGTCGCCCGGGGCGTAGTCCTTCTTGTCAGTGCAGACGGTGTAGTTACCGGTAGTAGTACACAAGGATGTACCGGTATCGGGGGACAAGGCACCAACCGCACTTGGCAATAACACCACAGTTAGTGCCACCATACTGAGCAGAGAGATTATCATTCTTTTCACGTTTATGTTCCTAGCCATAATTATTTATGTTCTTTACTTATTAGTCGCCAAACGGCGAGAAAATCCCTCAAAAGTACTACGACCAAAGTAAGGCTCGACCAAAGTCATGTTACCAACGCTTTGCCCATTTTATGACTATTGAGCTATTCCGTCAAGACCCAGGATATGACAATGATAGTAGGTGATGAAGGCAGCAAAATTTGTAATTCTAGGACTATCTGCTATCAGTATCGCCTTGGTGACGCAGGCAGGCGCTGGGTACACACTGGCTAACGAGCCGGCGAGCGTTGTGTATCCTGCCCTGCCGGCAAAGGTTGAGGTGGTAGCTACTACCAATGATACCTCTGCGGAGCCGGAACTGGTAGAGACCAGCCCACTAGATGAGGCTAGCCTTTCTCACTACATTCCAACCAATCAACCCGAGATTCTAATGCCTGATGACCCATACCTTGACCAGCAGTGGGCGCTGAGCAAGATTAACATCTTTCAGCTGTGGCAAATGACAACAGCCAAGGAAGATGTTATCGTTGCCGTCCTTGACACCGGCATTGACCCCGACCACCAAGACATCAGTGGTCTGATAATTGCTGAGGCTAACTTCACCGATAGCCCCAGTCCGAGTGATATTTATGGACATGGTACCCACGTGGCTGGGATTATCGCCGCTAAAAACGACGATGTAGGCATTGTCGGGGTAGCACCCGGGTGCCGGCTATTAAATGTCAAGGTAGCTGACGACGTCGGTAGATGTCAGGCATCAGCTTTAGCCGAAGGGATTATCTGGGCAGTGGATAACGGGGCGAGCGTTATCAATATCAGCCTTGAAATTAGAGACCCTTCGCCACAGTTGGAAGAGGCGATAGATTATGCCTGGAGCCGCGGCAGCGTAATCATAGCCGCGGCTGGTAATGAGGGCAACGAATCGCCGGTCTATCCCGCCGTCTATAAGAATTGCGTTGCTGTAGCCGCCATCAACCAGGACAGCAACCTAGCCCCGTTATCAAACTACGGTGATTGGGTAAATGTAGCCGCACCCGGGTCCGATATCTATTCTACCTTGCCTAATAATGGTTACGGGTATAAGACTGGCACTTCGTTTGCTACTGCCCATGTCAGTGGCATGGCAGCACTACTTTTCAATATAGTGACTGATACCAACGGCGATGGCAGGCTCAATGACGAGGTCCGTGCCGCCATTGAGGCTGGCTGTCAGGAGATTGGCGTCAATGGGGTGGGTAGCGGGCAAATAGATGCCAGCAAAGCTATACCCCAACATTGACCCTAGCAACCTGGCTACTAAAACAGTCCAGATAAGCCTGCCCCATGACTAAATTCCTATTTAAATACAGTACCTTTGTTCATTGTCACTCCCGACCTTATGAGCGAGAATGAATTTATAAGGGGATGGTGAAAACGCACGTCCTTATAGGTAATTTGCGTTATTGCTAAGGGGGGTAGATGAAGAGCGAGAAGGGGTTTACATTAATCGATACGCTGGTAGCCCTGGGTCTAATGGGAATAATTGCCGTTGGTCTGCTTAGCGGACTGGCGACTACATTCAGAGCCGGCGGGATAAGCCAGGAAAGGGTGGCTGCTGAGAGCCTGGCTAAATCACAATGGGAATCCATCAGAACTCAAGATTATATACTGACAGCAGATTACAATCCTGATGACCCTGAAAAACGCTACCAATTAATTGAGATTCCAGAGGACCTGGCTGTTAAAGGCTATGCTATTGAAATAGGCACGCCCCAAACTATTATCAGCCCAGGCACCGACGAGTTTGAACTTCAAGGTATAACAGTAGTGATTAACCGTGATGATAAGCCACTGCTAATGATATCAGACTACAGGGTAGGGAGGTCGAGTTGATTCCACGAAGGGAGAAAGGGTTTACCCTAATTGAGGTCGTAGTGGGGTTAGCCATAATCAGCGTTATCACCGTGGCTATGGGTATGACGATAACGACCTTGGTAACAAATTCCCAGGAGACTACTGAGCGGAGCGTTGTCTTGCGCCAGGTGCAAAATGCCGGCTATTCCATCTCGCGCGATGTCCAGATGGCAGAAGATGTAACCTTAGATGGTACTAGCGGCTTTCCCCTGAGCCTTAACATCCCGGTTGATACCGACGAGAACAACAATTACAGCGTTAATTACCTATTTGACGGCGACAAGATAATGCGGCAAGTTTACGACTCTTCACACACTCTGATTAAAGAGGCTGTGGTGGCTGAGTATATTGATGTAGGTGCGACTACCTTTACTGCTTTGGGCTCTAATACTTACGAGCTTACAGTAAAAGCCTGTAACGGCGAAGGCATTGCTGAAAGAAACTACCAAATTGAGCAACGGCTCGGCTACACATAAACGAGGCGGGGGAGATAAAAATGAAGTTACTAAAAAATGGACAGTCGGGACAAGCCCTGGTTTTAGCCCTAATCCTACTGGCACTGGGGGGGTTGATAGTAGTCCCTATTTTAGACTTAGCCGGCACCAGCCTCAACTACCACCGAGTGGTCCAGAGGAACACGCTGGAGACTTATGCCGCCGATGCTGGCGTGGAATATGCCCTATGCGAACTAGGTAACGACCCAGAGGGATACAAGACAGAGGTTTTACAAGAGAGCTTCATAGTAAATGATAAAACAGTAAACGTTACCACAGAATATTTGGATAATGATATCTATAAGATAACCTCTATAGCTACTACAGATAGCAACTCCAGTACCATAATTGAATCTTATGTACATATATCCCCTTACCCTGCCTTTTTCAATAACGCCATCACTTCTAGGGGTGACGTAACGATTCAACCTGGTACAGTGGTCGACGGGGATGTTCAGTACCAAGGAACGCTGGATAATAAAGGTACTATCACCGGCGATACAATACAAGCACCGGTAGAAAACTGGCCCACAGCTGATGAACTTTCCGACTTTTACTGGGTGGATGAAGTTATCAGCGGGTCTACTATTGATATCTCCTCCGGAACTGTGGAGAACCCGTATCTTATAGGACCGGGACATACTAATGGAAATTTAAAGATTGTCGGCAATGGGGTGGCACAGCTTATGGGGACTCTATATGTCCAGGGCAGTGTGACATTCAAACCCGGCACCGGTATCAAACTCAACAGTCAGACTATCTATGCCAACGTCGATGTAACTATTCCACCCCATACTGAGGTCTGGGGACCGGGATGTATTATTGCCGTCGGTGACGTCCAATTTCAGCCGCACCTTGGCACCGGTGAGGAGGCGTTTATATTGGTTATGTCTGTTGAAGGAACCGTCCAGTTTCAACCCGACAATGATTTTTACGGAGCTCTGGCTGGAAATGTCGAAGTTGCACTTCAACCGAATTGTACTCTTAATACCACAGAACCTGATGACGGCCTGGACTACCCCTTATGCACTACACTGGAAACTCTGAGCTATGAGATTAAGTAATCTTCTCAATAGGAGGAATAATAGCAAGTTGCCTTTTATTGACAGATGTTATTATAACTTAAGCATAAAGGGGGGCTTGTAATTCATGGCGCAAACCTATAAAATAAGGGCTGTATATAATACGCCAATGGCAGATTCTATTTCAAAAACTAATGAGGCTCAGTTTATAAAAGACCTGAGACGCCGTGACCCTGGTGCTGTCGCCCAGTTATACAATACCTATGCCGACCGTATTTACTCACTGGTATTCCACCAGGTAGGCAGAAACCACGAGGTGGCTCAGGATATCGTTCAAGAGACATTCGTCGCTGCTCTAAAATCAGCAACCAAGTTTCGCAACCAGAGCAAGGTATATACTTGGCTATGTAGTATTGCTAATAACAAGGTCTCGGACTTCTACCGCCGCCAGAAGCGACAAGCCAAGTACCAGACCATGGAAGCCTTGGAAGCTGACCAAATTGGTGATGAGACGCTTGCCGCCGACTTCGCTGAGACTGGGGAGAGGCAAGCAGACGCTAGACAGGCCCTGTCCAGCCTGCCACTGCATTACAGGCAGGTACTGATACTTAAGTATGTTGAAGAAATGCCAGTGTTGCAGATAAGCAAAATTATGGGGCGGTCACCCAAGTCAATTGAAGGGCTGCTAACACGGGCGCGAAAAGAGCTGCGAGCCAAGCTGGCTATACCAAGTGAGGGATGACAGCCGGTAAAAGCGACTATACTATAAAGGGGCGAAAATGGCAGGTTTGACCGGCGAAAACGAAATTAGAGAGCTACTTAAGTCGGCATGCCCACCGGCAGCGCCTTCACCTGAATTTAAGGACCAGTTGCTACAAGACCTGACTCACCGAGTAGAAGGTTTAACCCGCCCGCGCTGGAGACAGCCAAAGGTGGGAGCATCTATCGCCGCTGCTGTAATTTCGGCAGCCATCGGCTACGGCATCTGGTTAGGCCAGGCAATGGAAGCTACCCTTCTCCCCTAAATTACCCTACCCAGCTATTTCTAATATAGTGCTATTACCTTGATGACTCTTGTGCCACGGGACAGACTTTTATGCATTTACCTAGACAGTAGTGTATGCCGCTTAGCCTTAGGCAAGCATCGGTATCCGTCCGTGCCGGCGTATTGTACCACACCGCTTCGGAGTCGAAATCTGGGCGCAGGGAAATGGCACCGGGACAATTCTCCAAGCAGATAGAGCAAACCTCACCCAAACATACCTTCTCTTCAAGCAGCGGGCTAGGAGTAAGCTCAGCCTCAGTTATCACCGAGTTGAACCGTATGCGAGGTCCATAATCGGGGGTAACCACCAGATTGTTTAGCCCAAATTCACCCAAGCCAGCGTTTACCGCAGCGTGGCGCTGGGAAAACAGCCCCGACATTGATGGGATCCTATCGCTAATAAATCTCCATATCGTCCCGGTTCCATAGGTTGCGGGAAAGAACAAAGACCGGTAACCCCGACTCTCCAGAAAGTTTGATACCCGCAATGCCATTATGTCAAGTAGCTGGTTTACCATGGCGTAGCCAGTCTGCCGGTAAAAATAGTTCTGGAGGACGTCCTTTCGATGTTCCGGGGACACCAGCTCGGAGTCAACTAGATGCCCCTCCCAGTAGAGTGCCTGGTGCAGCAGGGCTACGCCAAAGGTGACGACACTCCTCGCCCGGGGAAGGAAATCGCGTGGATGATGCCCCTTCGGGGCACCATCAAACCTTTCGACATTTGAAATGCCTACTACGCTGGCTCCATTAGCCTGTAGCAAGGTTATGACCTCGCTGGTTAAATCATCCATCAACTTCCTCCACTCCTAATTTAGCTTGCTGCCTTGACCTCCACGTCCTTAAAGCCAGTATAGGGATAGTGATAGCCAAGACTATTATAGCGACAAATTGAGCCTGATGTAAACCAAGGACAAAAGGTGTTCCCTCTCGCAGGAAATCAATACCAACCCGCCATGCTGAGTATGAAGTAAGATAGACCAGAAACAGAGTGCCATCAGGCTTGAGCCGTCCCCTTAATTTAAGCAATATGGCAAAACCTATTAGACAGAATATAATTTCGTAAACCTGTGCCGGGTAAAGAGCGACCCCAAGCGGAGCATAGCTATCAGGGTGAGTATAAACTATGCTCCAGGGTAGCCACTCCAACGCCGGTTTACCATAGCAGCAGCCATTTATGGTGCAGCCTATCCTGCCTATGGCTTGAGCTAGTATGATACCCGGCGCTGCCAAGTCGGCAAAGAAACCAAACTGGCTACGGCGCACCTTACTATAAATCAAGAAAAACAGGGAGGTACCTATGACAGCACCGTAAATGCTCAAGCCACCACCACTAAAAACCTCCCCCGGGTTCTGGCTGTAATAATCCCATCTATCAATAACATGAAATAATTTTGATACTACAATCCCTGAGAGGATAGCCGGGACTATCACCGTAATCTCAGGAGCCTTAGGCAGCTCAGCCCATTTTCTTCTTATTTGCCGCCACACCCACACGATGAGGGCAGCAACAGACAGGGCAACAATGATGCCATACCACCTAATTATCATTGAGCCGATGTGAAAGGCGATTGGGTCTATGCTTATGGTTATCATCATTCCTCCAGCGAATTGAGTATGCTTAGCAACCCTATCCCCTTATTAAGGTCATTTAGTAACCTATCCCCCTAGCCCCCTTCCCTTAATAAGGGAAGGGGGGATAGTTTGTAAGAGGGACTTCGTCCCTCTTTAACACTCTGTGACATAAGAGAGGCTTTTTACCTCACAAAAACTTCGTTTTTGCGGGGACCCCGTATTCGCCTCTCTTGACTCTCCTTTCTTGGGAGTTTAAGAGGGCTAACGCCCTCTTTTATTTTTCTTCTCCCTCCCGATGATGGTAGCTTGCTCGATCAAGGGTGTTTAAGAGGGGCGTTAGCCCCTCTTCTATTTATCTTCCCCCTCTCCTTCTCAAGGAGAGGGGGATTAAAGGGGTGGGGTTGATAAATAATCTCATCTTATTTTTAAGAGGGGCTTCGCCCTCTATAACTGCCGCAACAACTCCCCCAATAAGAGCTGGGCTGCCTTCTTATCCAAGGGTTTATTATTATTGCCGCACTTGGGCGACTGGATGCAGCTGGGGCAGCCCTCCTGGCACGGGCACTCGGTAACCGCCCTCAGCGTAGCCCGCCAGAGTTCAGCCACCAAGTCAAAACCTTTCTCAGCAATACCGATGCCACCGGGATAGGCATCATAAATAAATATCTGGGCTCTCCCGGTATCAGGATGGAAAGGGGTGGATACCCCGCCAATATCATTGCGGTCACATAGGGCAAATAAGGGAAGGATAGCAATCGCCGCATGCTCAGTAGCGTGTAACCCACCGGCAAAGTCTAATTGAGCCTCGACTAGTCGGGAAATAGCCCCAGGTGGCAGGTCAAACCATAAGGCTACAGTGGGAAAATGCTGGGGCGGTAAGTCAAGGGGCTCCTCGCCAATTACCTCCTCGGTGAACTGCGCCTTCCTTTTGAAGCCGACTACAGTAGTGGTAACCTCCACCTCGCCTAGGTAAACCTTTACCTGCCCATAGCTTTTTTCACCGGTCATCCTGAGAATATGCAAATCAGTAATTTCCTTAGCCTGGGTATAATAAGCGGCGGTAGTTGGCTCAGCATAAGCGGTGCGATTAGGTAGGTCAAGCCTGGTTATTATATAGGATTCTCCCTGATGAAGGTAGATAGCGCCAGGGTGTATTTGAGAAAAAGCAAAGCTAGCCTCTACCGTCTCCAGCAAGGAGTCGGTTGAGGTATTAATAATAGCAAAGTTCTCCCCAGAAGTGGAACGAATGTTGATGCTCTGGGCTGGATAGGCAATAGCCGGGGAAAGATACCACCTGCCACTGCGTTCTCTGAGTACGCCCTGTCGCTCAAGCTCCCCCCTTTCCTGACTTAGGGCTGAGCCAAAAAAGCCCTCATCGCCACTGTTTAGCGGCTGCTCCCAGGCAGCGCACAAGAGGTGGGCTTTTAAAATATAGGGGTTGCTGGGGTTAACCAAGGCATTCTCAAAGCTTTTCTGAAAAAAGAAATCAGGGTGACGCATAAAATACTGGTCTAGAGGATTATCCAGAGCGATAAGAAAACTTAAAGACTTACCCCTACCCCGACCGCTCCTACCAGCTTGCTGCCAAGCACTGGCAATACTCCCCGGATAGCCAGTAAGCACTGTTGCCTCGAGATCGCCAATATCTATACCTAACTCTAAAGCAGTAGTCGCCACCACTCCCAGAAGCTGACCGGAAAAGAGCTCCTGCTCTATTTGACGGCGTTCCTGGGGTAGATAACCAGCGCGGTAGGGCTTAATTTGTTTTGTCACCGCCGGGCTAGTTTCGGCTAACCTCTGCCGTGAGTAGTTGTAAATAAGCTCGGTCAATCGGCGAGTTCGGGCAAAGGCTAGACTGCGGATATTATGACTGACTAATTCGGTAAATAAGCCTGTCACTTCGCTATTGGGGCTACGCCGAACGCTCCTCGCCTCGTCTATGAGCGGCGGATTCCACAAGACAAATTCCTTGCTACCATGAGGAGAGCCATCATTATCAACCACCTCAAAAGGTAAACCTACCAGCCTTTCGGTATGCTCACCAGGGTTAGCTATCGTAGCTGAACAGCAAATAAATTGGGGGTTTGAGCCATAAAGCTGACACAGACGGCGCAAGCGACGGAGCACACAGGCTACATGAGAGCCAAAAACACCACGATAGATATGGGCTTCATCCACCACCACATACCTCAAGTGATGAAGTAACCGTGACCAAGACTGATGATTGGGTAGTATGCCAACATGGAGCATATCAGGATTGGTAAGCACTACCCTGGTTCGTTTCCTTATCTCAGCCCGCTCCGCCTGGGGGGTGTCACCATCAAAGGTGGCAAAGTCAGCCACGTCAAATAAACCAGGGCAAAAAAGTTCCCTTAGACTACGCAACTGGTCTTGAGCCAGTGCCTTGGTAGGAAACAGGTAGAGAGCCCGACTACGCCGCTCGGTCAAAATTGATTCCAAGACAGGGATGTTATAGCACAGGGTCTTGCCACTGGCACTGAAGGTTGACACCATCACATTCCTGCCCTGTCGAGCATAGTTTATGGCTTCAGCCTGGTGAGTATAAAGCGGTAACAGCCCATGTTCATTGAGGCAATCCTGAAGCTCGCTAACTAGAGGCTTATCTAACTCAGCATAGCTGGCTTCACGGACTGGGATATGCTCAATATGAACCATCTGTCCCCTATAACTAGGTTGAATTGTAAGATATTGAAGGAAACCCGAGGTATCCATTATAGCTCGTTACAAAACAGGCAGGATCTCAATTTCATGATTGAGTATCTCCACCTCAAACCGACCGGCAGTAATAAAGTCCACCACTTTTGATAGGACTTCATTAGTATACTGCTTATTATTGCTAACGCAGCAAATCCCTATTGTGGCTAGCTGCCACAAATCATGGTCATCAACCTCAGCTACGGAAACATTAAACCGATTTCGAAGCTGGGTAGTAATGGATTTCAACACCCGCCTCTTACCCTTGAGAGATAGATTCTCAGGTAAACGGAGGCTAATCTTACATACGCCGACATTCATAATACATATGACCAGAGGTTGTCCTTGCTTGGTCAGGGCACAAGAAATTATACCGCAAAAATAGGAGACAGGAAAACGAGGTAAAAGAGAAGTCGAGGGGCTGGCTCCCTAACTCTCACCGAATTCGACAACAATACCCCCGGGCTTGGTTTCAAAATAGCACCAGCGCTTCCCTTTATAGATGCCGCCCACCACCATCTTGGCTCCCTGCTGTTTTAATTTTGACACCATCTCATCCCAATTTGAGATGCTAAAGCCAATATGATGTAGCCCTTCTCCCTTGGTCTTGAGAAACTCTGGCCAGGGTCCTCCTCCCTCTAGCTGCTGGATAAGCTCCAATGTTGTTGACCCTAACTTAGCCCAGGCAACCCTTTGCCTAAAGGGCTCGCCTACCGTTAACTCACCCTTGCCAAGTGAAATCTCTACCGTCTGCCAGGGTCCAAGACCCCAGACTGAGGAGAGGAATTCCATAGTCTTGTCTATATCTTCCACCACCACACTTATATGGCTAGGGGCAGGTAGAGCTACAGCACCAGTATCCGATGGCATATTAGTACCTCCTTTGCCAGAAATACGCCTTCATTATATTGGCTACAGTTATCAAGTCAAGGTTAAAATATTCCTAGAGACTCAGCCTAATATTAATTTACAGCCATCCCTAGTTATGTTATAATCTTCTAACTTTTATAAATCAAATTTTTACTACCAAGGAACTTAGGAGTTATAATTTGGATAAGGGGAAAAGGACAGACATTATAACTAAATTTAAACGCCACGAACGAGACACGGGTTCAACCGAGGTTCAGGTTGCGCTGCTTACTGACAGGATAAACCGATTAACCGGGCACATGGCAGCTAATCGGCATGACTATCATTCGCAGCGGGGCTTACTCAAGCTGGTAGGACAAAGAAGAAGGCTACTAGCATATCTGAGTAAACAAGACATAGACCGATACCAAAAGCTAATTTCAAAGCTCGGGCTGCGTAAGTAGAGCGGGGGAGGATAATTGATAGAATCTCAGGTCTTTGCGTGTGAAGTTGGTGGTAGAACTCTTACTATAGAGAGTGGGAAACTCGCCGAGCAAGCCAGTGGTGCAGTAACTGTCCGCTACGGAGATACTGTAGTTCTGGTTACCGCCGTCATCAGTGACCAACCACGGGAAGGGGTAGATTTTCTGCCGCTAACCGTTGACTATGAAGAAAGACTATATGCCGCAGGTAAAATTCCCGGTGGCTTTATCAGAAGAGAAGGACGCCCCAGTGAAGAGGCAACCCTAGCCAGCCGACTTACCGACCGACCGCTACGTCCGCTTTTACCTAAAGGATGGCGTAATGAAATTCAACTCATAGTCACCGTCCTTTCCGCTGACCAAGAAAATGACCCCGACATCCTGGCAGTTATTGGCGGCTCGGCGGTCCTATCATTATCAGAAGTGCCCTTTGATGGTCCGGTAAGTGCTGTCCATATTGGCTATATTAATGATGAGTTCACATTAAATCCGACATTAGCCCAGCTTGAAGATAGTCAGCTTGACCTGGTTGTGGCTAGTACTAAAGAAGCTATAGTAATGATAGAGGCAGGAGCCCAAGAGGTTTCAGAAGATATTGTTATCCAGGCAACTAGATTTGGTCATGAGGCAAACCAGGATATTATCAAGCTCCAAGAGAAGCTCCGGCAGACTTGTGGTAAAGCCAAGGTAGAAGCCCCCGTTACCGAGGTCAATCCCGAGGCAGTTTCAGCCATTTCGCCAATTATTAACGGAAGGCTCGCCCAGGCTCTAAGTCAATCAGAAAAACCAGAACGGGAACAGGCACTTAGTAATCTAAAGAAAGAACTTACTGAGCGCCTGGGAGAATCATTCTCTGAAGAAGACATAATTTCCGCCTTTGAGTCAAAGGTTAGGGCTGAAATAAGAACTAACATCCTTGACAAAGCCCAACGTGTCGGTGGTCGTGGTTTAACCGAGGTCCGTCCCATAAGCTGCGAATTAGGACTTCTGCCCCGCACCCATGGGTCAGCCCTATTTACCCGAGGGCAAACCCAGGTACTGACCATCGCCACCCTAGGTTCGGTCAGGAAGGAGCAACAACTTGACGGCTTAGGTATAGAGGAAACTAAACGGTTCATGCATCACTATAACTTCCCCCCATTCTCAAGCGGTGAAGTTAAGCGTATTGGTTCCCCGGGACGCCGCGAAATTGGACATGGTGCCCTAGCTGAACGAGCCCTGTTACCGGTACTGCCCAAAAGCGAGGATTTCCCTTATACTATTCGCTTGGTCTCAGAAGTCCTGAGCTCTAGTGGCAGCACATCTATGGCCAGCGTCTGTGCCTCTAGCCTATCCCTAATGGATGCCGGAATACCAATAGAGAGAGCGGTAGCTGGAGTAGCCATGGGCTTAGTCACTGATGAAAAGGGTAAATATGCTATCCTGACTGATATCGAAGGCATGGAGGATGCTTACGGTGATATGGATTTCAAGGTCGCTGGCACCACTGAAGGTATCACTGCCCTCCAGCTAGATATTAAGCTCAAGGGGATAGACTTAGAAATTCTAGAAAAAGCCCTAAATCAAGCCCGAGAAGCCCGCCTGTTTATCCTAGACGTTATGCAACAAACCATCGCTACCAGCCGACCTGAACTCAGCCCCTATGCCCCCAGAGTATATAAAATAATGGTCGACCCGGCTAAGATTGGCGATATAATTGGCACCGGAGGTAAGACAATCAGGGCAATCACTGAAGAAACTAAAGTAACCATTGATATTGAAAATGATGGTACCGTGCTTATCAGTTCACCTGACGAGGAAGCAGCCCGTAAAGCGATCAACATCATTGAAAACCTAACCAAGGAGGTAGAAGTTGGCAGTATTTATACCGGAAAGGTAACCCGCTTACTTAACTTCGGGGCTATGGTTGAAATTATTCCCGGTAAAGAAGGCCTAGTTCACATCAGTGAACTGGCTGAATATCGGGTATCTAGGGTCGAGGATATAGTTAAAGTCGGCGATGAGATTATGGTTAAAGTAATTGGCATCGATGAACTGGGAAGGATAAACCTGTCACGACGGGCAGTGTTTGAAAAGCTGTCTCAAATGCCAGGGGCTAGAGTAAAAGATTCGCTGACTACCAACCACCCGGTTAAGAAACGTGAGGTTCGCTATAACCGAGGCAGAAGTTCATCCAGGCACCCTTCTAGTAAACGGGGGTAGTATGAAGCCAATAAAGGTCGTAGTTCAAGGTGCGTCAGGCAGGGTGGGGCGAGAAGTGATTAATGCCGTTTGCCGTGAGCCGGAAATGCAGGTAGTAGGCGCTGTGGAACTAAGGGTTACCGAGGACCATCTACCTCTGCCTGATAGCTCCGGCGTGGTACCCTTTTCCTCCG
>Ga0315312_1002064_pt1 | contig 14412 bp, 10 predicted proteins | sample TDP7_MG_FD_203629 | JGI IMG/M metagenome (GOLD analysis project Ga0315312, IMG submission 203629) | Freshwater sediment microbial communities from Lake Towuti, South Sulawesi, Indonesia - TDP7 | ecosystem: Environmental > Aquatic > Freshwater > Lake > Sediment | place: Indonesia: South Sulawesi... | reverse complement strand
GAAAATTGGATATAGTGCCGTGATCAACTCAAACTATCGCCATATATTTAATGTCGTCGGGATTTCAACGCCTGGAATTTTTGGTGAAATTTCCATAGAAAAGGAATACTATTGTTTCATCGATTTAACGACGGCTCAGCAATTTTTTGGAATGGAAGACGAAGTTAACTACATAATCGTGAAGGTAAATGATCCAGCAAAGGTGAGTGAGGTAGCCCAACGGATTCGCCAACAGCTACCATTTTTAGTTGTCTTCGAAGTAAGAAGGAGTGTAGCCACAAGCGCGACACAGTACGCAGCAAACTTTCAGCGTATGCTTCAGTTTCTTTCTTACCTTCCGATTGCTATCGCTTTTGTTGTCTGCTTTAACTCTTCGTTCATGAACGTCCTTGAACGTAAACGCGAAATCGGAATTATGCAATCTCTCGGCGCGAGGCGGCGTCAAGTATTCTGGATGCTTCTATCCGAAAGTCTCTTCACTGGGATCCTTGGCGTTCTAATTGGTCTAGTTTTAAGCATAGGTGTAGCCTTGGTGTTCTTTGGGCGTTTCACACAATTGTTCCAACTTCAAGGAGCCACTCTAACTTTTCCAAGCTCAACTCTCACTCTTGGCACAGCCTATCTGAATTTGCCAAACCCAACTTTGATCCTCTACGGATTGACAGTTGGACTTATCTCGTCTATCCTCGGAAGTTCAATCCCCGTCTTCGTTGCAAGTCGCTCCACAGCAATTAAGAATCTGTATCCACGAGCCGCCCCTGAGCCTAAGAAGGTATTGTTCATCTTTCTATTAGTTCTCGGTTGTCTGTTCACATTTTCCGGGCTACTAGTTACCCCAAAATATGGCTTAGTCATGGTGAGAGGTATAGATATGCTTTCAATTTTCCTCGTTGGTGCCGGCTTAGTGTTGATTGCGACTGTCATGCTGAATCCCATATCAATTATTTTCCGATATATCGCATACCCGCTAACCAGACGGCTAACCGTAATTTCAATGAAGAACATAGTAAAGAACCCAGGCAGAAGCGCGATTGTGTTCTCATTAATCGCTATTTGTCTTGGCTTCGTTGTCATCGTCGGCGGAATGGAAGGAATAGCAACTACCAACACTGAAAAATTAGTCCGCAATTTCTTTCCCTCCGATCTAGTTGTAAGCACACGCGACGGCATCCCACTGGAAAGCCTCAGCCTCTGGAAAAATCTTGATGGAGGATCCCTACTTAACCAAGTTGAGCCAGCGATGTTTACTACCCAAACAGTTTACAACCCAGCAAAATGGAAGGATTGGCAGGGAGAAGTCAGTGTTAGAACTCGGATTATGGCGGTTAACCCTAAAACATTCTTCTCCATAGTTAACGTGTCCCTTACACCCGACAATCCCAGCACTCCTGCTACTCTTCTAACCGAGAAACGAGCTTGCATCGTCACGCGATCACTGGCAAACGCCCTCCAGTTGAAGAGCGGTCAAACAATTGGGGTGCTTATTAGAGAGGAAGCCATTGACGCTACCGGGGCTGTCGTTGAAATTGAAGTCCTCCATAAACTGAGAATCTCGGGAATCATCTCTGACATGAATCTACCTTACATCTGGCTAGGCGGTAGACCTTTAGACGACGTCATCATAACCTCCTACGACTCTTTAACCGACGTCTTCAAACACAGCTTAGAAGGTGAGGAGTTCGACTATGCCAATTTCATTTTTATCCAAGTGAAACCTAACCAGAAAAACAACTTGGGCAATGTTAAACAAGCGATAATCTCGGCGTATGGAGAGAAATATAATCTAAACGTTTACACTAAAGAGGATTTAGTTGCCCAAATGCGAGCTGACATCAACAATATCGTAGCCGTATTCCAAATGTGCCTTGCCTTCTCACTTGCTATTGCTGCCTTTGGCATCGCGCTAATAATGATGGCAAATGTATCAGAACGCCGTCAAGAGGTCTACGCCCTACGGGCCATGGGTGCAAGCCGCTGGCAAGTAGGCTTAAGCCTCATCTTAGAGGCTGTAACATTAGGCATAGTTGGCTTCATCGTTGGAATCGCTACTGGCATCGCCTTTTTTGGCTTCTTTAATCCAACTCTGGCTAGCTATGAGCTACTTGCTCCGCCACCTATCCCAACTCACGTGTTCACTAACACCCTTGCAGTTGCAATTATAATGAGTATTATCGGTACTTCTTATCCAGCTTATACCGCGTCAAACATTCCACCACCGCCAAAAGGGGTAGCTCTGCTTGAAATGAAGATGCCAAAGCCAGAGGTAGAGATTGAAATTAAGCTCTCTCCCGAATTAAGTAACTTAATCAAAAATCTAGACAAACATCCATCAATCGTAACAATTCACGTTCCAGACCGACTCGTCCCTGTCGTAGCCAGCCTATTATTAAAGATCGCGCCCACCGGAAACAGAATTATAGAAATAAACGCGAGCAAAGCCGAGGAAGAAGCCGAAAAATTGACGAACTGCGTCGTCATTTTGCATCCCGACTCAACCATCATTAAACTCCGACATGTTCCCAAACTCTTCACCCTCATCCCGGGCAACTACTTTAGAATCGTAATCGTTCCCGAGTCCACATTCCAATACCTAGCCCCGGCATCCCAAAATTTAATAAAATGGATAATGTCCGTGTATGTCGAGGGCAAACCAAAAGAGACAGGCTAAAAGTTTTACTAGCGGGAGATAACAGTTTTCTCAAAAATCACTTGCAATAACTGAGGTCTAAACCGAAGATGGAACCTGCTGAAGCTCTCCCAATTGTAAAGGTTGAAAACATCGATAAAGTCTATCAAATCGGGAAGACCCAGATCTACGCACTTCGTGACATAACCATAGAACTTCAAAAAGGAGAATTCGTTGCCGTCATGGGTCCATCAGGCTCCGGGAAAACCACTCTGCTAAACATAATGGGCGCCCTCGACAGACCAACAAAAGGCAAAATCTACATTGAGGGCAAAGATTTGACCAAGCTATCCGAAGGAGAACTGTCCCTAATTCGCCGAGATAAAATCGGCTTTGTCTTCCAATTTTATAATCTCATCTCCGTCCTAACCGCCCAAGAGAACATCGAACTCCCTATGCTGATTGCCGGCGTGCCAAAGGAGAAGAGAACTACCAGAGTGCAAAGCCTCCTCAAAATGGTAGGGCTATTCGAAAGAGCCGAACATAAACCCGACGAACTCAGCGGCGGCGAACAACAACGAGTAGCTATCGCCCGCGCTATGGCTAATAAACCTGCCATCATCCTTGCCGACGAACCCACAGGTGACTTAGACATAGAAACCAGTAAAGAAGTCATGTCGGTGTTACGCGATCTCGCTAAACGTGAAGGAGTCTCGGTTGTCGTTGTCACCCACAATCCGGTAGTAGCCAAGTTGGCTGACAGAGTTCTACAAATTAGAAATGGCAAGATCATCTAGACTTGTTGTGCAACTTTACAAGGTATACACTATGACTTTTACTTTCCATAGGAAGACAAATAACAAGATAATACAAGTTCACGAAACTCGGCTTCCTCTTCGGCCCTAAAAGGCTTCTTAGAATTCGAACCAAACGTCAAATCAAGAATTCCTTTTGCTTGCATTAAACCTCGTGTTCTCTTGAGTTCAGTTTATTTATGTTGGAGCCGTAACTAAAATTAATGAAAAATGAAGTTAAAAAGAGAGTAGTTGATACTTTGGACATTCTGCTTATTTATCCAAAACCAAGAATCGCCATCGACCAGGCGAAATGCTTACCCCTCGGTTTAGCGTATATTGCGGCTGTCCTAGAAAAGGAAGGTCACCACGTTTCTGTTCTGGATTTAAATGTTCAATCTGATAATTTGGAGATAGAAATTAGAAGTGCAGATGTGGTGGGAATATATGCATATACCGCAATTGTCAAGGCAGCGTGGCAACTGTGCGATATAGCCAAAAGATCGAATCCGAATGTTGTAACGGTTTTAGGTGGACCGCATGTTAGTGCTTTGCCACTAGAGAGTCTGCAACGTGGCAGTGTTGATATAGTCATACGGGGAGATGGAGAATATGCGATGGCTGAATTATGTGGTCGACTAGAGAAAAGGCAAAAACTTGAGGATGTAAAAGGCATATCCTACAAAGAAAGTTTACGCCTTAAAGAGAATCCAGACAGAAAGCGCATTAAAAACCTTGATGAACTTCCGTTCCCAGCACGCCATCTGTTTCCTCTTGATCATTATACTCCATCTCGCCCAACTTGGGTAAGCAAAAAGGCAAAGCCGGTCACGATCATTACGAGTCGTGGCTGTCCATATAACTGCGTATTTTGTTATTCAGCTAGAAGCGAATATCGTTATAGGAGTCCTCAGAACGTACTGGATGAAGTCAGATTTTTGGTTGATGAGTATAAAGTGAATTACATTGAGATACTTGATGATCTTTTCACCTTAATCCCAAAAAGGGCCGTAGAATTTTGTAATTTGCTTATCAAAGAAGGCGTTGATGTGGAATGGTTAAATCCCGAGGGAAATCGGGTTGATCTGATTAACCGCGATTTCCTAGTTTTGGCTAAGAGAAGTGGTTGCAGAGATGTTTGGTATGCAGTTGAGTCGGGTTCTCAAAGGGTATTAGATGAAGTGATGAGTAAGGGTATTACGATTGAACAGGTCAGAAAAGCAGTTAAGATGTCTAAAGAAATTGGTCTAAAAGTGGGGGGCTTTATTGTCATCGGAAGTCCCGGTGAAACGCAAAATGAAATTGTTGCTACAGTTGATTTTGCTTGCAGCCTAGGTCTTGACTACGGGCAGATAACTATATGCACACCCTATCCCGGGACACAGTTATATAATTGGATTAAACGAGAAGGAAAACTTTTGATTGATGACTGGGATATGTACAACCCTTTTTTGGGACGGGCATTTTACGAATATGGTGAGACCAAAAAGGAGATGGTTGAAAGAATGTTCAGATGGGCGTATAGAAGGTTTTACCTCAACCCATCTTTTCTAGCTAAGCTATCAGTTAATCCTGCGGCTTACCGAAACTTGTTCACAATTATGAAAGATTCTAGGATCCGATATTTTTTGAGATAATTGATTTAATGGAGGCATGGCTCTATGGTAAGATTCGGAGTAATACTGCCTCAAGAAGGCTGTGATTACCCGACAATCAGAACAATGGCATTAGAATGTGAGAGGCTCGGCTTTGACTCAATCTGGGTTAATGATCATTTCTTCTTCTCAGGCGGAAAGCCGTACCTGGAATCTTGGACGCTTCTATCAGCCCTTGCAACCCAGACTGCAAAATTGCGGTTGGGAACATTGGTATTATGCAATTCTTATAGGTACCCCTCGGTCCTCGCTAAGATGGCGGCGACGCTAGATGTCATTAGCGAAGGTCGTCTTGAGTTTGGAATTGGGGCTGGCTGGTTTCAAAAAGAATTCATGACCTATGGAATACCTTTCCCAAATGCGGGAGTTCGGATTAGCCAACTTAGAGAGGCAGTTCAGTTAATCAAACTTATGTGGACTCAAGAAAAAGCATCTTTCCAAGGAAAATATTATACTATTAAAGATGCGGTTTGCGATCCTAAACCCCATCAGAAACCTCATCCGCCTATATGGGTTGGAGGATACGGTAAATCATTGCTCAAAGTTGTGGCTGAGCAAGCTAACGGTTGCAATTTTGAGCAATTCGACATGTCACCTGACATGTACCAAAGTCATGCGGAAGTTTTGAAACAGCACTGCGTAAAAATTGGGCGGGACTTCGGGAGTATTCAGAAGTCGTTTTCAACCATAATTGTCATAGGGAATACACAAGAAGAAATTCAAGAGGGTCTCGCTAACATTACGAGAGGCACGATTTCACTTCAAAACTATTCAGTTGGCAAACTTGTTGGTGAGGCAATCAGTCATCCTAGGCGGGCAATCTCTTATCTCAACAGTCGTATACTCGGACTGAAAACACCACCGTCCTACATAGTAGGTACACCAGATCAATGCATCAATAAGATAAAGCAATATACAATGGTCGGTGTCACGTATTTCATGCTAAGATTTCCAAGAACCAAAAGCTTCAAAGAGCTAGAAGTTTTTGCAGAAGAAGTTATTCCAGCCTTTAAGAAACAGTAGCATGAAGAGCATTTAGGACCGCTGTGGGCACATTTGTAAAGATGTGAGTGTCTGAGAGGACCTAAAAATGCAGAGTGATAGCTCTGTAAAACGGGCGAATCGACTTTTCTTCGATATTATTGCCGATATATATGAAGAAGTTGATTTCCGCAGGTCAGAAAAAATCACTGGGTGGTTGGATGCAGTAATTCATAACTTACAAGTTGAAACTAATGGTATTTCATTACTTGACATAGGCAGTGGTACAGGTTTATTAATGAAGTATGCGAAGAAGTATTTCAAAAATGTTTACGGTATTGATTTATCTACTAAAATGCTTAAGAAAACACCAGGCTATAATGTGCTATGTAGTGATTGTTCATTTTTACCATTTAAAGATGAAACATTTGATGTAGTCACAGTATTTGCAGTATTACATCACTTATATGATTATTACAGCTTATTTGCAGAAGCATATCGAGTTTTGAGGAAAGGAGGTATTTTATATACAGACCATGATTTAGATATTAAATTTTCATCTACGTTCTACTTACCTATGAAAGTGTATAATGCTTTCTTCGGAATGCGGAAACGATATTTAAATAAAGGGTTGAGTCCTGAGTTACACGATTCAGCTGAAGTTGGATTAAAGGGCATTGAAGCAGATAAGTTAAAATTTCAACTTATGAAGGTAGGTTTCAGTGAAATACATACAAGATATCATTGGCAAGGGGTTAATTTACTAACCACTTATTTTTTGAAATCTCAATCATTTCCTAGAGGAGTTGCACCACTTATTCGTATTTATGCTCATAAATAATGAGGATAAAATCAATGAAAATTCTTCTAGTAAACCCTCGCCAAATGAGCTTTGTTGGGGGTATTCTTCCGCCATTAGGATTAGCGTATATAGCGGCAAATCTTGAAAAACATGGTCATATTGCAGAAATTTTTGATATGAATGCACTAAATTTATCTGGAAAAGATTTGATTAAGAAGTTAGACGAAAAATTTGAATGTGTTGGTTTTACTGCTTGTACTCCTGATATCAATCATGTAATGGAATTATGTAAGATAGTTAAAGAGTATGATTCATCAGTATTAACAATTGTTGGAGGTCCTCATGTTTCAGGAATTCCAGAAACAACAATTCAATGTTCTTCAGTTGATATAACTGTGATTGGTGAAGGAGAACAAACAATACTAGAAATTGCTGAGAAAAAAAGTTTAAATGAAATTAAAGGAATTGCTTATAATCAAATTATTAATGATGAACGTCCATTAGAAAATAATCTTGATATTTTACCATTTCCAGCAAGACACCTGCTTCCTTTAGATAAATATTCTGCTCCTTTAGTTAAGTATAAACCATTTATGACAATTTTGACAAGTAGAGGCTGTCCGTTTAAATGTACATTTTGCTACCATTTTCCATCTGGACGCTATTTTAGAGCAAGAAGTTCAGAAAATGTCATCGCTGAATTTGATTCAATTGTTCAGCTATATAATGCCCGAGAGGTTGATATTATAGACGATTGCTTCAATTTAGATATTAACAGAACTAAACGCATTTGTGAAGGTCTTATTGAAAAAGGCTATAATTTAGTCTGGCGATGTAGTAATGGTATTAGAATTAATTTTATAACAAAAGAGTTACTTACTTTAATGCAAAAATCAGGGTGTATCCACATAGCACTTGGTGTTGAATCTGGTGACCAACGAATCTTAAATAATATACAAAAAGGTACAAATCTGGATAAAGTGCGTGAAGTTTTTAGTTGGTGTCATGAGTTAGGGATTGAAACCACTGCACTTATGATGATTGGAAATATAGGAGAAAATCGTGAAACAATCCAACGTTCTATTGATTTTGTTTCTGAAATTGAACCCGATTATGCAAATTGGGGTATAGCGATACCTTTTCCGACAACAGAATTTCATAATTGGGTTAGTAAAAATGGTAAGTTTTTAACAGAAAATTTCGAGGATTATGGCCACTTTAAGAAACCGATATTTGAAGTTCCTCCAGATTTAACTGCGAATTTAATGTTAGAAATGTATCAAAAAGCGTATAGGTCATTTTATTTTCGTTCCAGTTATATTATAAAACGTCTTTTGAAAATTAAGTCTTTATCTGAACTTTCTCGTGCAATCAAATCTATGTTGGAGATTTGGTGTTTATCTTCAGAAAGTTGAAACATATGAAGATGAGTTGAATGATTCAACCTTATGTAACAATAATTATACCAACATTTAACAATGTAAACACAATTCAAAAATGCTTAGATTCATTACTAGCTTTAGATTATGATAATTTTGATATTTATGTAGTTGATAATGAATCAAAGGACGGAACTGCCGAGATTCTGCAAAAATATCAAGAACAGTTTGGCATCAAAGTCATTGAAGCTCGATTAAACGCTCCTCAAGCGTATAATCTCGTTTTAGGAAAAACCCAAAGTGAGATTATCGGTCTGATAGATGGAGATGCCATCGCCAACAAAGATTGGCTCAAGATTCTCGTTCCTCATCTTGAATTCGAAAACGTTGCGGGAGCTGGAGGAATAATGCTCACGGCAAACCCTGAAAATCGTATCCCAAAGTGTATTGGCTATGAGCTTGAGTATCGGTTTCGAAGGATGCCAAAATATGTTTCTCGGCTACCTACAGCTAACTTACTCCTGAAGAGGCGCCTCATTGAGTCCTTTGATGAAAAACTTTCAACCGGTTATGATGCTGACATATGTTATCGTCTAGTAAATAAAGGCTACAAAATAGTTTATGATGAACACGCTGAAGTTTACCATTTCCACAGGGATGGTTTCCGCAATTTTTCCAAGCAACAATACTATTGGAGTTTCAATGATATCCGTCTTTATCTTAAGCATCCAGCTATGCTCTTTAAAGATACTCAAACACCTATAACATATTTCACACAACCATTAACTATCCTAGCAATGATCTTGCTGTTCTTTCTAGGAGTTTACTGGGAAACGTTATTGATGCTGGCTACTTTTCTGGTTTTTTTCAGATTTCTCTCCAATTTGTTTTTTGCGGTCAGAATGGGCTTGCGGAAAAAGAATATAGGGGCAATTCCTGTTTTGTTTACATTTTTCACTATTCGAATGATAGTTTGGACTTACGGCGGAATCATGGGGATAATAAATCTGATTCGTACGAGTTTACTGAGGAGTAAAATTTGAAAATACTAGTGTTAAACCCACCCTATCACCAACAAAAATACAATCGGGTTTGTAGGTTTGACCACATAGCTAAATCAAAATCTCTTTGGCTTCCAATTCATCTCGCTTACTGCACTGGATTACTCGAGAAACATGGTCATACGGTGAAATTGGTCGATGCAGTAGCAGATGAACTATCATTAGCAGCGACCCTTCATATCGTTAAGAATTTTTCCCCAGAGCTTATCGTCATGAATTACTCAAAGTTTTCCTCATCAGAAGATGAACAGACAGCCCAAGCAATTAGAAACCTGACGGATGCAGGCATTGTTGTAGTGGGGGCATCTTGTCAATGCATAGACATTGACTCATTTCTAAAAAATAATCCATCGATAGACGGAGTTATCCGAGGCGAGTTTGACTTCCCTGTACTTACCTTAGCTAATGAAACGCCTAAAAAAGAGGTTCAAAGTTTATCTTGGAGAGATAACGGGCGAATAACGCATAACCAAATGCGCTCACCGGCAACCTCCGAGGAATTGGAAGGCTTTCCATTCGTCGTGGATGTATATAGGCGCCATTTAAACATTAGAAAGTACCGCCAAGCTCCTCAATTACATCCTTTCGTAGACACGTTTACTGGAAGAGGCTGCTATTATAACAAGTGTTTATTCTGCCTCTGGGCGTGCACCTTTAACCAAGATGCAGGTTATCGGACACGGAGTATTGAAAATGTAATCAGCGAATTCAAATTTATCAAAGAAAAAATGCCTTACATTAAGGAGATTTTCATTCAAGATGACACGTTTCCGGCATGGAGGGCAAAGGAGCTAGCGACCGCGTTAACTAATGAGGGGCTAGACGTAACTTGGAGTTGTTATGCACGCCCCGACAAGACCATGACCTATGAAACTTTAAAGCTTATGAAGCAATCCGGTTGTCGCAGTTTACACGTTGGATATGAAAGTGCAAATCAGAAAATATTAGATGCCGTACAAAAAGGAACCGACGCCGAAACAATGATGAAATTTACTGAGAACGCTTATCGCGCAGGGCTAAAAGTTCACGCGGACCTAATCATCGGCCTTCCATACGAGACCATAGACACGATTAAAGCCACTATTCAATGGGCTAAAAAACTGAAGGTTTACTCCTATCAATTCATAACCCCTAAAGTCTATGAGAATACCTCACTATACGACTTAGTGGTCCAATCAGGCGGTCAAGTAAAAGACGGGGAAATCAGTTACCCGTATCTGAGCAATGAAGAAATTAACAAATGGGCAAGAATTGCGACTAAGGAGTGTTTACTTAACGTTTCCTTTATTAGGCGTTTGGGTTTTACTCCCTCAGAATGGGGGCGAATCATCCGTGCTGCAATTGACATTGCCCCCTACCTTTGGAAAGGATAAAAAGGACAAAGTTATAGCCAGATATCATCCAAGAACCAAGAACCTAAACTGCGAGTTCATATTCCCGCTAAATTGTAAAATACTATATATAAATTCACGATTTTCTTCTATTAACAAATTATTACGTGGGGCGTAACGGGGATGAGCAAAACACTCAATGAACTAATTGCGACTGGTATAGCCCTTTTCTTTGTATGTGCGTGTATGAAGTTGCTAGCGGTTCCTTACCCTCAACATTATTCAGATATCACTTACGTTCATTGGAGGACATTTGTTTTGTACGCGTATCCGCTGGGGGCCATTCCTTATGTATCCTTCTTCTTTGAGTATCCAGCAATAGTTGGCTACCTTTTTTACATAAGCGCATTAACACCAAACTACGGCTGGGCTATGTTCCTCTTTATGGTTCCGTTCGCTATTGGTAACATCTACTTTCTTTATCGAGTTTGCGAGCTAATGGAAATTGATTCAAAAAGAATCTTTTTTTACCTAATTTTCACTCCAACCTGGTTGTTGTTCAGCTTTTACAACTGGGATATAATAGCTGTTTTCTTTATTATTTTAGCGATATATCTTCATGCGAGAAATAAGGAAAGATTATGTGGAGTCTCTCTAGGTTTAGGTATAGCAGCGAAAATTTACCCAGTGCTGATGCTTCCGCTCATACTTCAAGAGCAAAAAAATTGGAGAACCCGTGTTGAAACTTCAGTTCTTGCTGCCGCAGCATATTTTCTCTTAAATCTTCCTTTTATTATTATGAACTTTTCGGGCTGGTGGATTTCCGCTTCTGGTGTTTACACATATAACTATCCTGAGAATACATGGTGGCTCTTTATCAACCTTATACTACCAATCGATTACATAAAGCCATTAAGCGCATTGATTTTCGCATCGGCTTTCATCTACGTATTACGTAAAAAGCATACTTTGATTCAAAAAGCGTGGATGACGTATGCGGTTTTGTTTCTCGCGTTTACTGGTTATCCTCCTCAATTTAATATTCCCTTACTACCATTTTTCGCATTGAATTCCGCTTTCAGCTTGATTCCATTTTATCTGTTTGACACAATGAATGGTTCGATAATTCTCGTCTGGTTCTCGCTCCCACCGCTTCCAATTTGGATATTAGGCACTCTACGACAACTGGTGCTACTCTTACTTCTCATTTGGTTCGTTTCAGGGAAACCCTTCCCTAAACTAGGACGTGTTTGGAAATGGTTTACAACTCCAATTAGCCCACTTGAAGAAAAGCCAAAGGAAGCTGTAATGGAAGAAAAAGTAGTCAAAAAACCCGTTAAAATACTTCCTAAGATTAAAAAGTTGGCGACATTTCTCGTAAGTCCACTTGAAGAAGAAGTCGAAGAGAAAAAATAACGATATACTTACTAGTCCTTTGTTTTACAAAGGTGTTGGCGGTATACTCTTGAATGGGCAGAAGTAAGCGAAAGCCACCAAGACTATCGCTAAATATACCACTAAGAGAACGAATCCAATTCTTGCTCTACTCGATAGATCTGTCAAACCGATAGCAATCGCCAAACAAACTGGAGGAATTAAGGGAGCAAAATAGTAGAGATACCAAGCAATGTTCATCAACAATGATGGGATAAGAAAGGGAAGATAGAAACTCAAAAACCAGATAATCGCGAACACCGAGGTTTTGTCTCGTATTTTCCAATATTTGTAACTCAAGTAGGCGAAGGCAGGAATTATCAAAATGATGATTGCAGGATTAGTTACGTGATTAAAGGACGACCAAACTCGCAGGATGACTAATTCTCCCGTCGCAGAATAGCCTACTAACTCACTCCCCCATAGAGATATCGTACCAGCAAGCGGTATAAAAAATTGCCAAGCATAAAGATCCATAAAGACCAGTCCACGATGGGTAAGACCCGAAAATGTTGAGTAAAATTTTATGAAAAACTGGATGTGCTCTATAGGATTGTTAAAAATGTGAAATGTCCAGTCCAAGACCCACCACGAAATAAAAGTGAAGCATCCCAAAAAAATAAGATACTTTGTCACGAAGAGTAGCGCTTTCTTTTTCGCTTTCGCGATAATATGATAGGCGGCGAGGGCGACTACGGACATTATTGCGATTTGTTTACACAATAACCCCAGTCCTAAACTTAACGCGGAGGTTCTATAGTTGCCCCGAAAATACAAATAAAAACCCAACAGCGTGAAGAATACTAGAAAAATATCGATCATAGCTATTCTGCTCAGTTGAAAAATTAAGTTTTCAAAACTAAACAAAAAAGTGGCTATGAAACCTGTTTTGGGATTTGTAATTCGTTTTGTAAGCAAATAAAATATTGGAATACACGCTGAACCGAATATCACCGGCATTATCCGCCAGCCCCAAGCCGTATTTCTAAACAGCAACACGCCGATGCTTAACAGCGGCAGGGCTAGAGGTGGATGCTGTTTGTCGACAAAATTTCCATAATATAATAGTTGAAGAACAGCCGGAACGAAGTGTTGCTCGTCACCCATATAAAATTGATTAGGTACATCTAGCCACGCAAGACGTAATATGACAGAGATCCAAAAAAGGTGAATCACTAGATGATCATGAAACGGTATCAACAATTTCCTTGCATACAGCGCATCTAAAAGTTTCAAGTTAGTTCAACCTATAAAATTCGTTTTATATTTGATAAATTTGATCAAGACTCTGCGTATCCATAGTTGTTAAAAATACATTATTAACATTCTCGAAAGTAACTAAAGAGATAAAGTAAAAGAAGTTGTTTACTAATACGGAGCAACGTAAGAAAAATGCCTCAAGCCGACAAAACCGCTGTCTTCTCGGGGCAAATTGAAAGGTTATCTGATGCAGTTATCCGTCGAATAATTACCATGACAAAGCTAGAAAAGGGCGTAGTTTCTCTTACCATAATCTCGTTCCTTCTTCGTTTGCTGTGGCTTGACAAACCCATCGGCTTCATATTCGACGAATGGTTCTACGTTGGTTACTGCTATGCTGTAGCCGGTGCTCCTTCGAGAATAGGCGCAGCCCAAGCAATCTTGCGGTTTCGGGTGGATCCCAACACCGAGCATCCTTTTCTGGCAAAATTCCTCATGGCTGTTAGCATCGCATTATTAGGAGATAACCAATGGGGCTGGCGGATTCCAGCAGTATTTCTCGGAACAGCGTGTATCCCATTAATTTACCTACTGGTTAAGAAACTGTCCGGTAATGGTTCACTAGCCCTCATATCCGCCTTCCTAACATCCTTCGATTCACTATTTTTCGTCCACTCACGCACCGCACTCCTCGACATCTACTTCGTATTCTTCATGATTCTGGCCTTCTATCTCGTAATCTTAAATCGCGTAATCCTCGCCCCATTAGCCTTGGCTCTCAGTTTTCTTTCCAAGGAAACCGGATTGTTTGGCGTACCAATAGTTTTGGCGTATGTGTTGTTAGCTGGCCGCATAGGCATCAGGCTGCGACTGCTTTACTGCGCCCGTTTCCTAATTTTTTACTTCATCTTTCTCTTCGGTATCTGGGGCTGGTGGCACCTCTGGGCACCAAGCGGTTTCGCTGGCTCCGTTGAACACTTCAGATACATATTCCAGTATGCCTCTTGGCTTAAGGGACCGAACCCCCCATCAATCTGCAGTAAACCCTGGGAATGGATTTTCCCAACCCTCTACCAAATGCCCGATACTAAAATGATTTTAATGAAAGATTGGGCCGGCAAAATGATCTCGATACCCTACCATGCAGGA
>Ga0315312_1002063_pt1 | contig 14416 bp, 13 predicted proteins | sample TDP7_MG_FD_203629 | JGI IMG/M metagenome (GOLD analysis project Ga0315312, IMG submission 203629) | Freshwater sediment microbial communities from Lake Towuti, South Sulawesi, Indonesia - TDP7 | ecosystem: Environmental > Aquatic > Freshwater > Lake > Sediment | place: Indonesia: South Sulawesi... | reverse complement strand
TGCTATAATGTTCATATGCGTCTCCTTTCTGCGACCTGTGCCGCTAAAGATGTTTCTGATATCGGGTAGTATAACCCAACACCAGGAGACGCACTTTCATATAATCATTGCGAGGGAGCAAAGCGACGAAGCAATCTCCTGTTTGGTGACAAGCCCCAACCGTGGAAAGGGCAACTTATAGATTTAAGTTTGAAAGTGCTTTGTATAAAAGAGTGGAAATTGTCATTTCGAGCGAGCCGAAGGCGAGTCGAGAAATCTATTTTTAAGCAGATTTCTCCACTTCGCCCCCCTTCCCCTAAGGGGAAGACGCGGGGGCTTCGGTCGAAATGACTAAGTTTTTTCTACAAAGCAGATTGAAAGACTAAAAGACCTCGCTGATTTTATTGCCCTAAAATCATCGAGCAGATGTCACGTTGCATAGCTGTGCAGGCCGGCGAAGAGTCCGGATAGGTTCGCCCAGAGCAGGGTTATCACAATGACGACCAAGCCTGCGATAGCCCATAAGCTGTTAATACGAGCGTGCTTTTTGCCAAACATATAGCGGAAATGGAAATATCCGACGTAGACCAGCCATGATGCTAACGACCAGAGCTCTTTCGGGTCCCAGCCCCAGTAATCGCCCCAGGCGAGTTTTCCCCACCAACTGCCGAGGATAAGGCCGAGCGTCAACAACGGAAAACCGGCGCAAATCATCCTGTACGTTGCCTGCTCAGGGGATGGCAGATTTTCATTTGGGTTGGGCGTTTTGCCGGCCAGATGGCAAACGGCCTGGAAAGCGGCCTTTGCCATAAAGATGTATGAAAGCACATAGACGGCGACGTGAGGCGTAAATAGCCAGCTTTGCAGAGCCGGCATCAGTTGCTGCGGCTCGGCGCTAAATCTACGGACAAAACCGGCAGGGAAAAGCACGATAAAACCAATGAGCATGTCGGCGCTGTAACCTCCCACCCCCAGGACTCGGCGGCAAAAAAGTGAGACCGGATAAATCATCCCTAAGCACAGGAATACCTCGAAAAGATTCTGCAAAGGTACGTGACGGACATCATACCAGCGGTAGCCGAAAGCAAAAACGGCGATTGCAAAGCCGAGCAGGTATAAGATATGACCGATTTTCTTTCGATGCAGCAAGGTCGTTATAAACGCAAGTAGATATGCGCCCATCGTAATATAAATCAGGTAGCACTGTGTCGTATATTTAATTTCCATTTCGTCCCTTGTCCATCGTCTATCGTCCCTCGTCCATCGTCCGTCGTCCATCGTCCTTCATCCCTCGTCCTTCGTCCCTCGTCCTTCGTCCCTCGTCTTACCGCTCCCTTACGGTCGCGGCTCTGTTTTGTTTCGTCCATCGTCCATCGTCTATCGTCCCCTTGCAAGGAGGTGTCTTAGCCATAGATGCCAGCAGACACCGATGCAGAGCATCAAGTAGCCAGCATAAACGACCGTCAGGCCTGTGTCGGAAACGACCAAAAGAACAGTGTATTGGCCGGCCTGGTCGTCATAAGAATGCTGGTAAAAATTGTATCCGCCGAATTTAAGAGGATGATTTACTTCGATGTTTTTCTCGGCAACAACTTTGTTGTTTTCAATTATCTGTAGTTCACTTATGTAATCGCTGATGTTTCTATGATAGCTTAGCAGAAGTCTGTCTGCTGGTTGGACATGTCCGCCGAATCGCTCAAAGACATATTTGGTAACGACCTGGCCTTCAGCCGATTCAATCTGGACCTCCAGTGCCGGATTGAAGCCCGGTTGTGGGTCGTCGAAGGGGACATTTTTGCCGCCTTCAATATTGACTTTGAAATTCTCAAACGCCCTTAGGATTTTTACCGTGCCGAAGTCAGCTCCCAGCGGGAATTCCGTGCCGATTTCGACAGGGATTCTCCAGCTTTTCCCCTGCCGGGTTCGGATTTGGAGGTACTGCGGCTTGTAATATTCTATTCGGAAGTCCTTCAGTTCTACGGAAAAAGGAAGCTCCTTTATCTGCTTGTTGTTTTCGAGCAAGACGCGGTTTTCGCGGCCGCCTTCAGGAATTACCATTTGGCCTTTTCGGATTTTATCGATTCTAAAAAGCTCTTTCTGGAGTTTATGTCCGGCCTCTGAGCCCCACATTGAACCTGCAAGAACGGCGATGCAGCCGGTGTGTATCAGCAATAGCCCGGGGACACCAACCAATCGACGAAACAATGTGAGGCCTACTATCAGCAGCAGGATAAAGGCTAACCAGTAAACGGCCAATGGCAGGCTGTTAAAAAATTCTCTCTCGCGCTCGGCACCGACAAATGCTCCGAAGATAGACAGGAAAATCGATAATATGAGCAATACAAGGACAATCCACATCACAGTGCGTTTAAACTTGTTCATCAGAATTCCCTTACGCCTTTAGCCGTGTTTTCTTTGACACACAGCTCGACTAATTTATGTAAGTTTGATTATGACAGAAAGCCTCTTATTTGCAAGGATATTCGCAAAGGGATGCTCCACGCTGCCCTTGCATCTGATTTCCATGTGGTTTAGCCTTGATATATATAATCGCTGTACTTACAATGTGTAACAATCGCAAAGAAATAGATACTAAAATCGGTACTATCAATACCTGTGTCGTTGAACGGACAAATCGTGATTTGTATTTAGCCCCCAATTTATTGGGGAGTTACTTAGAAATCAAAAAGAGCGTGTATGAAGGTCCTTACTGTCGCAACTCGCCCCGGCCAGCTCGCCCTTGCTCAGACCAGGATTGTCATCTCTGCGTTGAAAAGAAAATTTCCGGATATACAAATCGAAATCAGAAAGGTAACGACCAGAGGTGACCGTGACAGACGTACAGCGTTATGGAATCTCAGGAGTACTGGTTTTTTTACCTCGCAGGTGGAGGATGCCCTGCTGGCCGGCGAAGCTGACTTTGCAGTTCACAGCTTCAAGGACCTGCCTACTCGCAAGCGCGATGGACTATCCATCGCAGCGGTATGTGATAGACAATTCCCGCAGGATTGTCTGATAGCTGCTGTGCCGGTTAATTCGATTAACCAGCTTGCCTCATCGGCGAAGATAGGCACATCAAGTCTCAGGCGGGCCGCACAGCTAAGACGCCTCAGAGCAGACCTTCAGCCGACCCCTATTCGCGGCAATGTGCAGACAAGATTAGGAAAGCTCGATAAAGGCGAATTTGACGCGGTAATTTTGGCAAGAGCCGGCCTGGAAAGGCTCGGTTTGGGCCGGAGAATCTCTTTGGTTTTCGACCCGTCACAATTTATTCCAGCCCCAGCCCAGGGCGCACTGGCCGTTCAGACGAGAAGCGATGACAAAGAATTGCATAAGCTGCTATCTGCCATAGATGACGAAAAGGTAAGAAGTGTTACTTCTGCCGAGAGACAGGTTCTGACAACGATGCAGTGCGGCTGTCACGCTCCGGTAGGTGCCTTTGCAAGAATTGTCGGCGATGATATACAGATTTACGCATTTATATCGGATTTGGAAGGGCAAAATTTTATTAAGCATAATGTTAATGGGCCGATTAGTAGTGCTATAAAACTTGCAGAAGAACTTGCAAGCAATTTATTATCCTCCGGGGGCGAAAAAATCCTACAAAATTTTTAGTCCCGCAATTTATTTATTGCGGGGTTTATATTTGACACGGATTAATAAAAGATTTACACTATTTTTATGGGGATCCAGGAAATAATAAGTAGTCACAGAGAGCAAATTCTTGCATTAGCAAACAAGTATGGTGCATCTGATGTTCGCGTTTTTGGCTCTGTTGCTAAGGGGACTGCTGATGAGCGCAGTGACATTGATTTTCTTGTAGATTTAGCACCTGGCCGAAGTCTATTGGACCTTGGAGGTTTATTGTATGAATTGCAGCACTTGCTTGGCAGACCGGTTGATGTGATTACATGCGCGGGCCTGCGGCCTCGTATCCGTAAGCGCGTTCTTAAGGAGGCCGTTAATATATGAGAGACGATAGGGAAAGACTGCTCGATATTAAGGAAGCGATGGAGAACGTGCAAAAATACGCCTCTCGTGGCAAGGACGCTTTTAAAAACGATGAGCTTATACAGACCTGGATTTTGCATCATATTCAAATCCTCGGCGAAGCGGCAGCAAGATTGTCTGATGAATTTCAGGAACGAAATCCTGATATACCGTGGTTTAAGATTATCGGAATGCGTAATGTCCTTATTCACGATTACTTTGGTATCGATATTGAAGCGGTCTGGTCAGTAGTTGAGAACGATCTTCCCGTTCTTTATGATCAAATCATAAGATTGCTATAGGAATTTTGAAGATATTACCGGGGATGAGGGTTGTTCTCTTAAGCAGGAGCTCGCTGGTAAAACCGCTGAATATAAACAAATAGCCGATAAACTTATGCCTGAACTTCTCGAAGCCGGTGGTAAAGAAATCTTGGAATCTTTCGATAAATAAAATATTGGTCGGTGATTATTACCTCTCTATCTCAAAAAGGTGTCGCCGCTTTCTTTCTTGTATTTTGCAAATAAGTTGCGATGTTCGCTTAAAACTTTTTCGTAATCAGGATTACCCACGAGGTTTTCCATCTCGCCGGGGTCATTATTCATATCGAGCAGCATCTCAGGTTGTTTGCCTTGATTGAAGATATAATACTTAAAACCTTTCGTCCGTATCATTCTGCCCTCAAGGTTGATGGGCTTGCCGTCCTCTCGAAGGTCCTGAACGAAACGCGTTGAGCACGCAACATATTTTCGTTCTTTCTTGGGCTTGGCGCCTTCGGCAATATCCCGCAGGCTTATTCCCTTGCACTTAGACGGCACTTTTACTCCGGCATAATCACAAATCGTCGGCATAATGTCTAAACCATTATTAACAAGATAATCACTTGTGCCGACTTTCGTAGTGCCTCTTTGACTGATGATGAAGGGTATCCTCGAACATTCATCGTAGAACATGTTCTTCTGCGCCCATCGATGCGAGCCCATACCGTCACCGTGGTCGGCAGTGAAGATAATCACAGTGTTTTCTTCCAAACCTGTTTTGCGAAGTGTTGACAGGAGCTTGCCTATTTCTTTATCTGCAAGTTCCACCATTCGATAATACGCCCAGCGGTACTTTCGCCAATCATCTGCGCTCCACAGTTCCAGCGGAGCGAACATTCTTTGTTCTGTATTCTTAAATTTTGCTCTAAGCCTGGCTTGCCAGACCGCCTCAAGCGCATCGGACTGGTTCTTGGCTTTTTCAAGATTCACCGGAGCAGGTGGGCATTTCTCCGCAGGCGGCACCTCGCCGATGTCACCATCCGGCAAAGGCTGGCTCCGGGCGTATTGACAGATATTGTGCGGATTCACCAAAGAGAAAACAACAAAGAAAGGCTTGTCCTTATTTTTGTTAATAAACTCAATAGCTGGCGCTGCAATCTCGTAATCAAGACCGTCAAATGTCTCATCGTAGCCACTGTCTTCTGCAGTAGCTTTTTTAAAGGGATAAGGCAGATGCCACTTGCCGAAATAACTTGTTGAGTAACCAGCCTCGCGAAGCACCATCCCGATATTCGGAAATTCTTTTGCGTCGATTGCGCTTGTAGAATTGATTTGCTTGCCGTGCTCATGCGGATAGCGGCCGGTAAATATCGATGACCTGTTCGGGACGCACAACGGATTGGCGCAATACGCTTTTGTGAAAAGCATTCCGCCGGCTGCAACGTTGTCGATGTTCGGTGTCTCAATATATTCATGCCCTATAATGCAGCTTATCGCATCTGCGAATTGCTGGTCCGTCATGATAAGGAGAATGTTAGGCCGCCTGTTTTTTGCTGCCTGCAGATTTGGAGTAAAAGCAGCAACGGCTGCCAGCCCAATTCTTCTAAGAAAATCTCTTCTGTTCATATTGTTTGCCTCCTGTTGAGAAGCATTACTCCTGAGTTTATTTGTGCTCTGATTATAGCCCGATTTTGGGGAGATTCACAAGCTAATTTCTTCTCTGGCTAACAACATCGAACGTGTACTGCTGGAGCACAGATAAAATCAATGGCATTTTCTCTGAGTTTTTGGTATTTTAATATAGTGGTTCGTGGTTTGTGATTCGTGTTTCGTAAAGTATGCTGTATAGGCCATTTTTCTAATGAGTAACCCGCCAATAAATTGGCGGGCTAAATATAAAAAACTGTGTTAATACGTGAAATCTGTGTCTATTTTTATCTGTGAACTCTGTGGCTAAAAAAGGTTTTGTCTATCTCGTTGGTGCCGGGCCGGGGCGGGCGGATTTGATTACCATTCGCGGGGCGGATGTCCTCAAGGTCGCTGACTGTATCATTTATGATAAGCTGGCCAACCCGGCTCTGCTCAAGTTTGCCCGCGCCGACGCCGAGATTGTCCCCGTGCCCAAGCGCATCGGCAAGCGTTCCTTTACACAGCGGGACATCAACAAGCTGCTGATTGAAAAGGCGTCTGGCGGACGAACGGTCGTGCGATTAAAGGGCGGCGACCCCTGTATCTTCGGTAGGTGTGCTGAGGAAGCTGCCGTACTTGCCGAGGCGGGAATCGATTTTGAAATAGTGCCGGGCGTAACCGCAGGTATCGCTGTTGCTGCTTATACCGGTATCTTCCTGACCGACAGGGAATACAGTTCGCAGGTGGTTTTGGTTACCGGCAGAGAGGCCGAGGGCAAGGGAAAAAGTAATATCGACTGGCACCTGCTGGCTAAGTTCAGCGGCACCATAGTTTTTTATATGGGCGTCGGCAATCTGGGTTACATCGCTGAGCGGCTGATGGAAAATGATATGGCAGAGAGCACACCTGCGGCGGTAATCGCCGACGCTACTTTGCCAACCCAAAGAGTTGTAAAAGCCCCGCTTGGCCGGATAAGCGAAAAATGTAAGGCTGAGAAAATCGAGCCGCCGGCGATTATTGTTGTCGGTGCCGCCGCAGACAATGACACGGCCCTGAACTGGTTTATGAAAAAGCCGTTGTTCGGCACCAGTATCGTTGTGACGCGGGATTCTCGCGGCAATGCCGATTTCGCAGCTAAGATTTCTCAGCGCGGCGCCAATCCGATAGAGTTTGCGACGATAAAAATAAAGCCATTAACGCACACAAGCCGCTTTATACGAGCGCTTATTAAACCAGCGGAATATGACTGGATAGTCTTTACCAGTTCGAATGGGGCAGAAATTGTCTTTGATTTCTTACAAAGTTTGGGAAAAGATGCGAGAGTTTTCGGTTCTGCAATGATTGCTGCGATAGGTAGTGAAACTGCTGCCACATTGAGTAAGTTCGGGATAAGAGCAGATTTTGTGCCGAGCATCTACACAAGCAGGGAGCTTGGCAAGCAATTAGCTGCATTTTGGGATCTGCCGGGCAAGAAAATTTTGCTGTTGCGCTCACAGATTGCTTCAAGCGAGCTTGTCCAGTGGCTGGAACGAGCTGGCGCCGAGGTCGAAGATGTCCCGGTCTATCGCATCGTCACAGCGAAAAGCAAATGCAACTGGCTGACTAAAAAAATTAACAACGGCCAGATTGATTGGCTGACGTTTGCAAGTCCTTCTTCGGTCAAAGCTTTTTTTGAACAAATCCCAGGCGAATTAGTAAATTCAAGTAGCGTTAAAGTTGCATCAATTGGGCCGGTAACTTCCGAGCAATTAAAAAGTCTCGACGTCAGAGTCGATGTTGAAGCCTCTGAGCATACAATAGATGGGTTACTTGGCGCAATAGAAAGATACGAAAAACCATAGAATTCAAATATTGTAAAGTGCAGACTAATAACATACTTAGAATAGAAAATCTCTTACATAGTTTAAACCTATGAATCATAAACAGTCCGAATTTGAAGAACTCATTGGATCCGCATACTATCATATATACAAGGAGATTGGATTAGAAAATGTAAAACCTTCTCTCAGAATAGAATATGAGAATCTCCAGAAAGCTCATGATTCTATTCATGAGTTTATGCTGCTTGCATCTCTGTTGTTTCCTTCTCAAAGAAATGAGAAAATTAGTTGGCGCAGAAAATCCGCATTTTTTGTTTACCATTGGGAAGCATTCCATCATGCACATAGGTCTCTTATAGAGGCTCTGAGTGCATATTATAATGTTGCTTTTATACTGCTGAGAGTAACTCTTGAACTATTGCTTAAAGGTGCTTTCTGGGAATGCTTAAGCCATGAAAGGTTTCGAGAGGAATCACAGGTATTGGACAAAGATAACCAGGGAAGTGAAATTAAGAAATGGCTGGAAGATATCTTCAAGTTAGCTCCGAATATAAAAGATGAATTTGAGAGAACTTCTGCTGTAATCTATGATAAAATCAAACCAATAATAGAAGACCAAAACTTCCGTCCAGATGTAAAAACCATTGTCCGACAACTTGATGAATGGGGGATGTTCAATACCATACTTGATCCTACGACATCGATTTACAAAGAAATTTACGGACGATTGTCAGCAGATGTACATATAGAACCAGATAGAACTGATATAGGCAAGAGAATTCTTAATACACCAAAACAAATTTTCGACCATAAAGTGTTTCAAAAGGAATTAAGTGAATATGCGCATCTTCTGCACAAAGTAATGGATTTAGCTATAGTAATAGAAATGAACATTATGAGAGATATTATTGAGGTATATGATGAAGCCAAAACGCATCTAAGGGGAAGAATAGAGACCTTTGAAAAACTCGGGCTTAAATATAGCCTCAAAAGGGCAAAGGAGCTCCTAAAGTGAATATGCTATTTAAGTAGTTCATTACATTATATAAAAGTGAATAGAAGGCTTCGGTCAAATTCAAATATCGCGAAATTGTTTTGTTTGTTTTTTTATTATCGGAAATGCTTAAAATCAATAACAGGCGAAATACATGGCATTAACAATTCATCAAAAAAGTGCTTATCTTATATTTTTTAATGCAACAATGATTTCAAGGTCTGTTGGTAAAAATCTTAAGGGTAATAAAACCGTGAAAGATTTTAAAATTAAAGTATTTGAGAAAGTCTGCATGTTAACTCGGAAAATCGACACTGCTACTCTCGCCGAAGATGATATTATAGATTCAATAAATAATCTAAGTAAGGAATTTCAAATATCATTTGGTCAAGCGCAAAAGCCAATTAATGTCATATTAAAATGTCACTTTTATCTTACAAAAAATAGCGATAATAACATAAAGAAAATATTACATTGCCCGATCGATTCATTCAATTTAAAAAGATTGGGAAGAGGTGGGATTTATCTAACAAAAATAAATAAGGAAATGTACTTAGAATTACAGAAGGACATACAAAAACGATCTGGTATAAAGATCGAGTTTGATACAGAATGGGATAAACAACATCTACGAAGCAAAGGAATCGGGTGAAGAGCAGCTTACGATGATAAATATCTCGAAACTATATTGTGGCCTGGCGGGCGAATCTGACGAGTTGCGTTATCAGCAGTCGGATTCGTTTGGCCCGGTTGTTGTTTACAATTGCACAGAGAAATGCAACTTGAAGTGTTTACATTGCTATAGTTCTGCAGTCGCACCTTTTGGGGGCCCCGTCGATAGCTCCGCCGGTAACCAGTTGACTACGGTCCAGGCCGAGCGATTGCTGTCGCAGCTTGCCGAAGCAAATTGTCCGGTGCTATTGTTCAGCGGCGGTGAGCCGTTGTTGCGCGGCGATTTATTTGAATTGTTGGCTGAGGCGAGGCGGTTGGCCTTGCGAGCGGTCATCTCAAGCAACGGGACATTGATTGATTCGCCAACTGCCAAGAAGCTCGCTGACCTCGGCGTAAATTATGTCGGCATTTCTATTGATGGCCGGGAGAAATTCCACGATGAGTTCAGACAGGTAAAGGGCTGCTTCAAAGCGGCAGTTGCAGGGATTGAAAATTGTAGAAAGGCCGGTATAAAAACCGGAATTCGTTTTACTATAACCACGGCAAATGCAGGGCAGGTGCCTTTTGTATTCGATATTGCCGCTTCGACGGGTGTGCGACGAATTTGTTTTTATCATTTGATTCGTATGGGCAGAGCAAAAGCCCTTTATTCGCCGTGCGTGATGCGTCCTGCTCCGGCGGAGGCATCTGCCGAGACGAGTGATGCGTCGCGCGAGAAAAATACGCAATATGCAATACGCAATAAGCAATACGTGATGACGCCCCAACAAACTCGACAGGCCCTTGATATAATTATTGAAAGAACAGGTGATTTTGCCAGAAGAGGTCTTATAGACGAAGTCCTTACTGTGGGCAATCATGCTGATGGGCCTTATCTTTTAGTCAGGATGCAGAAGGATAATAGACAGACTTTTCAAAAAGCCAGAGAACTTCTGCTCGCAAATGGCGGCAATAAGGTCGGCGAGAAAATCGGATGCGTAAGCTGGAACGGCGACGTGTATGCCGACCAGTTCTGGCGAAATTATTCGCTCGGCAATATCAAAGATAGGACTTTTAAAGAAATTTGGGAAGATTCGACAGAGCCGGTGCTGAACAGGCTGCGCAATAAATCGGAGTTTGCCGATACAAGATGTCTTCACTGCAAATGGTTTGATTTGTGCAAAGGCAACTTTAGATTTTTAGGCACTGATGCTGACGATGAATACTGGCTTAACGAGCCGGCCTGCTATCTGACGGATGAAGAAATAGAAAATTCAAAATGCAAAAATCAAAATGCAAAATGACAAATCAAAATTCAAAAAGAAAAAAGATTCAATCTTTACATTTTGCATTGTAGTTTTGATATTTACATTTTGATATTTGATTTTTAGGAGTTTCTTATGGTTTTTCCGAAAAACAGAATGCGAAGGCTGCGCAGCAGTCCTGCCATGCGAAGGCTTGTACGCCAGACCAGTTTGAGCGTCGATAATCTGGTTTATCCGTTGTTTGTCAGGGAGGGTAAGGGTCTCAAAGAGCCGATTAAGTCAATGACGGACTGTTTTCACTTTTCCCCGGACACAATTGCCGACGAGGCTGCTGAAGTAGCCTCACTGGGCATACCTGCGGTGCTGCTTTTTGGTCTGCCGGCCAAAAAGGATGCTATCGGCTCGCAAGCCTGGTCGGAAGACGGCGTCGTGCAGCGCTCTATCAGAGAGATTAAAAACTCGTCGCCGGAGCTGCTGGTCGTTACGGATGTTTGCCTTTGTGCGTATACCGAGCACGGCCATTGCGGCGTCATAAAAAGCAGATTAACCACAGAGAACGCGGAGAATGCAGAGATGAAAGAAATTAAAAAAGATACTTTCTCAGCAGGCTCTGCGAACTCGGCGGTAAAACAGTTTGGCAAAATCGATAACGACGCGACCTGCGAATTATTGGCCAAGGTCGCCTTGTCGCACGCGCAGGCCGGCGCCGATATTGTTGCCCCTTCGGATATGATGGATGGCCGGGTAAAGTACATTCGCGAGGCTCTGGAAGAAAACGGCTTTGAGAACGTAGCTATTATGTCATACGCAGCGAAATACGCTTCTGCTTTCTATGGCCCGTTTAGAGACGCTGCTGAATCGGCGCCGTCGGCAGCTTTCGCAGGGACGGCCCTTGCCGACCGCAAGACGTATCAGATGGATGTTTGCAACGCCGACCAGGCGATGGCCGAGATTGCACTTGATATAGAAGAAGGGGCCGACATTGTGATGGTCAAGCCTGCCCTTGCTTATCTCGACATTATATGCCGGGCCCGGCAGCGTTTCGATTGTCCGCTCGCCGCCTACAATGTCAGCGGCGAATATATGATGTTAAATTCCGCTGCCGACGCCGGCCTTCTGGATAGAGATACCGCAATGATGGAGATGCTTTACTCAATCAAACGCGCCGGCGCAGATATTCTCATAACTTACTTTGCCAAAGAAGCGGCGAAGCAAATGCAAAAGTCGGGCAAAACCCCTCAATAAATTGAGGGGTTGATTCGAAAATCCTATGCGTATTGAAAATTGATTTATGATAGTCGAAAGTTAAAATCGAAAATTGGAAATCAAAAATCGAAAATCAAATAAACCTCGTCTCATAGCTTTTGAAGTTACCCGCCGATGTCGGTTCCGGTGCAAGCACTGCCGGGCCGATGCCGTTCCTGCTTGCGCGGGAATGACAGAGCGAGAAGAACTGACCGCCGAGCAGTGCAAAAAAATACTTGCATCTGTAGCGAAGTTCAGCGGGACGGCGTCCCGCAAAAAAAAAGCCAGGCCCAAAGCCGGCAAACCCATAATAATCCTGACCGGCGGTGAGCCGATGGAGCGCAGCGATATTTATGAGCTTATCCGCTACGGGCGGGATTTGGGGCTTCGGATGGTAACGGCCACCTGCGGGTACTTGATTGACGACCAGTCCATCGCCAGGTTAAAAAAGGCCGGCGTATCGGCTTTATCCTTTTCTTTGGACGGCAGCTCAGCCGAAACACACGACAAGTTCAGACAGGCCGAAGGCGCTTTCGACGCGGTGATTCGAGCTGCTGAAATTACTCGCCGGGCGGGTATGCGTTTTCAGATTAATACGACAATCTGCAAAATCAATATCGATGAGGTAACCGGAATAATCGAATTGGCAAAAAGGCTTGGGGCCTATTGCTTTGATGCGTTTATTCTTGTGCCGACCGGCCGGGGTCAAAAGATAGCCGATGAAATTCTTGACCCGCTACGTTACGAAGTCTTGCTCAATGAGCTGCTCCAGTTGAAGCTTGAATCGGCGATTGAGCTGAGGGTCACCTGTGGGCCCCAGTTTAGCAGGGTTTGCAAACAAAGCAGGGCTAAAAAGCTAATCGGCCCCGTCAGTGGCTGTATGGGTGGCAGAGGTTTTGGATTTATAAGCTACAAGGGCGATGTGCAAACTTGCGGTTTCCTCGACATATCGGCAGGCAATCTGATTAAAAACGGATTCGACTTCAAAAAGATTTGGCTTGGCTCAGGATTCTTAAAGGAAGTTCGGGACCTGTCGGGCTATAAAGGTAAATGCGGAGAGTGCGAATACGTTGGTGTTTGCGGCGGTTGTAGGGCGAGAGCTTATACGATGAGCGGCGATTATTTAGGTGCGGACCCAGTTTGTGCATTCGTGAATCGTGATTCGTGAATCGTGACTGGTGAATCGTGATTCGTTTTCCAAGTCACGAGATATAAGGTGTGAGAATTGAATTTGCGTTTGACAAAATTACAGAAACAATTGTGCAATACTCTTCAGAAGGGCCTGCCGGTTTGTTCAAGGCCATTTGCTAAGATTGCAAAAGATTTGAAATGCGATGAGAAAACGGTTTTGCAGCAAACCGGTGAGTTAAAAAATGCAGGGGTTATCCGGCGGATTTGCGCGCTGATAAATTATCGCGCGCTTGGAATGATGAGCACCCTGGCTGCCGCGCACGTTCCGCAAGAGAATCTTCGGGAGGTCGCCAATGCAGTTAATTCTCTGCAGGGCGTCTCTCACAATTATCACAGGAACCATTTCTACAATTTATGGTTCACCTTACAAGCACGAACAGCCGCGCAGATTGACCTTACGCTGACGGGTCTTTCCGGGCGATTCGGTATTGATTTTCATAGTCTGCCTGTTAAGCGTATTTTTAAGCTCGCTGTCGGCTTTGACGCCGAAAGCGAAGACAAGGTATTGTTGGAAGGTATCGAAGGACCTGGCGTTCTGCAGAAAAAAAGCGAAACTGGGCTCGAAGAAGTCCCGAACGGCGAAGTCGTCGCAACGGACGGGACCCCAAAGCCGATAATTCAGCTTTGGGAAGGCAGTGATTCTGATAAGCTAATACTGGCAAAGTTACAGGATGAGCTTGCTATCACTTCCGAGCCTTTTGCTTTTTTATGTGGCGGCGGGCTGGGGGCCAGGGACGTTTTGAGAATTATATCGGAGCTGATTGATAAAGGCGTCATCCGCCGTATAGCGGCTGTGGTTGACCATCGCAAGCTGGGATTTGTGGCTAACGTTTTGTTTGCCGCCGAAGTCCCGCAGGCTCGAATTGTCAAGGCTGGCAAGAGACTGGCTCGTTCCGAAATAGTGAGCCATTGTTATGAACGTCGGACTTTTGAAAATTGGCCATATAATTTGTTCGCTATGATGCACGGCCGGAGCATGGGTCAGATTCAGCACGTGATAGACGAATTTGTCGAAGCTGAAAAAATCGATTCGTTTCGACTATTGCCGACCAAGGCCGAGCTCAAAAAGCAACCTGTCAAACATAAATTCTATTAACCCCGCACAGGGCATCCGCAGACGAGCAAAAAAGAAAGGCTGTGAGCGAAAATCACTCACAGCCTTTTTTCTTACATATCATATCTTTCACAAAGTACACTATGGACAAGTGGCAAGCCACTCGGCCACGAAAGACGTCAAGTCGTCAATGTCAACTACACCGTCGCCGTTTATGTCCTGACACATAGAGTCACTCGGCGGGGCCGTTGTATCGGGGACAAAGTAGTAATCTTCGGTTTCGCCAACATCGTATCCTGCCACAGGGCCGGAACCGCCATTACCTTTGGTGCCAGGAT
>Ga0315312_1002062_pt1 | contig 14417 bp, 17 predicted proteins | sample TDP7_MG_FD_203629 | JGI IMG/M metagenome (GOLD analysis project Ga0315312, IMG submission 203629) | Freshwater sediment microbial communities from Lake Towuti, South Sulawesi, Indonesia - TDP7 | ecosystem: Environmental > Aquatic > Freshwater > Lake > Sediment | place: Indonesia: South Sulawesi... | reverse complement strand
CGAGGAGGGCCAAACTTACGCTATGGCCGCTCTCAAGGCCGATCAGCTCATCGTGCTTCACCGACGCCGGACCGAGGCGGCCTGATGGTCCTGGCGTAAGCTCGCTGGAAAAGGGATAGGCTGGTCGGGGCGAGCGGATTTGAACCACCGGCCTCCTGGTCCCGAACCAGGCTGAGCCGCGGCCCGGCTGGGCAGCTTTCACACAACGTTATGTGTAGAATGGAGTGTAGAGGAGTTTGACATGCCGACGAACCTGGCCCTTGACGACCGGCTCATCGAGGACGCCCAGCGGATCGGCGGCCACAAGACTAAGAAGGAAGCGGTGACCGCGGCGCTGGAGGAGTACGTGCGGCGTCGGGAGCAAGTCGCGATCCTGGGTTTGGCAGGAAAACTCGAATACCACCCAGATTACAGCTACAAGCAGTTACGGCGGGCGAGGCGCCGGTGACGGTCCTGGTGGACACCTCAGTGTGGTCGCTGGCGCTCCGCCGTAAGCCGGAAGTCCTGAGTGCCGCCGAGCAACTCATCGTAGCCGAATGGTCCGAACTGGTACGGGAAGGCCGCGTTCAGTTGATCGGGCCTATCCGGCAGGAACTGCTTTCCGGACTGCGCCACAAGCAACAGTTTACCCTGCTGGAAAGGCGGCTATCCGCGTTCCCCGCTGCCCCGATCGAGACCGCGGATTACGTGGAAGCTGCCCGCTTCTTCAATCTTCTGCGAGAGACAGGAATCACCGGGGCTCCCACCGATTTGCTGATTTGCGCTGTCGCCCACCGGCACCAGTGGGCCATCTTCGCATTAGATGAAGACTTCGAGCGCTACGCGCGAAGTTTACCCGTCCGGCTGCACCGGGTGGCCTCCGCTTCCACAAGGAAGGCCTAGGCGGGACCGCGAACACGCCGCAGGAAGGCTGGTCGGGGCGAGTGGATTTGAACCACCGGCCTCCTGGTTCCGAAGCAGGCGTTCTAGCCAGGCTGAGCCACGCCCGGGTGCCCTGCCGGTGAAGCTTCAGCGGGCGGGCGGCGCCAAGGGCTCTACCAAGCGGATCAGGTCGGGGAGATCCGACATGATCATCCTCCACACCTCTTCCAGGTCCACACCCTCGTAGTGATGGATCAGCTTGTCGCGAGTTCCGGCAATCAGCTTCCACGGGACCTCGGGGTGCGCCGCGCGGAGTTCTGCTGACAGCCTCTTGACCGCCTCGCCGATTATGAGGAGTTGGTGCAGAACCGCTGCTTGTGTCTTCGCATCGCAGAGGAACTCGGATCTGTCCGCGGACCCCTTGAACTCCACGGCCAGCCGCGCTGCCTTCAGGATGTCGAGGAGATGGGCTTCATCGCGCGACAAAGTAAGGCTCCGCGCTTTCCAGGATGGCCTTGCGCCGTATCCAGTTCGAGCTCCGCTCCACCGCGCGCCGCGATACGAGATCCACCTTTCGCCGGAGGACGCCAGACAGTTCTTCCTCCATCCTCACGTGATCCAGCAGGCTCCAGTCGGCGTCGGCGGCGAAGCTGACCAGGAGGTCCAGGTCGCTGTCCGGGAGGAAATCCTCGCGCAACGCGGAGCCGAACACGCGCAGTTCCCCAATCTTCCAGCGGCGGCAGAAATCATCCAGCCACTCCTTCGGAATCCGGAGCTCCTCGCGCAACATATCCCCCACCTAAAGTAAGAATAGCACGCCGCACCGTTCCACCCACCCCACCACCCATACCACATCCGCGCCGCATCGACGAAAAAAGGCTGAGGGGATGAGCTCCGGGCCGTCCTGAGCTGCGGATGGGAAGAATGAAGGCTGGTCGGGGCGAGTGGATTTGAACCACCGACCTCCTGGTCCCGAACCAGGCGCTCTAACCAGGCTGAGCCACGCCCCGAATCTACTCTAGTGTACTGCCGCGCACGGAGGAGCGCAACCGCCGCGCTCGGCCACGCGTTGTAGCGCAGCGGCGCAGGGCGCCGCGAGAAGGCTAAGATTTGAATGATGAGGCGCGTGCCGGTCCTGCTGCTTTCTGCGCTGCTCGCGCTGGAAGGGGCGCCCTCCAAGCTGAAGATCGTCGTCCTGGAGGGTCAAGGCGCCGTCAACAACCTCCGGCAGCGCACCGCCCGCGAGCCGGTGGTCGAGATTCGGGACGAGAACGACCGCCCGGTGGCCGGCGCCAGCGTGACGTTCATCCTACCGGAGAGCGGCCCCAGCGGAGTGTTCCCCAATGGCAGCCGCATCGTGACCACTGTGAGCGACGAGAAGGGCCAAGCCGCCGGGCTCGGGCTGCGCCCCAACAGAGTGGCGGGCGATTTTGAAATCCGTGTCACGGCCTCGCACCAGGGACGGGCCGCCAGCGCCTCCATCTCCCAAACTAACGCCGGGACACCGCCCTCCCGCATCCCGGGCAAACTGATTGCGGTGGCGGCTCTGCTCGGGGGAGCAACCACGGGCGTGTTCATCGCTCGCGGCGGCCGGGGTGGCGCAGGAGATGGGAAAGCGACCCGGCCCACCCTGATTCCGGGTACCCCGGAGGTGGGGCCCCCGCGATGAGAGCACCACGCAGAACCGTCGGGCTGACCGGCCTGCTGGCGCTGGTCACACCTTTGGCGGGACAGCAGGGCATCCCGGCGGCGCGGATGGAGTGCCCGGCGACCATCGAGCCCCGCCAGCAGCCCACTGTGGCGCTGGTGTTGGCCAGCGGGTACCAGGCCCCGTTGTCGGTGCGGCTGACGCTGGGCTTCACCAGCGAGGCCGTGAACCCTGCCGACGATCCCGCCATCCAGTTCTCGGCCGGAGGACGCACTGCCAGTCTAACGCTCCCCGCCGGCGGTACGCGGGCCGAGGCGGCGCTCCAATCCGGCACCGTGGCCGGTAACATCCGCGTTGCCGCCGCCATCGAAGCCGGGGGCGTTTCTGTGACGCCGATGCCGGCGCCGGCTTGCTCGATCACGCTGCCGCGCAGCGCTCCGGTGACTGCCGAGGTGCTGGTCGAACACACCGCCACGGGCTTCAACCTGCTGGTCACCGGCTACTCAACGCCGCGCGACGTGGTGGAAGCCCGCTATCGCTTCCTGCCCAGGGCGGGCTACAACTGGGCTCCTGTTGAAGTGATTATCCCGGAGCAAACCCTGGCGGCGAAGTTCACCGCCTGGTACCGGGGCGGAGCTTCGGTCCAGTTCGGCAGCCAGTTCACGCTGCTGCAACCCTTCAGCGTGGACCAGAACTTGCACAGCATCGGCTCGGTGTATGTCAGCTTGCGCAATCGGGAAGGTCTATCTGCCGAGCGGACGGGGGTTTTTCCGTAGCCGGGGACAAGCCCGCCAGTGGTGCTCCGAGTCGGAGGCGCGGACAGCCAACCCGGGATCACGCTGGCCGTAAGGTGAGGCCGCCTCAGAACTTCTTCAGTTCGCTGATGAGCGCGGCGAGGCCGCGCTTGAGGTAGAGATCGGTGAGCCGCTGTTCCTCCGGCGAGGGCGCCCGCGCGGAGCCCAGCGCGGCGCGGTCGGGGATCCAAATCTGGCCGTCGGCGAACTCTACCTGGCTGACGTAGCTCTTCATCGCGTCGATGGCAACAGGCTGGCCCGGCCGCAACGAGAACCGCAGCATGGCTGGCTGCGCGGCCAGGGCTTTCTGGCCCGGGGCCAGGCGCAGGGCGGGGTCGGCGGCGGGAACCGCCCCGGCCAGAAACTCGCGGCCCTGGCGGTCGCCGATGATCCAGCCGAGCTCGAAGTAACGCACCAGCCTCCCGGAGCGGTTGACTACTTCCAGGCGGGCGTCGCGGGCCTCGTTGCCGCTGACCAGCGCCACCCCGCTTAGCGGCTCCAGGGGAGCGCCCGCGAGGTTCAGGAGAGCGAACTGGCGTTCCTGCTCGGCCCCTGCGGCGGTCACCCGGCCCCGGCGGGTTACCTGGACGTCCAGGCCCGCCCGCTCGCTCTGCCGCGCGAGGCTGGCCAGCACCTCCTTGCGAAGGCCCTCGGGGCCCTGCGCCTCCAGCACGGACTTGAGGTACTGGCGGTCGCGCCGGGCTTCCAGTTCCCACACTGTCATGGAGCGGCGTGAGTTCAGCCGGTTGGGGCCATAAAAGGTGAGGTCTTCAAAGAGCACGCCGTCCAGACCGAGCTCGACCAGGGGCCCACCGCTGCGAACCGGCTGGAGGAGCCGCAGATCGATCCGCACGGGGAAGGTTGCCCCGGCCCGCACATCCAGGCTGGGCACTGACACCGAGGCCTTGCCGCCGGGCGCCACCTCCTGGGCCAACACCTGTAGGGTGACGCCGCGGATGCGGCCTACGCCGGAGTTACGCAACATCAGCGCGGTGCGTAGCTCGATGACTAGCGCGCCACCCAGCGCCGAAGTGCGCGACTCGCCCCAGTCCGCGCTCACCAAGGTGACCGGCGAATCAGCCGGAAAGTTGATGCGGAAGGCGCCGGTGTGTGTGGCCTCCTGGCCGCCGAGGGCCAGCGCCCCAGCGTACATCAGTACGAGCAGTCTATTGAGTGTAGACATGGCTGATCGTCACGTAGCCGGTTTCGGCGTCCACATAGCGGGCCCGCAAGCCCTGCCCACTGGCTGTCAGCGTCACCTGGGCGGCCCGGGGATACAACAGCGCCAGTGCGTGGCCATCCTGCTCAACCTCGATCGAGTCGGCTTTGGCCCGCACCACCGGCCCCGCCGGAACTATCCGCTCCGCTGCCGGAACGGGCGGCGGAGGCCAGCTTTGCAGCCACCAGCCCAGCACCATCACCAGCAAGACCGGCAGCACTACCGCCGGCCGCCACAGCCGCCCTCTGGCGGCCGCTGGCGCGGCCACGCACTCGCCAGCCGCCAGGCCCACCCGGATGTTGGCCTTCATCTCCGCGGAAAGCTGGAGCCAGTCCACGCCTTCGGGCAACTGGTTCTGGGCCCGCGTCCAGTCGCGCAGGGCACGGAAGTCCCGGACCAACCGGGCGCACCCCGCACAGTACTTCAGGTGGCGGGCCGTCCGCAGCCGCCCCCAGAGGCCCACTTCGCCCCCAGCGTACACTGCCAGATCGGCTTCCGTAAGGTGCTTCATGACTTCCTCTTAGCCAGAAAGCGCCGGAACTTGGTCCGGGCGTTGGCGATGTGCGAGCGCACGGTGGCCTTCGAGCAGTTCAGGTGGCGAGCTACCTCCTCGGCCGGCAGATCTTCGACATCGCGGAGCAGCAGGGCCGCGCGTTCCCTCTCGGTCAGTACTTGCAGTCCCTCCTCCAGCAGCTCCCGCCGCTCGGCGCGGAGCAGCAGTTGCTCCGGGCTCTCCGCGGCGGGCGCGCGCAGCGGCCTGGCCAGCCCCTCAAACTCACAGAAGCTCACCCGCCTGTGCCGCCGCAGAAAGTCGATGGCCGCGTTGGTGGCGATCCTCGACAGCCAGTGCGCGGCTTTCTCGGCGTCCTTGAGCTGCTCCTGCCGCTGGAGGGCTTTGATGAAGACCTCCTGGGTGAGGTCCTGGGCGTCGGCCACGTTGCCCACCATGCGGTAAATCAACAAGAAGATACGGCGCAGGTTGCCGGCGATGAACTGGTTCTGCCGATCGAGTGCGTCCTCGAGGGCCGGCTGGACCGCTTCGCCCATATACGCTAGTACAAGACTGCCCATGCGCCTATAATCTCTAGACGGCGCAAAACGTCAGAGCGTGGAATGCCTTAGGCGCTACTTTGATTATAAGAGCCATGGGCTGGGAGCGGAACCACTATGAAGCTGGCAGAGCGGATGCACAGGATTGGAACAGAGACGGCCTTTGACGTGCTGGCCCGAGCCCGGGCCTTGGAGGCGCAAGGGCGCCGGATCATTCACCTGGAGATCGGCGAGCCGGATTTCGCGACACCGGCGCACATCGTCGAGGCGGCCAAGCAGGCTTTGGACGAAGGCTGGACCCACTACGGGCCTACCCTAGGCTTCCCCGAGTTGCGGGAGGCTGTGGCGGGCTACGTCACCCGCACCCGGGGGCTCCAGGTCGGCCCGCAGAACGTGGCCATTGTGCCAGGCGGCAAGCCGATCATCTTCTTCCCCATGCTGGCGCTGCTGGAGCCCGGGGATGAGGTGATTTACCCCAACCCTGGCTTCCCCATCTACGAGTCCATGATTCAGTACTTGGGCGCGGTGCCGCGGGCCATGCCCTTGATCGAGGAGCATGGCTTCGCCTTCGACCTGGCCTGGCTGCGCGACCACCTTGGCGAGCGCACCCGCATGTTGATCCTGAACTCGCCGCAAAACCCCACCGGCGGGGTGATTCCCCCCGAGCAGGTGTGCGCCGTCGCCGAGATGGTCCGCGACCGCGACCTGATGGTGCTCTCCGACGAAATCTACTCGCGCATTTTCTACGACCAGCGGCCGTTGTCGATCGCAGGCATTCCGGGGATGCTTGAAAAGACCATCCTGCTGGACGGTTTCTCGAAGACCTACGCCATGACGGGCTGGCGGATCGGCTTCGGCGTGATGCCGGAGTGGCTGGTCGAGGCCGTGGGCAAGCTGATGGTGAACTCGAATTCCTGCACCGCGAGCTTCACCCAGCGCGCCGGGCTGGCCGCGCTCGAGGGTCCGCAGGACGCCGTGGACAGGATGGTGGCCGGGTTCCGCCGCCGCCGCGATGCCTTCTGCGAGGGCCTGAACCGGCTGCCAGGGTTTCGCTGCGCGCTGCCGGGCGGGGCCTTCTACGCCTTCCCCAACATCACCGGCACCGGGCTGGAGTCGCGCGCGCTGGCCGAGCGCCTGCTCGAGCAAGCCGGAGTGGCCTGCCTGAGTGGCACCGCCTTCGGCGCCTACGGCGAAGGCTACCTGCGCTTCAGCTACGCCAACTCCTACGAGAACCTGATGGAAGCGCTGGAGCGGATCAGGGGGTGTTTGTAGTCGGCGGGTGGTGGGAGGTGCTACTTCGCGGCCGGCTTCGGCGGCGGGAAGGGGTACGCGTTCGGCGTCACCACCACCTCAGTGGTGAATTTGAAGGGGTACTTACCGCCGTGATCATACGTCAGTTCCACAAAGAAGGCGGTCCAGCCTTCCGCCGGCTGGGGCACTGAAGCAACATAGAGGTCGTGGTCGCCCGGCAACGGGGAGCTGGTCCACGCCTTGCCGATCGTCACCAGCCGGAAGTCTCGCGCCTTGGGATTGCTGGCCTGCCAGAGCAGCACCTGCGAGGGCGGGTCGAGGGTCTTCAGCCAGATGGAGCCTTTGTCACGGTCCGCCGTCCAATAAAAGCGCGGGCGCGGGGTGTTGGTGACGATGGTCTGGAAGTAGGCCAGCAGGCTGAAGGGCACGTCGGTGTCCTTGAGCGAATGGTCCGCGTTGGGCACGTAGCGCAGGTGCCTCTCGCCGGGCAGGTCGTTGTAATAGAACTGCGAAGAGTCCAAAGGAAAGAACTCGTCGCCGGCCGCGTTCACGACGTACTTGGGCATCGTAAGGCGGTCGCGGTAACTGAAGGGGTCCTCGATCCGCATCAGCGCGCGCATCTCCGGCGAGTCCGTCCAGTCCATGATGCGGAAGTCGCTGTAGTCCTTGATGGAGGGGGCCCAGAAGCCGTAGGCGCGCCAGTGGTGCACCAGCGCTTTCTCGCAATTGAGAACGTCGATGACCATGGGCACACTGGCGATGACGCGCTTGTCCACCGCGGCGGTGGTCCAGGTGGTCCAGCCGCGCTTGGAGCCGCCGGCCACCACGAACTTGTCCACCGTGACGCCGCCGCCCTGGGGGCTCCTGGCGAAGGCGGCTACCGCGTCCAGGGCGCGTACGGCAGCCTTGGTCATGGGCAGCCGGGCGGGCCACTTCTCCTCGCCGGTGCGCAGGTAGCGGTCCCAGGTGTAGGCGATGAGCGAGTCCTCGCGGCGCGCTTGGCCGTCGGCGGCGAAGGTCAGCGGCTGGTTGGGCACCATGCGCAACTCGGCGGTCACTGCGCCGGTCTGCCGGGCGATGGCCGCCAGGATGAGACTGGGGCCCGCCGGGGGCTTGCCGCCGTTGGAGCCGCCAGAGATAAGCAGCAGGCCGACGGGAGTCGCGACCTTCTCGGGCTTGATGACGGAGAGCCAGTGCCGCCACTCGGTGCGGTCCACCTCGGCTTTGGTGAGCCAGTTCTGCGACACCATGTCCAGCACGAAGGTGGTGATGCCCTCACCAGGGATGGTGCTCACCAGCTCGTAGCGGAAGGAAGCGTCAGGCGCTTGAACGTACCGGTCCAGGGCGGTGAATTCCTGGGCGGCGAGTGCGGAGCAAAAGGCGAATACGAGGGTCAGCCGGCCGCGGGGGTCCGCTTCAAGCCAGGGCATTTCGTCACCTGTCTAGACCGGCTGCTGCTGGGCGCGGTGCCGGTCCATCATCTGCTGCATCTGGTCCTTGAGGCGCAGCTTCAGTTTCTTTATTCGTACTTCTTCGAGCTGCTCCTCGGGGCTGAGGTAGGGGCGCGCGGCCAGCGCATCCAGCTTTTGACTGTATTCGGCGTGTTGTGCGACCAGCCGGCGGAATTCCTCGCTGGTCGCCACCAGGTGCGCCCTGGTTTCTTCCTGGGTCATGGGGTGGGATCTCCTGTGCCGGAACTGTCATGCCAGGCAGGCGGGACTACTGCATGGGCCTGGCAGGCGAACTTCGTGATTCGCATCGAACGGGCAACCAAGCACCTGCGGGCTCAGCCGCCACTTGAGACGTTAGCACGATTCAAGGCGCATTACAACCGCGACTTCTCCCGAATCCTGGTAATAGCCGGGGCGGCGCGCCACCTCGCGGAAGCCGAACTTCTCGTATAGCTCGCGAGCTGCCTCATGGGACGCGCGCACCTCCAGGAACCAGGGCCCGGCCGAGGAGGCCAGCGCCTCACCCAGCAGCCAGGTGCCCACCCCACGCCGCCGCTCGGCAGGGTCCACCGCCAGGTTAAGGATCTCGGCTTGCTCCCCGGCCACGCGGCGAGTCACGACGAAGCCGGCCACCCGCTCGCCCAGCGTCGCGACGCGGCAGTCAAAGGCGAGGTACTCGGCCGGGTCCCAACGGACGGCCTCGGGCGAGGCCTCCTGGATGTACCGGATGCCCGGCAGATCCTCCTCCCCGGCAGTCCGAATCACCAAGCCGGGCCTGGAGATTTCGCGCCAAAGGTTCCGCTGGAGGTCCCCCAGGGTGCGCCAGTCGAAGTTGCTTTCCGCGTGCGCTCGGGCGGCCCGGGCCAGCCTTGCGCGGAGGTCCAGATCGGTGAGCAGCAGCGCCACCCCGCGGGCGAAGTCCTCGGCGGTATCGCTGATCCAGACGCTCTTGCCGTGCTCCAGGCCCAGGCCCGCGCAGCCGCAGGCGGTCGAGACTACCGCCCGCTCCATGGCCATGGCTTCGAGCACCTTCACGTTAGTCCCCGCCGACACCAAGGTGGGCACTACCACGAGGTTGGCCTCCACATAGAGGGGGCGGACATCCCGCACAAATTCGAGCAGGTGCACGCCCTCAGGCGCGGAAGGGCGCGCCGAGTCCGCCGCCGCGCGCCAGTGAAGTTCCGCGTCTGGCCCGCCCACCACGGTCAGGGTGGCGTCCGGCATCTCCGCTCGAAGCAGGGGCCACACCTGCTCGATGAGGAACCGGTAAGCCAGCAGGTTCGGAAAATGCCGGAACGAGCCGATAAACAGCAGGCGCCGCCCGGGCCGCTCCAGCTCCGGCCGGAAACGCCGCAAGTCCACTCCATTCGGGATGACCCGCGCGTGGGGAAGCGCCAGCGTGCCCTGCTCCAGCCCCAGCAGCCAGGCATCCTTCTGCGACATGGTCACCACCCGCGGGAAGCGCTGCACCACGCGGTTCTCGAAGCGCCGCCAGCGCCACCAGTCCCACCAGGCCGCGCGGGTGCGCTTTCCCTCATAGACCTGCCGGTAGAGGTCGAAGGTCACGTCGTGCTCGACGAGGATGTCGCCCCGGCAGCGGGCCAGGTGGGTATACTCGATCTGCCGGAGGTCGATGCGATACTGTCGAGTCAGCCGCTTCCAGGCCCGCTGCATCGCCCGAGAGCGGTACTCGCACACCTCCGGCGGCGCCAGGCTGGCCCAGTGCGGCTCCCGGTAGCGCGGCTTGCCCACCAGGATCACCTTCGCGCAGAAGTCCAGCACTGGGCCGGTCTCTGGCGGCTCGGCACCTTCCCTGAAGGCGAACAGGAAAACATCGAACTCGCGCGCCGCTTCGCGCAGCAGGTGGAAGATGCGCACGGCGCCGCCGTGGGAGAGCGGGTACGGAAAGTACGGGGAAAGCACCGCCACGCGCGGTCGCAACTCGCAGAGCGGCCGCCCGTTCAGAATCTCGATGCGGGAGGGAATCTCGGTGCGGTCCCGCTTCCACGGGCACAGCCACCAGGGGCGCAGCCAGATGCGGTCCAGCGGCACGCCGCGCACAAACAGCCAGGAGGCAATCCAGTTGCGCAACCTGAGATGGTGCCGCTCCAGCCGCGCGTTGAAGGCCAGAATCTTGCGCGGGGACAGGAGGAAGGCGGCGCGGCGCAGCGGCGCGTGGGCCTCTTCTCCAGTGAACAGCACCGGCGCCATGCCGACTCTGAGGCGCCGGAAGGCGCGGCGAAGCTGGTGGTAGAGACTCCACGCCGAGCCCGGCTGGAGCGTCACCAAGGTGGCGCCGGGCGCCTCGACGCCGGCGCCCACGCTGACCACGTAATGCCGCCGCTCCGGGATCAGACTCTGTGCCTCCACGGCCATGGCCCGCGCCAGCGTCTTGCTGCCGCTGAGGAAGCTGACCACTACCGCCTCAGGGTTCTTGCCCAGCAAGCCGAAAGCGAACCGCTTGAGCGCCTGCCTCATTGCGGCGCTCCCACGCGCGCCAGGCGCAGCACGCCGTAACCCGCCAGCGGCAGCACCCCTACCAGCGTGCATACCGGCTGGAAGCCCCAGCGATCCACCAGCGCGCCGGCCAGCGGCGAGAAGCCCGCCTGCATGGCGCCGTAAGCGCTGGTCAGCATCGCGGTGGCGAAAGCCGCATTCGCGGCTCCGTAGACATCCAGCGGCAGGGCATACAGGTTGACGCTGAAGGCCACCACCCAGAAATAGCTCAGGCAGATGCCGGCCGTGGCCCAGAGCGCGCCCGGCAACCAGGGCACCGCCGCGGTCGTCACCAGCATCACCGCACCAACTAGGCACGCGCGCAGGCGGGCCGCCACGGTTGCAGTCCCGCCGCGGATCCACCGCAGCGACAGCCATCCGCCGAACAGTCCGCCCAGGTTGGCCGCCACTGGCGGCATCCAGGCCAGCCACGCGCTCTGCTCCAAGCTGAGTGAGTGCGCCTCGACCAGGAAGACCGTGGTCCAGTTGCTCCACAGCGTGTAGACCGTCATGCTGAGCATGTTGGCCGCGACAAAACCCCAGAGTCGGCCCTCGCCGAGCAGGGCTGCCGCCCCGCGCGGCCTCGGCGCCGCCGCCGTTTCGCATGGCGCTGCACGGGCCGCCCGATTCCATGCCGGGATCCACAGCAGGCCCACCGCTCCAACCCCCACAAACGCCCAGCGCCAGCCATAGTGCACCGCCACGTAAACGCCCAACGGTGGGGCCAGCATGGCGCCCAAGCTGATCCCCAATTGGCTCACGGCGCTTCCCAAGGCCCGCTCCTGCGGTCGCAGGTAGAGCGCCACGGCCTTTCCGCTGGCGGGAATCCCGCCGGCCTGCGCCAGCCCCAGTGCGGCGTAGGAAAGCATCAGAGGCGCCAGGCCGTGCCCCAGCGCCAGGGACATGGCGGCCAGGGACCAAAACCCTACCGCCAGGCTGATGCCCCGGTTGAGTCCCACACGGTCGATGAACAGCCCTGCCAGCGGTGCGCAGGCTGCGTAAGCCAGCGAGAAGGCGGCCAGCACCAGCCCGTAGTCGGCGTTGGAAAGCGCGAACTCAGCCTTGAGCCGAGGCGCCAGGGCCGGCACCAGCAGCCGGTCCAGGTAATTGAGCGCGGAGGAGAGAACAAAGACGCCCAGCACCAGCCAGCGCGTCGCCAGGGGAAGCCGCATCTACCGGTACTCGATGGTGGCCACCTCGCCCGCGGTGGCCAGCTTGGTGTCATTCTTGGGAAAGTACTCGATCACCACCAGGCGTGGCGCGCGCTGCGGCCCGCAGGCCAGCTCCAGGGTGCCCCCGCCGAGGACCACAACCTGTTTCGGATCGCGGATCGCCAGGCTTACCTTTTTGCCGTTGGTGTCGATCACCAGGCGCAGCACGCCGCGGAGGCAGTCGATCTGCTGGAGCCTTCCGCTTACCTTGCCTTCTGGTTTGGGCCCTTCCCACCACTGCTCTATCTTGCGTTCGGCGATGCCGGATGGATCCTGGCGATTGGCGCGGGCCTCAGCGGCGCGGATGCGCGCCAGCGCCTCGGCCTTCAAGCGCTCGAGTTCGTGCCGTTTCTCCTCCTCCGCACGGCGGCGCTCGGCGGCCTGAAACTCCGCGTACGCCTCGCGCTGCTCTTCCACCGCCCGGCGATAGGCCGGGTTGCGCGGCTCCAGCGCCGCCGCGGTCTTCAGGCGCTCGATCTTGCGCTGGAAGTCGCGTTCTTGCTGCGCCAGGAGAAAATGCGGCCCGGCCCAGGCGGGGTTAAGCTGGGAAGCTTTCTCCAGGGCTGCTCGGTCGCCTGCCAGGCGGCCGTACTCGAACCACGCCCGGGCATTCGTGCTGCCGGCCTTGAGCGCCGCCGCCAGGCGCTCACGCGCCTCCTCGGCACGCTGGTCGCGGGCCGCCGCCAGGCCCAGGCCCTCCAGCGCCTCGACGCTCGCCGGCTGGAGCTTCACAACCAGCTCGTAGGCGGCGCAATCCAGTGTTAAGTCCGCCAGGATGATCTCCGGCGCCAGGCTGGGCACGCGCGCGGTGAAATCCCGTTGCGGGTTGAGTGGGCGGCCCGAAAGCTCGACCGTGGCAAACTGTCCAGCCGCTAAGTATGTCCTCACTTGCTCGTCGATTTCCGCCGGCCGCTTGCCGAGGGAGTTAGCGTAGGCGGGCTCGGCTTCCGCGCCTTGGCGGAGGTTGTAAAGCAGTACGCGCAGCTTGCCCGAGTAGTCGGGGTGCGTGCTGAGCAAATGTATGCGCGCCCAGTTGAGGTTGCGCTCGGCCGCGGGCAGCGGCTGGCCGGCGATGAGCGTCGAGCCTCGCATCTCGAAGTTGGAGTAAAAGTCGGCCAGGCCAGATTCGAACTCCGGCGGGAGCCGGCCGGCCTGAGGTTCGACCAGCAAACGGGCGCACTCGCGCATCCACACCCGCGGAATGGGCGCGCGGGCCGTCAGCGCGCCGGTGAATGCGTCCCGGGTGAGCCGCAGCGCCACGGGCGGCTCCTTCCGCACGACCACGCGCACCGGCCAGCGTGTCTTCAATTCTTGTTGGCTGAGTACCGCCGCCAGCACCCAGTGAAGCTGCTCAAGTTGGGCCAGCGCCTCCCGTCCGCTGCGCTCTCCCGCGTTCGTGAAGACCTGGAAGGGGCCGGAGCGGAACTCCACCCACCGCTCCGCGGCCGAGAGCGGCAGGCAGAACAACGCCACAATCATGCGCATTCTTCTCCATGATAGCCTCCGCGCGACGACCGCCTTCAAGGTGTTCTAGAATCAAGCTGTGAGCGGCCCCCAAAGTACCGTGGAACTTTTCTCAGCCGGTGACGTGGTCCTCGTGGAAGTCGTCCGCCGCTTAGTGGATGCTTACCAGCCTCTGCGCATCTACCTGTTCGGTTCCATGGCACGTGGGGACGCGAGCCCGGACAGTGACTACGATCTGTTGGTCGTGGTTCCGGATGAAGCGCCAGCCGAACGCCGGCGAAGCCGCAAAGCTTATGAGGCTCTCCGGGGTCTGGGGATTGCCAAGGACGTTTTGGTGACCACTGTGAGCGGCTTTGACAAGCAGTTGCACCTCAAGGCGTCGCTGCCAGCGACCATCCTCCGGGAGGGCAAGCTGCTGTATGCCGCATGACCCGGTCCTGACGGAAAATACGCGTGCCTGGCTGGCGAAGAGCCTGGCTGACCTGCGCCGGGTCGAGGTACTGCTATCAGCCGATGCTCCGGATGTGGAAGACGCCCTGTTTCACTGCCAGCAAGCCGCCGAGAAAGCCTTGAAGGCATTCCTCACGTGGCACGACCAACCCTTCCGGAAGACACACGACCTTGAGGCACTGGGGCAGCAGTGCAGGGCCATTGACCCGACGCTGGGGAGCCTGCTGGAGGACGCCGACATGCTGACGGAATACGCCTGGGCGTTTCGTTATCCGGACAGTCCTCCAGAGCCCAGCAGCGCAGAGGTGGAGGAGGCCCGCCGGCTTGCCAACGACATCGCCGCCGCCGTACTCCAGCGTCTGCCACCAGAAGTTCGCCCCGATTAGATCCGATCCTCGCACCGTCTTCCCGGCCGGCGAAGTGAAGGCATGAGAAGAGAGTGCACCCAGGAGGAAGGGCGCAGTTCTCCAACCAGGACATGCTAGGATCGGAATCGGTGTTCACAGGCATTTTGAGGAGACT
>Ga0315312_1002061_pt1 | contig 14420 bp, 10 predicted proteins | sample TDP7_MG_FD_203629 | JGI IMG/M metagenome (GOLD analysis project Ga0315312, IMG submission 203629) | Freshwater sediment microbial communities from Lake Towuti, South Sulawesi, Indonesia - TDP7 | ecosystem: Environmental > Aquatic > Freshwater > Lake > Sediment | place: Indonesia: South Sulawesi... | reverse complement strand
ACCTGCTTACTGGGTATTGATGTAGGGACAGAGAGCTGTAAGGCAATAGTCTTCAATGAAAGGGGAGAATCTCTCGCACGATCCTACCGAGAACACCCCACTCTGATTCCTCACGCTTCGTGGGCCGAGCAAGACCCCTACCTATGGTGGGAAAACGTGGTAGAGGTCGTCTCAGATGTCGTGAAAGCGGTCAGGAGTAGCTCTAGGCGGATTGCATGTGTGACCGTAACTGGGCAGTCTCCTGTGTTGGTCGCTGTTGACAAGTTCGGAAGTCCGCTGATGAACGCCATAGTGTGGATGGATCGCCGGGCGGTTGACCAGTCTAGAACAGTTGCGCGGCTCGCAGGCCTCGCGGAAGATCCTTCGATGATTCTTCCAAAAATCCTATGGATCAAGGAAAAGCAACCGCATGTATATCAGAAAACGTACAAGTTTCTCCAAGCAACGGATTTCATTGGATACAAGATTACAGGCACGTTTGCCACTGACTGGTTTAATGCGTTCACGTGTCACTTCGATCTTGAAAGCCGCCGGTGGCCGGAGGACATCCTTAAACATTTGGATATCCCTCTTGAGAAATTCCCCGAAGTTTTCCGCCCTACTGAGATTCTTGGTGCCATCACGCAGGAGGCATCTCACAAGACTGGGCTTGAGAAGGGCGTTCCAGTTGTTGCAGGAGGAATCGACGCCTACATGGCAGTGATCGGGGCCAACGCCTTGAGAGAAGGCTCTGCATGTGAGATAACCGGGAGCTCCACCTGTCTGATGGTCCCATCCCATCGCAAAATCGCGGACCGAAAGGGGAGAATCGCGTCCGCAATTTTCCCACTGTTGCCCGATTTGTACATCACATGGGCTGTAATGTCTTCAACCGGGGCTTCTTTAAGATGGTTCCGGGACAGGTTCGGTCATCCTGACGAATCGTTTGAGGATCTAGATAAGGAAGCCGAAAAGGTTTCGGCAGGAGCTGATGGGCTAATCTTCTTGCCCTACATGATGGGAGAACGGAGCCCTATCTGGAGCCCGTCTGCCAGAGGAGTTTTGGCAGGCCTATCTCTTCATCACACACGAAACCACGTGATAAGAGCCATCCTTGAGGGATGCGCTTTTGGCATTCGTCACAATCTGGAGATAATTGAGGAATCGGGTGGCAGGATAAATGAGATTCGGAGTTGTGGAGGGGCTGCAAGAAGCATGGTCTTTGGTCAGATCAAGGCTGATATAACTGGAAAATCCATAGTAATCCCTAGGGAGATTGAGGCGCCAGCGCTTGGCGCAGCTATATTGGGCGCTGTCGGCGTCGGAATCCACAAAGACATCAAAGAGGCGGCAGAGAACATGGTTCAAGTCAGGAACAGAATCGACCCGCGAGAAGTCTTCTCTAACAGATATGATCTTTCTTTCCGAATGTACAAAGACGTCTACTCACGTCTGAAAGAGTACTTTGACCGCTATTACTCGCCTAGCAACGGTAGCCCTTCCAACTAGAGAGTGAACCTAAGTGGCGTCCTTAAGGTGATGTGTATGAAAGCGGCGGTCTATTACGGACCCGAAGATGTAAGGATAGAGGAAATCGAGACCCCAAGAATCGAGGACGACGAAGTACTGATCAGAGTTCGCGCATGTGGCGTCTGTAGTACTGATGTCAGGGCCATCTTGAGAGGACACCCCATGATCAAGCCTCCTGCGGTTCTCGGGCATGAAATAGCGGGAGATATAACCAACGCTGGGAAGAATGTCACAAAGCACAAAGTCGGCGATCGCGTCGTCGTTGCCCCCTATGTGGCTTGTGGTGCTTGCTACTACTGTTTGCAGGGGCAATACACGCTGTGCAGCAGGCTTTTCGAAGAAAAACCGATTCCAGGCGGATTCGCAGAATCGGTAAAGGTGCCGCCCCGGATTGTGGAAAGGGGGACTCTTGAGATACCGCGAGACGTTTCCTATGAGAGAGCAGTGTTTACGGAACCGTTGGCATGCTGTCTTCACGGGATAGAAGGATGCAGAGTCAAGGCGGGCGATGTAGTCGCGATCGTCGGGGACGGCCCAATAGGACTGATGCATCTGCAACTGGCAAGGGTTATGGGGGCAGATGAAGTGATCGTGAGCGGCCAGTCTGACCATAGGCTGAAGGTGGCGAGTAAACTTGGCGCTGCCATCGCGGTCAATGAGACAGTGGAAGACCCGGTTAGGAGGGTTATCGAAGAAACGAGTGGGCGAGGAGCAGATGTGGTCATCGTCGCTGTCGGTAGCCTTACAGCTGCGGACCAAGGCTTGCGGTTAGCGAGGAGGGGAGGCATTGTGAATCTCTTCGGCGGCTTCCCTACTGAGTCCGAGCTCAGGCTTGATCCGAACCTCATTCATTATTCCGGGCTGACCATCACTGGATCTTTCGGGTTCTCACATGTCGATTTCGCTATGGCATTGCGACTGATAGGTAGAGGAAAAGTCAACGTCGGCGAACTCATAACCCATAGGTTCAGTCTCGACAATATAGTGACAGCAGTGAACACTTCAGCGGAACGCAAAGGCCTCAAGGTCCTACTAACAATCTAGCTAAGGAAGAAAGGAGGCAAAGGGTTGTCTCAAGCTGGAAAGAAGTTGAGGTTGGCACGAGTATTCGATCAAAGAACCAACCGGACGGTCACGGTGTCGATGGACCATGGGCTGTTCATGGGTCCAGTGGGAGGATTGGAAAAGCCGTCTGAGGTTGCAGAGAAGGCTTTGAGAGGCGGCGCAAACGCGATAATAGCTTCGCCGGGGATATGCCGACTCATCGTCTCAACTATCAAAGGTCGTGCGGGGCTCATACTTCGCATCGACGGGGCAACGACAGTCTACGGGCCCGAATTTTCTGACACCCGTATAATAGCTAGCGTAGAAGACGCGGTGAGAATTGGCGCCGACGCGGTCATAGCTATGGGATATATCGGAACGGAAAAGGAGAGTCAAACCTTGGAGAACCTAAGCCTTATTGCTCGAGAATGTGAGAAATCCGGTGTGCCGCTGGTGGCGGAGATGGTTCCGGCTAGAAGTGATGGGATCATAGACCCATACAGTACAGATACTGTGAGCCTTGCTGCCCGCGTAGGCGCGGAGCTGGGTGCTGATATTATAAAGACCCTTTACACCGGCAGCGAAGATACTTTCCGGGCTGTCGTTAGAGGCTGTCCTGTGCCCATCGTGGTTGCGGGCGGTCCAAAGATGGAATCTGAGGAAAACGTCTTAGGTGCAGTGAGAGGAGCCATAAATGCCGGAGCAGTTGGAGTAGCCTTTGGACGCAATGTTTGGCAACATGAAAACCCCGAAGCGATGACAAGAGCAATATGGAAGATTGTGCATGAAGGATCAAGTGTTGAAAGGGCTCTGAAGGAGATGGCAAGAGACACGGCATTCTGAGAGTCGCTTGCTTGGCAACCCGGGTTACCTCCGCCATCATAAGCGGTTGGTTGAGGATTTACACTGTGCTGCGCAAGGTCAACAAGAAAAGGGCGATTCTGTACCGTTCCCAGTCGCGTAGGCTGCTGTAAAGCCTTAAATACACTCAGATTTCCTTCTCTTATCGGTGGTCTTTGTGCAGATTGGCGAACTCGAACAACTGGTGAAAGACGAGATTGCGCAGAGGAAAGAGGAAGGCTACGATGTTGCGGTGACTGAGAAACGTTTTCTAGGGACCAAAAAGAAGACAGTCTCAAAGCTGAATGAGTTCTGGAAAGCCTTAGAAAATAGCCCCCGCAAAAGGGGATTCCCGTACAAGGAACCCTCAGAACTAGAAAAGATAAAGGCTGAATGTCCAAGGAAACCTGAAAGAGTCGAGGTCAGCCTCTCAGACGATGAACTCTTCGACAAGATCCATGGCGGCTGGCTTGGTCGCTCTGCAGGTTGCCTTCTTGGGAAGCCGGTTGAAGGATGCAACAAAGAACAGATTGAGGAATGGTTGAAGATTGCTGGCGCATATCCTCTGAGAGACTATTTTCCATTGCCAGAATTGCCGTCGGATGCTCCTGACTGGTTGAAGGGGCGGTTCTTGGCTGGCTGTCTTGTCGGGGGCGGTTCTTGGCTGGCTGTCTTTTCGGGGCACATTACCCGTATGGCTCGGGATGACGATACTGACTACACCATCATGGGCCTACACATCTTGGAGAGATTTGGGCCTGACTTCACAACCATGAACGTCGGGCAGTCTTGGCTCTACCTGTTCCCCTATTGGCAGGTCTTCACTGCTGAACGTGTCGCCTATAGGAACCTTGTCAACGGAATCTTTCCACCAGAATCCGCCACGTACATGAACCCCTACCGCGAGTGGATTGGCGCCCAGATAAGGGCTGACATGTGGGGATATGTCTCCCCCGGAATGCCTGATCTTGGGGCTGAACTGGCCTACAGAGATGCTTGTCTGTCGCATGTGAAGAACGGGATATACGGCGAGCTATTCGTGAGCGCCATGATCAGCGCTGCCTTCGCGACGAGGGACATCAAGAAGGTAATCGACACCGGCCTATCCGTGATTCCCAAGAAATCTAGGCTTGCCGAAGCCGTGAAGGATGTACTCGCCTGGAGCGAAGCTTCCGGCGATTGGCGGGATACCTGGAGCAGAATCAACGACAAGTATGGGCATTACCATTTTGTACACACAATCAACAACGCCGCGATTGTCCTGATGGGGCTTCTCCATGGAGGAGGGGACTTTGAAAAGAGCATAGCTATCAGCGTGATGGGCGGATTTGACACAGACTGCAACGGCGCAACCACAGGGTCTATTCTTGGCATAATGCACGGAGCCGAAGCCCTTCCAGAAAAATGGGTGAAGCCTCTGAACGACCGTATCGAAAGCTACGTCATAGGCTATAACAACAGCCAAATCTCAGATTTGGCAAAACGCACGGTTTCGATGGCTAGAAAGTTTCAACAGAAATAGACTTCGACTTATCCCTTTTCTCACGGGATCTCAGCCTTTTACGCTCTCAGCTGCCCTAGCCTTGGCGTCACTGGTATACGATCCTATAGAAGTCTCGAGCGTTCTTTTCAATATTGATACCATATACCTCCTTGTTTGCTTGAGATGCGTCTCTAACCCAGTCTTTTGGGAACCCGCTTAGTCCGTTGATTGCGCCTACGATGGCGCCAGTCACTCCGGCTATGCAGTCTACGTCTCTGAACCGGATCAGCCTTCCCTCCTCGTCTACTCGTCGATGGTTTGCTGCTGAAAGAATGGAACGCACCGGATTGCCCTTGTGGTATCGGATCGCTGTCAAAGCGACGCCGAGACAGTCAAAGGAGTCGAAGGGATGCAAGTAGACGGATTCCTTCGCCAGTTTGAGCATCAGTTCCCTTTCGCTTTTGGATTTGTCTGCTATCTCGAAGAACTTCGGCAGCGTCGGCGCATAGTAACATTCGTCGATAACATTGGAACCGGAAGATGAAGCGTCGGTCATTCTCCGGTTCTTGAATCCAAAAGGATTCGTTCTTATGCCCGTTTCGAGGATCTTGTCAACATCCTCTTCTCCACTCATCGCAGCGCTGACTGTGGCTGCAAAGATGGCGGTTGCGTCGTGAGCAAACCCGGTATCCAAGATTGACGAAAGCTCATATGCCTTGGCGTAGGCCTTCTCTGGGTCATTGGGATACAGAAGGCCCGCAGACTGAAGCGAGATTTGACCTATGAGGCCCGGGAATCCGGGAGGGTTCTCGGCTACGTAGGAAGGCAGACCACGGTAGACTTGAGCGTCATCGACGCCTAGGAAGGCACACGAGCAGACATATGGGTCTTCGAGAAATCCCTTGGCCAGATCCCAGTATTTCCTGGGGTAGACCTTCTCCAGATTCTGGTATCTGTAAACGTACTCCAAAGCTAATAGGTGGGGATTCACGTGTCCTCTGTTCTTGATCACGCATTCTAAGAAGATATGGTTGAAACGGGTATCGTCAGTGCCCGTGCCGCGAGGGGCATCATCTACCCATGTGCCCAGAGGGTGAACCCCCTGCCTGTAAGGCAACATGTCTTCTAGCCACTCCTTTCCATTCAGGAGGTCGTGTATAAACTTCGGAGGCTTGAATTCAACTGGTCCGCCGACAGCGTCGCCGATAGTTGCTCCGAATACGCAACCCAAAACTTTGTCCAGATACTCTTCAGTCACAGCTTCTCCCTTCGCCAAAGCTTGTAGATGCTATGCAAGGATTGCTTATAATCCTTAAGGGGAATGACGCCCAGAGCCTTTCCAGCCAGTAGTCTGCGCTGCGAAGAGATAGACACATCGCCCAATTCCGGAAGATAGACCTCAATGAGCGGAGAAACGCGCTGTCTTCTTGTTCTGTTCCTGGCTATCTGTGCAGAGAGACGAACCTTCTGATTGACCTGTCATAGGTTCTTTCGACTTGAGGCGGGAAGAAGCATCCCGGTAGCTCACCATGGGATCTGTGGTGGCTTATGCATTCGCAGCATTTTCCTCTCCGATCGCAGGGATAGGTGCATGCACAGTCTCTTAGGTTAGCCTCGACGTTTGGACATTCCTTTCTCATCATATATGTCACCTTTTAACCTCAATCCCTCAAGCCCAGATAAGAGTTTCTCCATGAACAGACACGTCAAGAGGGACGATAGGAGATCTAGGTGTATCCGGACAGTTTGCCTTCGTCAATCTCGACACCTATGCCCGGTTTGTCGGGGACCCTTATGAATCCATCCTTTTCGACGAGTATGGGCTCCTTGAAGATTGATTGCTGGGTCTCAACCGTCAATATGGGTGGGTCGCATGGATACTCGGTCATGGGGCAGTTGTCCACCGTGGCTACTGCTTGAAGCGTCGCCGCCAAGTTTAACGCCAAGCTGCCGGAACTGCAGACATGAGGAACTATCATCTTGCCGAAGTAATCAGCAAAAATGGCAACTTTCCTGATGCCTGCGATTCCTATATCTCCCAAGATCACGTCCGGCTGGAGTATGTCGTAGGCATTTCTGAGAACGTGCTCTCTGAACTCGTAAATGTTGGCGGAATGTTCGCCACCGGCTATGAGCATGTCAACCGAAGCTGCCAACTCGGCGAGTCCTTCTGCATCTCTTCTAGGCAGAGGCTCTTCTAGGAAGTAGACATTGAGGTTGTCTAGATTCTTTGCCATCCACAGTGCTGTCTTTCTCGACCAGTACTGATAGTTTGCGGATCTATTGTTCTGGTTGGCGTCGACTAGTATGGCAAGATCATCTCCCACGGTGTCACGAACTGCCCTCACCACCTCCAGATCGTCCTCAGGCTTAGGCCTGTGAAGCCTCAGCTTAACCGCTTTGAATCCTGCATCCATCAAGTCCAAGACTTGTTTCACATGCTCCTCAGCCTTGAGAAGCCTACTTGTGGCAGCGTAAGCCATAATCGAGTCTGTCTGTGCTCCGAGAATCCTGGAGACGGGTTGGTCTAGCGCCTTCCCGACAATGTCCCATAGGGCTATCTCCAGCCCTCCGTATGATCCCCTGCCAAAGCTGGTTTCGCGTCCCTTCATGCATGCGCTCCAGAACCTCTCAACGTGGAACGGGTCCAAGCCCAGCAGAACTGACTCCGCGAAGGGGTCATGGTCACCCATACAAGGGCCTAAGCCGGCAATGTTCTCGTCTGTATGAACCTTATAGAACGAGAACCCGAGAGACCTTATGGGTTTGCCGTCTGGCTGCCACCAGGCTGGTCTCCAGTCTTCGGGTAGCGGGATCGGTTTTCTGTTACGAACAACTTCTATCTTCGTTATCTTCATTAAGTCACCCCTTAGGGCTTATTCTTCTCAGACTCTTTTGGTGATGTTGCCTAGCTTTCTGAATCTGAGGTATCTATCAAGTTCGTCTCTTGCGGGGCTTCCTCTGGTTTCGGCTTTCGTAGCCTTAAGCGCCCCGGCTAGGTTTGCCCTTTCGAGAGCCTCGCTGTCTTGCACGCCTTGAGACTTGCAGGCCACGAAGACGCCCAGAAAAGCATCCCCACATCCGACAGTGTTGACCACATTTAAGCCGACTTCCTTCAGGTCTAAGCCGGGCACCAGAATCATCTGTTCTCGGCTGATCAGCGAACATCCTCTCTCTCCCAGTTTCACTATGAGCTTTAGGCTTCTGTTCACTGTTGACAGGCGTTCCCACGCCTTCGCAGGGTCTCTTTCTCCTGTGAGATTCTTTACCTCAACTTGGTTGAGCACCAGGTAGTCAAGGTTCTCTAGGACCCTTTCTAGATTCTCGATCCCGAGCACGCTTCTCACACCGGCATCCCAAGCAACAGTCTTCCGGTGCTTCTTGGCTAGAGAAGCGGCGCTTTCAATTGTCTCAATGGGCGGATCGATCAATGTGACAATGGAACACTCGCGGAGCAGATCCGAGATCTCTGGCCTAGAAAGGTCTTCTGGTGAAAGCTTAAGATTGGCGCCAAACAAGGTGTTGATGACGTTTCTCCCGTCCTTGTCTATGATTATGTAGGCTTGACCCGATTCCGCGTCCTCCACAGACTTGATCCCAGAGACAACGACCCCTTCGCCCTTCAGAATCCCAATCTGTTGCTCGGCGATAGAGTCTTTCCCCAAACAGCCGATTAGAGCCGCTTGGCCCTGACCAAGAATCCTGGCTGAAGCCACGGCTACGTTGGCTGCCTTTCCGCCTGGCACCCGTGTAATTCTTCTGACCGGAACCTCTTCGCCGACCTCGGGAAACCTTTCAACGAAAAGGTTTATGTCCCAATTTATCGCCCCAGACACACAGATCCTAACCATAACCTGTCTTTCTCCCGAGCTTTCTCTAGAATTGTCTCCTCGAGTTTATTAGAGTTGCCACGTGCCGCTGCAGACTGGACCTTCGAAGGATGTCCTGCGAAAAGAAATGCAGAAGTTACCTCTTGCTTCCTTGGCGAACCTGCTGATGGGCTACATCCACGGGTCGACTATCACTTTTATGGCGTTCAGGCTTCTATCTTCAAGCGTCCGTATGGCTTCTTCGATCTTCTCTAGGGCGAACTTGTGGGTTATAAGCTTCTTCACATCGACCTTTCCGGAGGCTATGAGATCCACTGCCTCCAAATATTGCCTTCTATTCGAGGCGTTTGCGCCGTGTACATGAAGCTCATTGTAATGGATCAGGTTCGTGTCAAGGGCGACGTACGGATCATCCTTCGGGATGCCCGCAAAAAAACTGATGTCTGCGTCGACAGCCGCCATCTCAAGAGTCTCCCTCTGCACTTCCTTGTCCGAAGCAGCGCATATGACAACATCGGCGCCCAAGCCATCCGTCAGCTCTCTAACCCTTTGAACAGCGTTCTGTTTGCTTGCGTCGACAAAGGCATCAGCCGGCAACCCTATCTTCTGTGCCAAGATTAACCTCGGAGCAGTTCGGTTTACGAGGATGACTTTGGCGTCTTTCTCTTTGGCGTACTCCACGTGAAGCATGCCAATGATTCCCGCGCCGATGACGACTGTTGCGAATCCGGGATCGCGAGCTTTGAAGGAGTCCCATCCGTTTATCACGCAAGAGAAAGGCTCCACTATGCTGGCTTCCTCGAAGGAGAGATGGTCAGGTATCTTGATCACGCATCCTTGCTTCACGGCGTTTCTGGGGACGAGGAGAAACTGGGCAAACCCGCCATTATACTGGTACCCTATGGCCTTGTACTTTCTTCTACAGCGGTTTTCCTCTCCCCTTTTGCAGGCTTCGCATTCGCTGCATCCGACAACGGTTTCGATGACAACTCTGTCGCCTACTGATAGCCCCTCGGCTCCTTCGCCGGTCTCCTCCACGACGCCAGAGATTTCGTGTCCAGTGATTGGAACATCGACCGCTTTCTGACCGCGGAAGATTCGGAGGTCAGTGCCGCAAACGGCACAGGCTCCCACTTTGACGAGTACCTCGCCTTGATTGCACTCGGGTTTCTCAACCTCTCTTACTTCAAAATGTCCCTCTTTGGCGAGAACCGCAGCCTTCATCTTCATACCGACGCCACAGTTCTTCTTAGGCTGGAGCTGAGAAAAAGCTTGCGGCTTTCATTGCGGCGACACATTAGGAAGCTACTCGCTGACGAGACAACGGTCAGATATGCGTTCTTTTGGAGGCAAAGATAAATAAAAGGGCGGTAGACGTGATTGGTGAGAAGATGTCTCGGAGAGTTGGCAAGGGTTGGTTACCGAGGTCATAATGCCCAAGATGGGTGACACGATGACAAAGGCGAAGATCGTCAAATGGCTCAAGAAGGAAGGAGAGAAGGTGGCGAAAGGAGAGCCACTTCTGGAGATAGAGACCGACAAGACCACGATAGAGGTTGAAGCACGAGCCTCAGGTGTACTGAGAAAGATAGAAGCTCAGGAAGGAGAAGAGGCACCTATAGCTACAACCATAGGCTACATCACACAGGAAGGAGAACCTCTCCCAGAAGAGATCAAGCCAAAAACCGAGCCGTCCGCCCCCAAAGCCTTGAAAGAGACGGTCTTGGAAGCACGGGAGATTGGAAGAGAGGCCGAAGCGGTGTCGGCTGGCCAAGTTAGGGCTTCGCCTTTGGCGAGGAAGATAGCTGAAGAGAAGGGCGTCGACCTGAGCCAAGTGACGGGTACAGGGCCAGGAGGCCGAATCACGAAGGAAGACGTTCTAGCCTATCTTGCCAGCAAGCCCGTCGGCGTAGCTGCAGAAGAGGTTGCTGAGAAAGCCCTTGTTCCGGATTTCGAGATTGTTCCCCTGTCAAGCATGCGGAAAGCCATCGCGTGGAAGATGGTTCAGAGCAAGACTCATGTTCCGCATTTCTATGTGAGCACAGAGGTTGACATGACTGAAGCCTCGAAGATGAGGGAGGCTTTAGTCTCTTCTTTCGAGGGTAAGACGGGGGTCCGACCGTCGTTTACTCATCTGCTCGTCAAAGCTGTGGCCATGGCTCTTGAGGAGCATCCCCAGCTTAACTCGACGCTTGAAGGGGAGAGCATCAAAATCTGGAAGGACATAAACATTGGAATTGCCGTTGGCTTGGAAGACGGGCTGATCGTACCCGTACTCAGAAGAGCCAACAAGCTGAGCCTTCTCGAAATAGGGCCTGAGGTGGATCGGCTTATTGCGCGGGCTAGAGAGAGGAAGCTGCGCGAAGAAGAGTTTAGCGGAGGAACCTTTACGATCTCAAACATGGGCACTCTGGATGTGGGATCATTCGTCGCCATCATAAACGTTCCTGAGATCGCCATTCTGGCTGTGGGGCGAATAGGCGATAAACCGGTTGTTGTCAACGGGCAGATCGCCGTGAGAAAGATGATGACTGCAACGCTGTCCGCGGATCACCGTGTCGTCGACGGGGTCATCGCAGCCGAGTTCCTGCAGAAGGTCAAGAAGCTGCTGGAGACGCCCCATGACCTAGCTCTGCCGGGTTGAAAGTGCATCACGAGTGGAGAGCTCGCTCTCTCCTTAGCTGCCGCGGGATACTGACAACGCAACCTTGCAGGGAAAGGCTTGAATAGAACTATCTGAGTAAAGAATTCAATCTTGCTTTGTTCACCGGAGGAATCAGAAACGTCGGAGAAGATCAAAGTCTTGGTGACTTACAGAGGGTTATCTAAGAGGCACCTTCAACAGATACGCCGCCTCTCTGGAAAGCTCGAAGTTGAGCAAGCTACCGGGAAAGCTGAGGTCCTTGACGCTGTCACAGATGCCGAGATAGTATTTGGCCACTTCGACAAAGAGACGTTCCTGTCCGCTAGGAGACTGAGATGGATTCAGGTGGGAAGCGCAGGCGTGGATAACTATCTCTTTCCCGAACTTGTCGACTCTGAGGTTATGCTAACGACTTCTAGCGGTATTCATAGGACGCAGATCTCTGAGATGGTCATTGCTATGATGTTGGCTCTTGCTAAGCGGCTGGATAAGTTTATGCGGTTCCAGATGGAAGCGAGATGGGAGAAGTTCACTCCTGACGAACTGGCAGGCAAGACTATCGGAATTTTGGGACTTGGAAACATAGGCATGGAAACAGCTTGGAAAGCCAAGTGCCTCGGAATGCGGGTTCTAGCCCTCGACAAGATGCCGATGCGTGCGCCGACCTATGTGGACGAGATTCTCGGGCCTGAGGATCTGGATCTTCTCCTACGCGGATCAGACTATCTAGTGGTAGCCGTGCCGCTGACAAAGGAGACGCATCACTTGATCGGCGAGGAAGAGCTGAAGCAGATGAAGCCCACGGCTTATTTGGTAAACATTGCGAGAGGAGCGGCGGTAGACAACAAGGCTCTGATTAAGGCTCTTAAAGAAGGATGGATAGCCGGAGCAGGCTTAGACGTGTTCGAAGAGGAACCTCTCCCAAAGGATTCAGAGTTCTGGAAACTCGACAACGTAATCATCACACCCCATATTTCGGGAGCCACCCCCCACTATAGCGACAGAGCGGTGGAAATTTTCTGCGGGAATCTTAGAAGATACTTAGAGGGCAGGCCGTTGGTAAATGTGGTTGATAAAAAGGCGGGATACTAGGGGGTCTTATGGTACTGGCTAAACCAATAAAGACAAGCGAGCAGCCTCAACCCTCAACGTAGAAGACCCAGTGGCCAATTGTGCCCGTCAGTATCTCCTCTATCTCGAACGAATATGTTTGGGCTGTGTGCGAAAAGTGATCATGTCCACACCCAATCAGTTTTCCGGAATTATCGTAGACGCTTACCACGAGCTTCGGCGTCCATAAAGTCTCTTCCCCTACGTTCGTGACTACACACGTAGCACGGAACTTCCCGTCCTTCTCTTCGACAGTGGCATTGGACACTTGGAATTCTCGGTAGGGTATGTCAGTAGTGTTCAGCGCATAGCCTGGCCAAACCTCGTACCGCTCGAAATCTGAGTATCTGTCGCCGCCCTTCCAGACTCTTATATGAAACGGGGAAATATCCCCCGGCAGTAGGTAATCTCGCATGGCAGTGGTGCTGCCAATATCAAGAAGTGTACCCGACGAATCATAGAGTAAGGCTCTAATCTCGATCCACCTAAACGCGCGTTCCCCGATATTCTCAACTTCGCCCAGAATATGAATCGCCTCTCCATCGTCGAAGATGCTGTGCTGCGTTACCTTTATAGGCAGAGGTGGCCGCTCCAGAAGCTCTCGGAGGATTCTTCTTTCATTGACATTCATACCCATGTTATCAAGCAGCCATTTTGCGTCAGCTATGTCTGTGTATGTGAAATCTATCAGAATATCGTCTTCCGATATGTCACCTAGCAAAATCCATAGCGCAATCTGTATGGCGCTGATTGATCTTCGCATTTCTGGCGCGGTCTTCACGAACTCCATGAGCTTAGCGACTTCTGGTTGGTAGACGCCAGTGTCATTCTGCAACATGAGAGTTTCCATGGTAGAGGGGTTGCCCCGGTGAATGTCAAGGCAGTAAGCTTCGATTGTGACTTCCAGCTCTGCTTTAGGTTCGACTGTGAATATCCGTTCTTCTGCTGTTATCATGTTTTGTCCCGCTCCGGAATTGATCAAGATCCATCCAAGCTTGATTTCGATGCTGACTCTGTATTCAACCTTGCTTTTGATCCTCAGCTCTATGGAGTCACCTGAGCAATAGCCTGTTCCTCGGAACTCTGCACTAACAATGTCCTTTTCAGTAGCATCAATAAGGGAGTACGTTTCTGTCGGTTCGAATCTGCCAGAAAGATACCAATAGAGAAGACTACTGGCTACCACGACCACGAGAAAGAGGATCAGACCAACCTTCTTCGACATTGTAGCCCCTAGTGCCCCGCGACGATTCAGGTTTACAGTCTGTTTGTTATAATCATCTTTTAAGTCTTCCTTAGCATTCCGTCACGTAGTTCGATTCCACTGTCAACGAGGATGGGGCAAGAGGACCATGATGCGGCGCTGGAATATGAGCTGGGTCACCAGCGCGGCAGGCTGAAGTCCTAGACAAAACCAGACTACGGGATTCCGCTTAGCTATACTCTTTCTATCTTGTCTCTCATCATTCTGTAGAGGTCGGCGCTTAGATACATCATCTCGGAGAGTTTTTCCAAGGCTTCTAGGGCTTCCGCGCGGGAAAGAAGGCCTTTCTTCTGGCTTTCGAGGATTATGCCCAAGGTTCCGCGTATCGGTATTCCCAAGGTTCGGGCAAGTGTTCTCGCCGGGTCTTCGTCTAGCAGAGCTATTCTCTTGTTCTTATAGGCATAGTATATAACTGCTGCCTCCGCTGTCTTGAGTCCGGCGATCTGAGCCATTTTTGTGAACTCTGGCGTCAACTTTGAGTCTTCTACCTTTATCCAGCCTTGGTTGACAGCATCGCTGATTTGGATGGCGTCAGGGAAGCCTTTCTCCAAGCCGCGGTCAATTGCCTCAATCTTAACCTCGTTTGGTATCACTACTTCGCGGTATAGGTCTTTGAGGAGATGTAGCAGGTTTATTTTTGCGAGGTGGATGAGGGGGCCAGCGTTAGTGACGGCCGATGATCTCTCGGACTTCACG
>Ga0315312_1002059_pt1 | contig 14426 bp, 14 predicted proteins | sample TDP7_MG_FD_203629 | JGI IMG/M metagenome (GOLD analysis project Ga0315312, IMG submission 203629) | Freshwater sediment microbial communities from Lake Towuti, South Sulawesi, Indonesia - TDP7 | ecosystem: Environmental > Aquatic > Freshwater > Lake > Sediment | place: Indonesia: South Sulawesi... | reverse complement strand
CCCTCAGAAACAGGCTCGCTTGCCTTTCTTCCGTCAGGAGTTGCCCCCATCACCGAGCCGAAATAGATATGGCATGTGGTTGAGAGGAAATTGACACGGTAGAATCCGCCCTTGGTATTCTTCCTCCCGTTGATCTCGTCATAGAAAGCGTCGAACGAGGCTTTGAGCAAGCTGTCGGCATAGTCGTCGTCGTTGCCGTACTTGGGTGTCCTGTTCCAGAGCATCAAGCGAGTTTTTTCGCGGCCTTCGAAATTGTCCTTAAGGGTTCGAAGCAGCTCTGACATTGTCATGCTCTTCTTGTCGAAGACATGATACTTGATCGCGGCTAGGCTGTCGGTCAGGGTGCCGATTCCTACGCCCATGATGTAGGATGAGTTGTAGCGGGCGCCTCCGTCATTGTAGTCCTTGCCGCGCTTCACGCAGTCATCGATCAGCAAGGATAGGAACGGGGCGGGCATGTGGTTGGCGTATAGCCTCTCGATGATGTTGCTCCCCTTGATCTTGATGTCAATGAAGTGTTTGAGCTGCTTCTTGAAAGCATCAAACAAGTCTTCGAATGATTCGAATTGAGCAGGGTCGCCTGTCTCAATGCCGATCTTGTTGCCGGTGCGGGGATCCACACCGTTGTTCAGCGTGATTTCCAGAACCTTTGGCAGGTTGAAGTATCCTGTGAGTATGTAGGCTTCCTTGCCGAACGAGCCTGTCTCAACGCAGCCGCTGGTGCCGCCGGTTCGGGCGTCTTCAATTGATTTCCCTTGACGGACGAGTTCCTCCACAACTAAATCCGCGTTGAAGATTGACGGTTGTCCCCAGCCTTGTCGGACAATCTCACACGCCCTCTTCAGAAAACGGTCCGGGCTCTTCTTGGAGAGTTGAATATTCGAGGACGGCTGTATCAGCCTCATCTCATCGATTACGTCGAGGGTCAGGTAGGTGAGTTCGTTGACACCGTCTGAACCGTCAGGCCTGAGGCCCCCAAGATTGATGGCTGCAAAGTCGTTGTAGGTGCCGCTCTCCGCCGCGGTGACGCCCACTTTCGGCGGAGCGGGATGATTGTTGAACTTCACCCACAAGCACTGCAGAAGCTCCTTCGCTCTTTCAGTGGTGAGCGTCCCCTCCTCCAGACCTTTCTTGTAGAACGGGTAAAGGTGCTGGTCGAGACGTCCGGGAGAGAACGAGTCCCAAGTATTCAGCTCGGTGATCACGCCCAAGTGGACAAACCAGTAGGCCTGCAGGGCTTCCCAGAAATCTCGTGGCGCATATTTGGGCACACGCGAGCAAACATCCGCGATCTTCTCTAACTCTCTCTTCCGCTGAGGATCGGTCTCTCGTTCGCCCATCTCGCGAGCTTTCTCAGCGTGCCTTTCGGCGAATCTGATGATCGCGTCAGCACAGATGGACATCGCTTCCAGTTCTTCATGCTTGCCATGAGCTTCAAGATCGCTGAAATAGTCTAGACTCTGCACACTGTTCTCGATCTCAGCTTTTAGATCGAGGAATCCTCTGCGGTAGATCCCGCCGCCCAGGACTGTATGACCAGGCGCCCGTTGTTCCATGAACTCTGTGAAAATGCCAGCATTGTACGCAGCCTTCCATTCGTCTGACATCTCCCGGAAGATCATGTCCCGCATAGATCGGCCTTGCCAGAATGGAATGATTCTTGTCTCGTAGATCTCTCGATCCCGCTCGGTGACAGAGAAAGATACCTTACCGCGGTCATTGAGTATCCTTAGGTCTTGAAGGCTGTGACAGCACAGCTCTGGGTATGTGGAGACCGCCTTCGGGGCGGGCCCTCTTTCTCCTACGATCAGCTCATCATCATTGATGCAGATCGTCTTGTTCTCCATCAGATGCGCAAAAGCCAAAGCTCTGAGTACAGCAGCGGAAAGACCGCGAGCACGACTATAGAATTCCGTGATCAGTTCGGCTCTTTCAGTAGAAATACATGCCTTGCAGTCCAGGCCCTCCTGTCGAAGCCTTTTCACTCTCTCGTTCACTATTCGATCCTAGCCCCCAACCTTCACTTGGAGCCCAAAACCTCTGAACATATCGGCTGACCGGTGTATCTGCTCGGCTGAAGGCGGCTTGACTTGCTCGAGGTCATAGGCCCTGCCCAATCCTCTGTATTTTTCGGTTCCGCCGCGGTGATAGGGCAGAATTTGGATCTCTCGCACGTTGCTCAAAGATGCAAGAAAGCGACCTGTTTCCAATATGTTCTCTTCGTCATCATTCGCTCCGGGTATCAGTGGAAAACGAATGACAATGCGGGGATGATGCTCTGACAGCACTTTCAGATTCTCCAGAATGACGCTGTTCGCCGCACCGGTGAATTTCTCATGTCTCCCGGTATCGACAATCTTCAGGTCGTAGAGAAACAGGTCGACATAAGCGGCGATCCTCAGCAAAGTTTCGGTTTGGGCTAGGCCGCAAGTCTCCACCGCACTGTGGATTCTCTTCTCCTCACAAGCCTCCAAGAGGTCTTGTAGGAAGTCTGGTTGCATAAGCGGTTCGCCGCCTGAGAATGTTACGCCGCCCCCTGACTCGTCATAGAAGACGATGTCCTTTTCGACTTCCTCGATGACCTCCGCGACGGTCATGTTTCTTCCAGTCATTTCTCGAGCCCTGGACTGGCAGACTTCAACGCAGCTGCCACATAGCCTGCAGTTGTCTTTGAGGGTTAGCGGAGTTGTCTCATTGAACAGGATAGCGCCGTTGGGGCAGGTTTTCGCGCAGTCCCCGCAATGCACGCACCTATCCGCCCGGAAGAACAATTCGAGTTCCGGAGACTGACCCTCGGGGTTGTGACACCAAGAGCACCTGAGTGGGCATCCCTTGAGGAAGACGGTCGTGCGAATGCCAGGACCATCATGAGTTGCGTACCTCATGATGTTGAAGACGGCTCCGGTGGTGGAGGGAGGCCGAGCTAGCTCAGGATCGAGCTGAGGTTCAGACTTCATAACTGTCGGTGTAGTCGAGCGGTCTGGAGACATCTTCGCCCTCTCCTCCCGACACCGAGGGCATGTCTAACGGATCTATCAGGCTCAATAAGATTTTGCGGACATGAAGTCGTGCGCTTCGAGACTTGGCCGTCCGGTTGTGATCCGTCGCGACAGAGATCGTTATTAAGGTAGAGAATTGGATAGTCGTGAATGGTGCAAGAATTGCTGTTCGCTGATCTCAAAGACAAGGTCGTCTACAGCAAGAACATGGTGATGCTTGGAACGGTCAAGGATCTTGAGGTCGACACGACAGAAATGAAGGTAACGCATCTTGTGCTGCAGGTTGGAAAGCAGATCGCCAAAGAGGTGCTTGGGAAGCTAATCGTCATACGTCATGCGAAAGCCAGAATTCCAACGTCGTTGGTTGAAAGCATCAAGGACGCCATTATTCTCAACAAACCCGTCAATGAGTTGAAAGGCTCTATCGAAAGCCTATAGGTTGAGACTGTTTTCATCACTTCTCTTTGATGATCTGATAGGCTCTCTTCGCCGCCCAAGCTACAATGGGATTGCACCGTTCGTTGTGAATTCTGTCCAGATACTCCTTTCTTCCTCCCGGTGCCTTCAGATCGACTCCAGTCAGGTCACGGCATCTCCAAGTTCCGAATTCTCTCACGAACTCGTTGTAGAATCGGTCGACTGCGGGATAGCACGGATCCCGGCTTTCGTCCGGCCTGTCACGGCCCAAGGCTAGGCTGATCGCCATCACTCCTCCCGCCAGGGCTCCGCAGATATTGCCGTTCCGAGCGATGCCGCCCCCGAAGCCGGTGCCTATTCTGGGAATGAAAGATTCGGCACCCCGTCTGGTTAGCTCTGGTTGTTTGCTCAGTACTAGCAGAACCGATTCAGCACAGTTGTAGCCCGAGTTGAAGCTACTTCTTGCCTGCTCCTCTAGATTCATGACGTCGCCCCGTCCCATTCACTTCCAGACCGGGTGGCCTATTATGCCTTGATCTGAAGTCAGGACAGCCTACGACGGAAAGGCCAGCATTTTCTGGAGTACAGATAATAGAGCTCAGGAATGCCGGCCAGGTTGATGAATAGAAACACTACAAAAACATGCCTTCTCACTGTTCCTCGCAGAGAACCATAGACCAATGAACTTCCAGAAGGAACTCCAGACTACTACAGGAGTCAGCATGGCAAGCAGGACGAAATCAACCACGGGCGGACCATTCAATGCGGATTCACGCCGCCAGACCAACAGTTCCATGTAGACGTAATACGGGCAATCGACTACAAGGGATCACGCGGCGTCTTGTCTCTCTCACATGGTTAGGATTGTAGATGGACCGTACGGGACGACCAACACACGCTTGCGCCCGGTCGCGCCTGCTGAAGCAAGAGCCTCCTCGATCGTCGGCGCATAATGCATATGCATTCTCTCTATCTCAGACCGCAGTTCCGGCCTAGTCACGAAACATACTGGGTTTCGGCGCAGTATACGACAGAGCACCTGAACTTCCCAATGATCAGTGACCGCAATCGGCGAGTCTCTCAGTCTCTCGTAGAGTAGACTCGGGGAGTCACTTGCCAGTAGACTCAGAAAACCTTGGTGACCAACCCCATCGATGCATTCGGCGACCATGATTATCTCGGAATCTCTTCGCAGTATCTTCTCGGGAACCGCTATACCTTTCACGCATTGGTAGATGTTCCTGTCCAGCGGGTATCCTCCATTCGTTGTTATCACTAGGTCAGGCTGACTCGTAACGCGTACTCTTGAGTGACGATCCACAACTTCGGCGGTCATCTTGAACGAAGAGATCGCGTCTCCGGATGAGACGTGGACTATTCGCTTCCGACTGTCGAGGACAAGATTCAGAGCAAATAGCTTCCTGAGATAACGTAGAGATTCGTCAGCCTCAGCTCGGACAGGATTCTCGATGACTCCGTAGCGTGATCTTTGGTCGTCGATATTCCGCCAGTTATGGTTGCCGAGTATCGTCTCAGAGCCTGCAACTCCTGGAAGGATTACTTTGCTTCCGCCTGTGAACCCAGCGAAGAAATGAGGCTCTACTGTACTCTCAACTATCACGAGGTCACTCTGTACAACAGTTCTGTTCAGGTAGAGAGGCGTACCGGAAGAAAGTCGCCCGAGGAGGGTCTGCTGACCTGAGTCGTCGCTGTCATGAATGGATACCGTTAGGTCTTCGGTAAGCTCGTCACCGAACCTTTCCTTCACATCGCTCATCGTCTCGCCCTTGTGAAGACCGGTAGCGACCAACACCTCAACTCGGTCTCTGTCGAGACCACCTGACTCGAGCTCGCGAAGAACGGCTGGAGTCGTCACATGGCTAGGAAGGCCTCTGGTCCGGTCGCAGGTAACGATCACAGCATTTCGACTATGCCTAGCAAGCTGTCTCAGTCTGGGCAGTCCGATAGGATGCTCAAGAGCGGTCTTCACTAGATTACGTCGACGGTTTATTCGCCATTTCTTTGGGCTGGCGCAATATGTTACGCATGATTTCGGAATAGAACCAGAAAGCATCGAACGTCCGTATGGCAGTGAGAAGCGCACGCCCTTCCATCTCCACGCAAAGCTATTGGAAGTCTCGTTCCAAATCCTTAAATGACAACTGTTGTCGTGACAGCGGCCTGATCCGAATTGCCAGTGTTGGACGTGATCAGGAACAGAGGTAGCATCCGGAGATACAAGGATAAGCCCTTGCCCAAAGACGCTCTGACGAGTATCCTCGAGGCGGCTAGGCTTGCACAATCTGCCAACAACGGCCAGCCCTGGCAATTCGTCGTCGTAACTGACCAAGTAATGAAGAGGAGGCTAACGGACGCCGCTGCCGGCCAAGATTTCGTCGGTGAGGCTGCCGCCGTCATAGTCTGCCTAGCAGACCCAAAAGCCAGCTTCTCAGTGGGATCCTTCGAAGGGTTCCTCATCGATCTTTCCATAGCTATTGAGAACATGGCTCTGACGGCGTGGGATCTAGGCGTAGGTTCGTGCTGGATCGGAGCGTTCAGCGAGAACGAAGTCAAAAAGCTACTCGACGTGCCCGAGAATCTCAGAGTCACGTCTCTCCTGACGCTTGGCTATCCGGATGAGAAGCCCGAAGCAAAATACAGGAAATCCCTGAATGAGATTGTCCACTATGAGAAGTACGGACGCAAGGAGACTAAACTGCGAGCGCTCGGGCATGAGCGATGAAGAGCCAATAAACCCTGCTGACAGGGGTTGACAAGAGAATTAGAATGCCTGCTAATCATGTCGCGCGAGAGTTCATTCATTCCTAGCTTGTACCATCCCTTGGCGGCAGCGCTTCCAAGTCAAATTTCTCAGCAAAGGATCCTGCCCTCGCTTTCCATTCGGCAGGCAGGTCGTCTCTGTCAACTGAGCGCATGAGTTCGTAGAATAGAATCTTGAGTGTGCACGGGATGACGCCGGCGCGGTACATTCGTTCCAAGGCGGGTCTGGGCTGATGTTCGGACGTGAATACGCAGTCTTCCAGGAGGAACACCTGCAATCCTATGCCGGCCAGACCCAGCGAGGACTGCAATACGCACACGTCAGTCTCCGCGCCGGCCACAGCAACCTGCTTGATCCGGCTACTTGTGATCGCTTGGGAGATTGGTTTGTCGGAACAACAGTTGAAGGTTCGCTTCACGAACCGCTGTGCGTGCGGTGGAAAGGCTTTCTCAAGGCGTTCTGGAAGCCATCCTTTCGTCTCGACCGGATGCTCGAACGTTGCAATGAGCGGCAACTTGAGCCAATCAGCCAATATCAGTAAACGCTCGACGCGGGCAAGTACAGGTTCTCTTGGTCCATGCATTGAATCCCAGAAAAACGGCTGGGCATCAATCAATAAGAAACCAATTCTGCTAGGTTCAACGACGGGGATCGACATTTCTCATCTTCCGTGAGAATAGTGTGGTGTCAGCTAATTGTTTTTGATTTGCCCAACCCTTTCCTTCTCAATCCCTTAGCAACGGCCGAGGAAACATCGCGGCCCATCTCACTGGAGGATGTTGGAAACAACCTATTTTGTGACCACGACACGTATCGGGTTTCCGATCTTCTCCTCAAGGATCTTCATCCCTGAGTTGACATCTTCAAGCCGCACTCTATGCGTGACCGAGGCTGAGAGATCTATCTTGCCAGAATCAACGAGCTTGATCAGTTGAGCTAGTTCTGATTTCAGATGGTCGTTTACTCCTATCAGTTCCATCTCTTTGCCGATTATTGTTCTGTAGGGTGAAACCGTTATGTCGTCTCGGCCTATGCCGACGAAGACCATCCTTCCGCCTTTTCCGACGCAATCGATCGCCTTTTCGATCGCCTTACTCTGACCCACGAAATCTAGTACAACATCGGCCAGTTTTCCGTCTGTCAACTCTCTTATCCTCTCAGCAGGGTCGTCAATAGCCGCGTTAACAATCTCGTCAGCTCCAAGTCCCCTAGCTAACTTCAGCTTCTCGTCTGAGACATCAACGGCAATGACCTCTCCAGCTTGAAGGTTCTTGGCAAGTTGCAGAGCGTGGGCTCCAACCCCTCCAACACCATAGACCACAACAGTGTCTCCAGCACTTGTTCTACCTCGTCTCAAGGCGTGGAAGGCAGTGGAGACTGCGCATCCAAGTATGCATCCCTGCTCGAATGGTACGGTCCCGGGAAGTTTGAGAGCGTTCCTCGCTGGAACTTTGATGTACTCGGCGAAGCCTCCGTCGACATCTTTACCTATCATCCGGTATTGCTCGCAGTAGTTCTCTCTGTCAGTTCGACAGAACAGGCAGTTTCCGCAGCTTAGTATGTAGTGAACGCAGACCCTGTCGCCTTCCTCTATTCCTTCGACCCGGTCCCCTTTTTCCGCGACAACCCCGGCGATTTCGTGCCCCAGGGTTATGGGTAGCTGCCTGACGGGGCTGACGCCGTCACGATAGTTTATGTCAGAGTGACATATCCCGCTCGCTCTGACATCAACAAGAACCGCGGCCGGTCCTACCTCCGGCACGTCCACATGGTCTATGCTCAGTTTCTCGCCTACTCGGTGCAGCCTTGCTGCCTTCATCAGCTCAGTCATTCAGGGTCCACTGAACCGCGTAGGCGTCGATACGTAATATCATTTCTGCGCACAGTGACGATACCACGTCAGCACATTGCCAGCGAAGATGATCGGACAGGCAGAAGCCATACGGTTTGCTTCCCGAGGCGACCATAGATCTGGCTTATCCTGACCATTTTTAAGGCGACAAGCCGTGCTAGTCAGCAGGCGAAAGAGCGCGGGAGGCGCTCGCCGCCTATCTTGAATGTACCGATAGTGGGAGATTGAGTTTGGCCAAGAGCATCTTGCTTCCGGTTGACGGCTCAAAGTTCATGGAGAAGAACATCAAGTACGCCTGTGATGTAGCAAAGAGCGAGAAGTCAAAGCTGACGCTGATTCATGTGGTCACGCTTCCGACGGTCGTCGAGCCGGGGATCCCTATCGATCCGAGCCCATTCGAGAAGGCAGGAGCGCAGACACTTGAGAAAGCAAAGAAGATCGCTAGAGACCAAGGAGTAGACGCAGACACAAAGCTGGGAAGGACGTTCGGGAACCCTGCGCAGGAGATACTCAAAGCTGCTGAGGAAGGTAAGCATGACCTGATCATCATCGGCGCGAAAGGTCACAGTCTGCTCAGGAATCTGATGATCGGGAGCGTCTGCGACACAGTCGTCCGGAACGCCCCGTGTCCAGTCCTCGTCGTCAAGTAGAATTGAAGACTGGAGACGGACAACCCGTCCTCGGTGAGCATCTCTCGTAACCCTGGATCAGTTTCAAGTGATCAGTAACCATACAAGTCAGATTTCGTTCATTCATAGACGGCACCGTGGAGGCTCAGATCCCTTTCGGGTCTAGCTTTTCCAAACATTCTTGTGGATCAGTGACCGAAACGCTTGCCTTTCCTCTTTGGGCTTAGGGTCTGCCGAGTGACCTATCGGCAATATCGTCTCAAGTTTGTACTGCTCGGGGGCATCAAACGCTCCTCGGACATTCTCCGGATATGATGGCGTGTACGTGAGAGAGGAAAGCGATCTTTCTTCCAGGGCCAGTATGACATAACCTATCGCAAGCCAAGTACTTTCTGTGGCGTACGGCATTTTCTGGTTAGAGAACACTGCCAAGAGTACCGGTGCCTCCGTCAGGAACGGCTTCTGCCACGTGATACTTTTCGACCTAAACCACTCTTTCAGGCTGGCCTCGGCACTTTCGTGGAGGCGCTTTTCCTGCTCCTCACATGTTGCTCGAACCTTCTCCTTGACCGTAGGATCGTCGACTATCACGAAACGCCACGGCTGCCGGTTCGCGCCTGACGGTGCTTGGACGGCGACTCTGATGCAGTAGAGAACATCGTCCAAGCTCACTGGGTTCATGCTGAATATTCGTGTCGTCTTCCTTCGTGTGGCCAACTCCTCGACCTTTGTGGGCAAGCTTTCGGACGTCTTGGTCAGCTCCTCACCCTATCGGAGTCTGCTCTGTTTCCACATACCTGTTCCACGGAGGATATTGCTCTTTGTCACGAGTCATGAGGGGCCGTGAGAATCGCTTGCTTTTATTCCGCAACTCAGACTCTAGCAGCGGATTCCAATGACGAAGGCTCTCATCGTAGGCGACTTGGCTGTAGACATCGTGGCCAACCTTGCTGACCCCATAATCACAGGCCGGAACATACTACTCGACAATCCAAGAATCGTAGCCGCGGGCGTCGCGGGGAACATGGCCTGGTACCTGCGGCAGCTCGGCATAGAGCCTCAGGTCGCGGGCAGAATCGGCGATGACTCATGGGGAACTCTCGTGAGAGAACAGCTCAGACAGGCGGGGGTCGGGACCGAGCTCGTTCGGACTTCAAGAATGGTCACCGGATTCTTCCTCGTACTCGTCGACAAGAAAGGGGAGAGGACGATGATTGGCTCAAGGAGCGCCAATACTGAGCTCACGGTCAGTAAGGAAGAGATAGTGAACGCTCACCCTCAATGGATCCACGTATCCGGCTATTCTCTCCTTAACCGCAACTATGAGGAGACCATGAAAACGATAAGGTCTGCGTCCAAAGAGCTGAGGGTCCCGATCTCGACGGATTTGGAAGGGATTTCAGCAGAAGGCCGGCACACAGATTTGGAGGGCGTCACGGTCTTCTGCAACGAAGAGGAATTTCACGAATACTTTGGTACTTCCCCACAAAAAATGGTTGGAAAGACCAGAGAGACCATCGTTGTCAAGGCCGGACCAAAGGGATGCTACCTTATGTCAGGACCGAAGTTGATTGATTTTCCGTCGGTGGCGAAGTCTGTCCTGGATACAACAGGTGCCGGCGATGCTTTCAATGCGGGGTTCATAGCGTCGGTCCTCAAGGGCAACGATGAAATTGCTGCCTGCAAATTTGCGAACGCCATAGCCGGCCTGAAGATTAGGCAGGCTGGAGCCAAAGCGATTCTACCCTCAGATGAGCTAGCCGCACTGTTAGCAGACTACAGAGGAAGCTGATATCCGAAAATCTTCCGAGTTACGCAGGAGCGTTCTGGTCGCATTTGCCCGGCTCACGAGCGCCTAATCTTTGCGACCACCGACATCAGCTTCTTCACTCTTTCGGGGTCCACTGGGTTGGCGGTTATCCCACTATACTTCAGCCAAGTTCCCACTATGGCGCCGTCTGCCACTGACAGGAGCTTCTCCGCGTTATCCGCTGATAATCCACTCCCTATGATCACCGGTCTCTCCGGGGCTGCTTTCTTGACCCTCTCGATGAGTTCTACGGGTGTCTCTAGTCCGGTCATTCTGCCTGTCACGATGAGGGCGTCCGCCATGTAGAAGTCGGACCAGATCGCATGGGTCTCTGGATCTAGGCCCGGAAACGCGATCGCGTGCTTCTTGTACACATCCACGAACAACTTGATGTCGTCCGCGTAGAGCTGCTTCCTCAGCCTCAGCAGTTCCGCTGCGTTTCCGTGATCCAGTTCGCCCGTATCCCAGAGGTAAGCGCCGGTAAGAAGGTCGACCCGGATGAACTTGGCGCCGGCAGCCTTCGCTATGGCCAAAGTGACTCTTCCCCCGTTGTGGATCACTGTGATGCCGGCCGGAACCCGAGCCTGCTTGATCACCTCTCTGGCCGCAACTGCGTGGACAGTCATCTCCTCCGGGGGCACGTCTTTTCCGACGAAGTAGGGAAGGTCCCACATGTTCTCAACTATGATACCATCTACTCCTCCGTCGACCAAGACTCTTGCGTCCTTCAACGCATGTTCAATGATGAAATCGACCGTTTCTCCCCGGTAGGCGGGAGCGCCGGGCATAGGCATCAGGTGAACCATCCCAATTATCGGCTTCGCGACCTTGAAGACTTCAGTCAGAGATTTTATGCGGCTCGAATAGAATTGCCTAGCCCAGTCAGGCATCAGTTCGCTCGAATTCATAGCACGACTGAGCCAGAAGCCAGCTTATAAGAACTCGCCGATCCGTATTCTAATCTGTCGGAGCGTTACGATCGAGGGCACTGTTTGCCGGTGATCACAGTCGATCCGACCTCATTGTTGTGGACATGAACCGGTCTATTGCCACGTGCGAACGCTTGAGAGGGATCGACCGGCCTCGTACCTTACGCCACGAATCAGCCTAGGGGACTCGAGCCGTTCCATGAACAGCTCAGTAATCGTGATGCTGCAACTCTTCTGGTCTTCGGGTCGAAATCCTCCTATTCCCAAGATTGCTCTTGCGTTAGCGATTGTTTCTCTTGGCCCGCCGTAGAACTTCTCAACGACATTCACGATCGAAGAGACACGTGCTCCGGCTTTCTCCACTAGCTGCACGACCGCTTTGCGCGTTCTTCCTGTGAACCCAACATCGTCAAATATGATTACTCGGTCATCGGGCTCTATCGCGCCTTCGGGAATGGCAAAGTAGTTCTCTGTTCCCTTGGTTGCGGATCGGACTTTCTCGTCTCCAACGATCGCGCCTCGCCAACTCGCGGGCAGCTGAGAGTGGGACTTGTCGTATACCTTCACGGCGCGGACGAAATTCAGCCCGGCCATGCTTGCGTAGACCGCTGCCAAGGGCGGACCCGAAGCTTCTGGAGAGAGAACCTTTGTCGCGTCCCTCGGGAGTTTCGGTCGGAGGACATACCTGACCATGTCGCCGAAGAATGGCGCGTCAAAGCTTTGGTTGATGAAAGGCGCATCCAAGCCTCCGTCGCTGAGCACACAGAACTGTTGCGGATCCTTGAGGTGAGATAGAAGCCTCTCCTCTAGTTTTCCGACTCTTTCATTGAACTTGGACATGAGGGTGACTTCGTTCGAGGCCAGAAGCATCGAGTCGCCAATACTCGGGAAATAGACTTGGAGAGCGAAGCCGAGGATCTCAGTCTCCCGGGGCTGCTTGACGAGCTGCTGATAACGGTCAACCGCGATGACAGATTCAGAGACCTGAGCGGGTTCGCCTAGAAAGCGACTGATCTTGCGTACGGTTCCTACCTGACCACGGACCACATCGGGCGCGAGCACTGCGTCATCGTTCACTCTGACCTCGTCGCCTTCCTTGAAGTGGACGAAACCTGATTCCATCCCGCCAATCTGGCCCGGCAACTCTTTCGGCCCACTGGTTAGATCTCACGGGCTTTCTAAGTAACTATTGCGGTGAAGACGGCCGCGGATACGTTGGCACCTAGAGCCCAGGCTGACTGACGGCTGAACAGTTTCAAGTACTCTGGAGCCCTAGTAGTGTCAGGCTGGCTTTGCCTGCTCAGGCTTCCCTTCTACTCGAACTTGGGATCATTGCAGGGTCCGCTCTGGCACTGAGCCTGGTCGCTTGGGCGCTGCGCCTTCCTGCAGCGTTGGGGCAGCTGATCGCAGGCATGATCATCGGGCCGTTTGGATTCAAGCTCGTCACCGACTCAGTCACCATCGGGGCTATGGCAGAGGTCGGCATCGTACTGCTCCTATTCATCGTCGGCCTTGAACTTGACCCATTCGAAATGGTAGCTACGGGAGCGAAGGTTGCGGTCTTCTCGTTCACGGAGATCACAGTATCGTTCATGGCAGGACTACTAGCAGGTACACTTTTGGGGTGGTCGATCCTCGAAAGCGTCATCTTGGCCAGCATTGTCGGTATCAGTAGCACCGCCCTCGTGGCAAGAATGCTCTACGAGCGCGGAGCCATTTCTCGGATGTCAACGCGTACTATGATGGGTGCCTTGATCATAGAGGACATCCTTGCGGTGCTGATTCTGTCGCTTTTGCCAGGGCTGGCAGCCGGGGGCTCGCCGACGTTAGTTGGCGTGGTGTCATGGATTGTACGCGGCGCCTTCCTAGTTCTGCTCATATTGGTCGGTGGGCTCTACTTGGCGCCGCGTCTTATTGACAGGATAAGCCAACTAGATCTCGACGTGGACGAAGCTGGCTTCCTTCTCTCACTCAGTCTCGGATTCGCCATGGCAGTCCTATCCTCTGCGTTAGGCTTCTCTGCTGCGACAGGCGCGTTCCTGATGGGGCTGTTCATCCGCGGAAAGCGAGCCAAGTTCATCTACGAAAAGGTTCGCCCAGTCCGTGACTTGTTCCTCGTCATCTTCTTCGTATCGATGGGCATGCTGGTCGACCCATCTCAGTTCTTCAATCCCACCGTCGTGGCGCCTATCATCGGCTTGGCGTTCATCGGGAAATACGTAGGCTGCTACGTTGGAGCAGTATTGTCAGGACTGCGCCAGCAGGCCGGCGATGTGGGAATTGACATGACCCCACGTGGAGAATTCAGTTTCATCATTGCTCGCGAGGCGACCACGACCGGAGTTGCGAGAGCGCTGATATACCCAATCGCGGGAAGCGTTGTTCTCGTCACCACCTTGGTTTCGGCGCTTGCACGGATCCCGCGAAAGAAACGAAAGTGAATACCAGAGGAAAACAGCTACCAATATTTTGTAGTCGACAGCAATAGCCCTTTGAACCCGTGCATTCAAGTTCCTCAGCGACGCCGAAATGATTCGCCTATCCGCCAAATTTCCCTGACACGGTTAGAAGCATACGCCGAGGTCATCTGTTGTGAGTTCGATCAAGGATGCCTGCTCAAGAACCTGTGGCGACTCTTGCGACTTGCTCAAGGAGACCGGTCTTCTTGGCGTTCCAAATCTCCAGTCCCAAGATCTCCTTGTTCTCGTCAAGTTCCAGCATGATGTTAGGAGCAGATTCTATGATTTCGTAACTTGGGCCATCTCGGAAAGCTAGGTACAGGATATCCTGCTCCTTGTCGTAGTTCACTCTCATCGGAGTCTCCTCCAAGCACCCCGTTGGATCTTTGATGAAATGAGCTTATCGATTCTTCCGGCTATAACCTTGATGTCGTCGTCGAGGGTTCGATAGACAACGACGAGAAACTTGGAATCTAGGGCCCAACGGCGACTCTTGCTTGCTGCTCTTGTCCTCGAATAGCTCGATCGGATTCGTAACAACCCTCGTCA
>Ga0315312_1002057_pt1 | contig 14431 bp, 13 predicted proteins | sample TDP7_MG_FD_203629 | JGI IMG/M metagenome (GOLD analysis project Ga0315312, IMG submission 203629) | Freshwater sediment microbial communities from Lake Towuti, South Sulawesi, Indonesia - TDP7 | ecosystem: Environmental > Aquatic > Freshwater > Lake > Sediment | place: Indonesia: South Sulawesi... | reverse complement strand
ATTCGAATGACCCTGAGAACATATCTGCTTGAAGTAGTTCAAGCTCTAATCGAGCTTCGTAAAGTACTGCTTACCAGATGCGAAGAATATTCCAAGACAGTTATGCCGGGCTACACTCACCTGCAACACGGACAACCGACAACAGTTGCTCACCTCTTTCTGGCGTATCAAGGAGCGCTTGAACGTGACACAGAACGGCTCATGGAAACGTTCAGTCGAGTAAATTTGAGTCCCATGGGAGCGTGCGCATTTGCAACTACTAGTTTTAACGTGGACCGTGATTTTGTCGCTGAACTTCTTGGCTTCAATGGCTTAGTTGAAAATTCCATAGATGCTGTCAGCGCTCGAGACTTTGTTGTGGAGGTGTTAGCTGAGTTCGCATTGATTATGACCAATTTAAGCAGAATAGGCGAGGAACTCATTTTATGGAGCACCTCTGAGTTTTCAGCGGTTAAACTTCCAGACGAATACGCATCGACGAGTAGCATTATGCCGCAAAAGAGAAATCCAGTGGTTGCTGAGTTGCTTAGGGCAAAAACTGCTCATGTTTATAGCGATTTGATAGCTGCATTAACGATTTTAAAGGCTTTGCCTCTAAGCTACAACCTTGACCTTCAAGAAATAACACCTCACCTATGGAACGCTTATGAAGTCACATTAACTTCCATAAAAATGGCTACTGGACTTTTAAAAGGTCTAGAGTTTGATGCTCAACGTTGGCTTGAGCTTCTTACGACGGATTTTTCTACCGCAACCGAATTAGCCGACATGCTGGTACGCGAACATGGTATACCATTTAGAACCGCTTATGCCATTGTCAAAAAACTGATTCAAAAAATGTCCTCTGAGGGAAAGAAGATGATAGACGTAACTCCAGAAATTTTAGGCGTCGCTGTAATGGAAGCCACTGGCAAGAGGGTTCCAATAGACGGAGAAATGCTCCTTAAGGCATTAGATCCAGTAGAGAGCGTCAGTATCAAACGTGTGAAAGGTGGACCTGCACCGATTGAAGTCTTGAGGATGAAGAATGAAAGAGTGAAAAAAATTGGTGCTGATGAACAATGGTGCCAAATACGTCTTCTCTCATTGAAGGAAGTGAGGTCGAGACTGCACGGATTGACTAAGGAGATAGAAGGAGGTGAGAGGGTTTGAATGCAAAGTGTCCATCATGTGATGCCCAAGTAATAGTGCCCAATGATGTAATAAATGGCGAAATTGTAGGCTGTCCCGACTGCGGAGCAGAATATGAAGTAGCCTTAACAGACAACGGTGAAATTGAACTTAAGCCCTCTGAAATCGAAGGGGAAGATTGGGGCGAGTAAGCCTAATGAAATCAATAGGGCTGATTTATGACAGGATTCGATGGGATGAGAAAGCATTAATCAAAGCTTCGAGAAAAGCAGGCGTACCTTTGACTCCTATCGACGCTAAAGAAATTTATATTAACGCACCTGAAGACTCGGGAGTCATCAAAAACGCCTTCGGAGACATCGTTTTACAGCGTTGTGTAAGCTATTTTCGAGGTTTACATCTAACAGTTTTCCTTGAAAATATGGGACTTCCTGTCATCAATTCGTTTCAAACTTCCTTAATCTGCGGAAACAAGCTCTTTACCACAATGGCTTTAATTAAAGCAGGTCTTCCAAGTCCTAAAACCCATGCAGCGTTCACCCCTCAAACCGCACTAAAGGTTCTGGACACAATTGGTTATCCTGCAGTGTTAAAGCCTGTTGTGGGAAGCTGGGGAAGGCTGGTAACCCTCATTAAAGATCGAGAGTCGGCGCAAGCAGTAATCGAAACCAGAGAAGAGATAAGGAACTCTCTGCTCCAGATATACTACATTCAAGAGTTGGTTGAAAGACCGCCTAGAGATATTCGAGTGATCGTTATTGGAGACGAGGTTGTTGCAGCGTCCTATCGTTACAGCCCTTCTAATGATTGGAGAACTAATGTTGCCCGAGGGGGAATCAGCAAGCCATGTCCTCTGACGCCTGAGCTTGAACAACTTGCACTAAAGGCATCTGAGGCGGTGGGTGGCGGAGTTTTAGCCGTAGATTGCTTGGAGGGATCAAATGGGCTTCTAGTAAACGAAGTCAACAATACCATCGAGTTTAAGGGGATTTCCTCCACGACTGATGTCGATATAGCTGGCAAAATCATAGAGTACACGGTTAGGATGGCGAAAAAATGATGTGCATGAAATCGTCGGCGCATTAGTTAAGCATCTGTTAGATTTTTGCCTTCATAAACCGCCGCAAAGCTTAAAAGCCAAACTGGAATCAGTAGGGGAGGGTTCGTTGGGTTCAAACTTCCGCCGTGAGAACCATAGAAAAGCAATTTTAGTTTTAGAAGATGGCTCTTATTTCACTGGTTATGGCTTTGGAGCAACGAAAAAAGTTTCAGGCGAAGTTGTATTTTCAACATCAATGGTTGGATACCCCGAATCGTTAACCGATCCATCTTATCATGAACAGATTTTAACGTTAACTTATCCTCTCATTGGCAATTATGGTGTTCCTCCCTTTGAGGTTGAAATGGGTATTCCACGATACTTTGAGTCTGAAAGCATCAAGGTAACTGGTCTTATCGTTCATGAATTGTGTAGAGAGCCGCATCACTGGGCATCAACTAAAACCTTAGAAGAATGGCTTGAACAAGAAAATATCCCAGGCATATACGGAATTGACACGCGGAGACTTACAAAGAAACTTAGAACCAAAGGTGTTATGCTCGGGATTCTGCAAGCATGTGAAGAACAAGTTGATCCTGACATTGAAAAACTTTTGAAAGAAATGGAGAAAATTCCAGATCCGAATTCCAGAGATTTAGTTGGGGAAATTACGACTAAGGAGCCGATCTTTTACGAGTCTGGAGGAAGCAAAGCGGTTGTTCTTTTAGACTGTGGTGTTAAATCTGGAATACTAAGAAATCTAGTTAAACGTGGATTGGACATCATTCGTGTGCCATACGATTTTTCAGCAAAAGAAATTATGGAATACAATCCCAGCGGGGTTATAGTGAGCAATGGACCAGGTGACCCTAAAAAATGTGATAAAACAATACGATGTGTTCGAGAGTTAGTTGAGGAAAACGTTCCTATAATGGGCATATGCCTTGGAAACCAAATATTGGCGCTGGCTTTAGGTGGAGACACATACAAGATGAAGTATGGACATAGATCCCAAAATCAACCTGCACTTGATTTAAAGTCAGACAGATGCTATATTACAACACAGAACCACGGGTATGCTATACTACCAGATTCTCTAAATCAAACAAACTTGGAAGCATTGTTCATAAACGCAAATGACAAGACCCTTGAAGGAATCAAACACACAAGTAAGCCAGCTTTTGCCGTTCAATTTCATCCTGAAGCGAATCCTGGACCATACGACACCGAGTTTCTGTTTGATCAGTTTATAGGGTGTTTGAAGGGATAGATATGCCAAAGTTTGAGTGGATACGAAAGGTTCTAGTACTCGGCAGCGGAGCCATAAAAATAGGAGAAGCCGCAGAATTCGATTATTCGGGAAGCCAGTGCCTCAAAGCATTGCGAGAAGAGGGAATAGAAACTGTTTTGATTAATCCCAACATAGCAACGATACAAACTGATCCACGCTTGGCAGGAAAAGTTTACCTTCTACCTGTAACGCCAGAGTATGTAGAGGAAGTCATCAAGAAAGAGAAACCCAACGGAATTCTTTTAGGGTTTGGTGGGCAAACTGCTATTAATTGTGGAGTGCAATTAGCGAAAAGCGGTATTCTCGAAAAGTACAATGTAAAAATTTTGGGAGCACCGCTTAGTGCAGTAGAAGCCACTGAGGACAGAGAGCTTTTTAGACAGTCCATGATTCACGCAAATATTCCTGTACCTAAAAGCGGATCTGCGACTTCGGTCACTGAGGCACTTGCTATGGCAGAGAATATCGGGTATCCAGTTATTATTCGTGTGGCATATAACCTAGGTGGTAGAGGATCAGGTGTAGCTCATAACGAAGGTGAATTGAGACAAATAATTAATCGGGCTCTAGCTCAAAGTATGATCTCGCAAGTTCTCGTTGAGGAGTATCTGGGACATTGGAAGGAAATCGAGTACGAAGTTATGCGAGACCAAGCTAACAACTGCCTAACTGTCTGTAACATGGAAAACTTTGATCCTATGGGAGTTCATACTGGCGACTCAATTGTTATAGCGCCCTCGCAAACATTATCAAACCGTGAATATCACTTACTTCGTTCAGCTTCAATAAAGGTTATACAAAGTTTGGGCATAGTGGGCGAATGCAACATTCAATGGGCTTTAAATCCAAAATCAGAAGAAATCCGCGCCATCGAAGTAAATCCTCGTATGTCAAGAAGCTCTGCGCTTGCGAGTAAAGCAACAGGCTATCCGTTAGCCTACATTGCAGCTAAGTTAGCTATTGGTTATCTGCTTCCAGAACTGATTAACAAGGTTACTGGAATTACCACGGCTTGCTTTGAGCCAGCCCTCGATTATGTTGTGGTCAAAATCCCAAGATGGGATCTACAAAAATTCAGAAAAGCAGATCGGCATATTGGTCCCCAAATGAAGTCTGTTGGAGAAGTTATGGCTATTGGTAGATGCCTTGAGGAAGCACTACAGAAAGCTGTTCGAATGCTGGATAGTGGAAAAATAGGATTGGTTTGCAATTCTGAAGACGATGAATATGAATCAACAGAGATAATAAAAGATATCTTAGCTAACCCCACAGATGAAAGGTTGTTCAAAGTAGTCAAAGCTGTTAAGAATAATATTCCAGTCGAAGAGATTTACCAACTAAGCGGTATTGACCCATTTTTCTTATATAAAATCGAAAACGTCGTTAACATGGAGAAGAAACTACACTCTTTGAATTTAGAAGATGATGATGCCTTAGAAACGATTAAAGAGGTAAAGCGTCTCGGATTTTCAGACGAACAGATCGCTATTTGCCTTAAAACAGACGAAATAACTGTAAGAGAACTGAGAAAGAAAGCGAATATAGTTCCTGTGGCTAAGCAAATAGATACGTTGGGTGCTGAATGACCGGCTAAAACAAATTATCTTTACCTAACCTATGGCGGAGACGAGGATGACGTAGACTTTCACTCGAGTAAGAGCAAAGTTATGGTTCTCGGAGCCGGCGTTTTCAGAATAGGGTCAAGCGTCGAATTTGACTGGTGCGGAGTAAACACCATCTGGGCTCTTAAAAAGAATGGTATTGAAGAAGCCATAATGGTCAACTATAACCCTGAAACAGTTTCAACCGATTATGACATGTCTGATAAGCTATATTTTGAAGAGTTGACCCTAGAAAGAATTTTAGACATATACGATAAGGAAAATCCCCTCGGCGTCATAGCAAGCGTCGGAGGGCAAATTCCAAACAACCTAGCCCTAAAGTTAGCTAATTCTGGTGTAAAACTACTCGGCACATCAGGTCAGAGCATAGACTGCGCAGAAGATCGATCAAAGTTTAGCGCCCTTCTTGACCAACTTGGAATTCCACAACCAGAATGGAGTAAACTGACAACAACACGAGATGTCAAAGAGTTTGTTGAAAAAATCGGTTACCCAGTTCTCATTCGTCCAAGCTACGTTTTGTCTGGATCTGCCATGAGAGTTGCTTACGCTGAAGACGAATTAGAGAACTATCTCCAATTGGCAACTAAAGTTTCACGGGAGCATCCTGTCGTAATTTCGAAGTTTATAGAAACAGCTAAGGAAGTTGAGGTTGACGGCATATCAGACGGCGAAGACATACTTATCGGAGCAATTATTGAACACATTGAAAACGCTGGGATTCACAGCGGCGACGCCACAATGGGCATTCCAACTCAAACACTACCAAACAGCGTGTTAAAGACCATTGAAGACTACACGTATAGAATTGTGAAAGCCCTTGAGATAAAAGGACCTTACAACATTCAATATCTAGTAAAAAACGGCATCACTTACGTAATCGAATGCAATTTGCGTGCTTCAAGATCGATGCCGTACGTCAGTAAAACTCGAGGAGCCAATCTGATAGAACTTGCCACCTTGGCGATGTTGAATAAAAAGTTTAGAGACGTTAAAGTCACTGAACTACCATCTATCCCACATGTTGGGGTGAAGGTTCCTCAGTTCAGTTTCATGCGTTTAAGCGGCGCTGACCCAGTTCTTGGAGTTGAAATGCTAAGCACAGGCGAAGTAGCCTGTTTGGGAGAAAACTTTGCAGACGCTCTCTCAAAGGCTTTGCAGTCAGCTGATTTCAAGATTCCACCAACTGGCGGTTCGGTTCTGATAACAGTTGGCGGCGAGGAGTTAAAGAAAAAGATGGTGCCCATAGGAAAGGCGTTAAGGGAGATGGGCTTCAAAATCTATGCAACAGAGCATACAGCTGAGACCTTGCATAAGGCTGGAGTTAATAACATCTCTGTCCTGTATAAAGTCAGAGAAGTTGGTAAAAGCCCAAACATTGTTGACTACATTCAAGGAGGAAAAATAGATTTAGTGATTAACATACCGACGCCGAATACGGTGGGAAAATATTCAGACATTCTGAAAGACGAGTACACTATCCGAAGATTAGCTATTGAATTCAATATCCCTGTTGTTACAAACCTTGAGTTGGCTTATGCGCTCATAAGAGTGCTTGAGCAACGCGGCAGTAACGAATCTTCTGTTCGTTCCTTAAACGAGTACATGGACAGTTTAAAGTGGAAGTTTTGGTGAAAAAGTTCAATACGGCTCAGCACTCCGGAGGGAGATAAGTTTATTAGGAAAAGATATACCTTCACTGACTTTAGTGATGGAAATGAGGGATTGCGTTCACAAAAGGCGATTGCGTTCATTAGCGGCTGCAATCCCAAGAATACGAGTCTAAATTCTATAATTTGTTATTCTGGTTCATGTACATCTTCCTTGAAGAATGAGCAGTTCGTCTTCAAAAAATCTAAAACTCGTTCTAATCATATTATCAAAGTTTCCTTTAACCAGAGGCGATTAAAAAATGAATAAAGTAAAGTTCGCTATACCCGGAGGCTCCTTGGCAAAGGACACCTTCGAAATCTTGGAACGTGCAGGATACAAAATCTTAGGTCAAGAACGCACCTATCGACCAACTATCAACGACCCAAAAATTGAACTAAAAATTCTGCGACCACAAGAGATTCCGTTTTTTGTCAGTGAAGGCTTGCAAGACGTAGGCATCACAGGCTTAGATTGGATTAGTGAAACGTGCGCCGATGTGGAAATCCTTCAAAACTTGGAATACGGAAAAATAAGACTCAATGTAGCCATCTCGAAGCGCTGGAATAAGATAAACTCTCTTTCGAGTCTTATGGAAACTTTATGGAGTAAAGGAAAAGACGTTAGGATCTCTACAGAGTATTTGAACATCACGACAGAATATGTTAAAAACAACCCGTCCTATCGTAGGCGCTTCGGCAAATCAGAGCCATTGGTAGTAACGCCTTGGTGGAGAAGAGGAGAAAACCCCAGAGTTAGCGTCTTTTTGTCTTTCGGAGCCACCGAAGCCAAACCGCCTGAAGACGCCGACGCCATCGTCGATGTCACTGAAACTGGGGCAACCCTTGAACAAAACAACTTAAAAGCAATCGAAACAATCATAGAGTCCACAGCGGTATTAATTGCCAACAAAAAATCCTTAACTGATCCGCAAAAAAGGGAAAAAATCTTTGACATCCTAACTTTGCTAAGGGGCGTGGTAGACGGCGCAAAGAGGCTCCACATCTTTGTCAACGTGAAAAAAGAGAATCTGCCAAAGCTTCTCAAAGAGCTGCCAGCCTTAAAAAAGCCCACAATTGCTCCTCTATCTGATAAGGATTGGTATTCAGTTAACACAGTGATTGAAAAGGATCTTTTCCTAAGGCTTTTGCCTACTCTTCGCAGACTCGCCCAAGGGCTAGTTGTCTATGAGCCGAGGCAGGTTCTATCCTTAGATGAAATCAACTGGAGAGAAAAAGAGTGAGCAAACCTTTGCTGATAAAAGTTTGGAGAACTCCATCACTGCCTCCCAACTGGGCTGAGAGAGGAAGAATACGAGAAAGAAAAACGATTCAACCCCTAGAAAAACATGTTAAGGCAATTATAGAGGAAGTTAGGACGCAAGGTGACGCTGCCCTAATCAAATTTACAAACAAGTTTGATAAAACCACCTTAGATGCCAAGAACCTCCGCGTAACCACTAAAGAAATTGAAGAAGCCTATGAAGCAGTTAGCCAAGAACAAGTTTCTGCTCTTGAATTCATGAAAGAAAAAGTGGAGACCGTTGAAAAACGCACTTTAGAACAAATAAAAATTGAAGTTAAAGAAAACGGCATTCAAGTGCGCAATCTGCCACGCCCAATTCAAAGCGTAGGCTGCTACGTGCCTGGAGGAGAAGCCGCCTACCCAAGCACTCTAGTCATGACTGTTATTCCAGCCAAAGTGGCAGAAGTGCCCAGAGTCGTTGTTTGCTCACCTCCGACTGCAAAAGGTTCGATCAACCCCTTAATCCTAGTCGCCGCAGACATCTGCAAAGCCGATGAAATCTATAAGGTTGGAGGCGCCCAAGCCATCGCAGCCCTAGCCTACGGAACCGAATCCATCAAACCTGTAAGAAAAATAGTTGGTCCTGGAAACAAATACGTGACAATGGCAAAGATTCTTGTCTCTAGAGACGTCGACATCGATATGCCAGCGGGTCCAAGTGAAATCCTCATTTTAGCTGATGAAACTGCAAGCCCTCGACTTGTTGCCCTTGACATGGTTTCTCAAGCTGAACATGGGACTGACAGTGTTGCAGGGTTAATGACCACATCCAAGGAACTCGCAGAGAACGTTCGCAATGAACTTAAAAAAATGACTTCATCTATAAGGAGAGGCGCCATTGTCATGAAGTCTCTGTTAAGCTATGGGTTCATTGTTATCTGCAAAACAACCAACGAAATGATTGAGCTTGCCAACGCCTTTGCGCCTGAGCATGTTGAAATAATTACACGAAAACCCATGGAAGTTGCTGATAAAATAGTTTCGGCTGGACTGATTCTGATAGGACCCTATAGCCCTGTCTCTCTCAGCGACTATTGCAGCGGAACAAATCATGTGCTGCCAACAGGCGGGTTTGGACACATTTTCTCTGGCTTGTCAGTTCTTGACTTTGTAAGAAGAGTCGGAATTGTTGAATGCTCAAGAGAAGGTTTGCTGAAAGTGAAAAATACTGCGAAGGTCTTGGCTGAAGCTGAAAATCTGCCAAATCATTACAAAGCCATAGAGGGAAGGTTCAAATTTTGAAGACTCAAGGTAAGAAGTGGTTCAAAAGAAAACTGAAGAAAATGCAACTTTTGGATAGTTATGTTGTTGAAGAGACTGTCGAAAGTGTTGCACAGCAATTTGGGATAAGCCCATTTGAAATCGTAAAGCTCAATTCCAATGAAAACTTCTTCATACCTAAGGATAGGCTCCTTGAATTTTTGAAAAAAGTTATCGCTGAATATGATCCAAGAATTTACCCTCAAGAAGAATACAAGCTTAAAGAGAAACTTGGCGATTACCTGAATGTTCCAGCAGACCGCATCATAATTGGGAATGGAGGCGACGAATTAATAGAACGGATTGCGCGGCTCTTTCTGAAAAAAGGCGACCAAGCCCTCTCAGTTACACCAACCTTTGCCTTCTATAAACACTGCGTAAATCTTCTGGAAGCAAAATACCTTGAAGCACCACTCAAAAAAGACTTTATGCTAGATACAGAACAAATCTTGACAATGATTACGCCTAAAACGAGGCTTCTTTTCTTGTGTTCCCCCAACAACCCCACAGCAAATCAATTCGGAATAGATAAAATCAAGTTCTTAGTTGAAGAATTCCCTGGACTAGTACTTGTCGATGAAGCCTACGCAGAATTTGCAGAATATTCCGTGACGCCTTTATTAGATAAGTTTGAAAACCTAATTGTTTTGAGGACGTTCTCTAAGTCCTTTGGCTTGGCTGGATTAAGACTCGGATACGGTGCGGCTAACTCAGATGTGGCAACAATGCTTTCAAAGAAGGCGCAACAGCCTTACCCAGTGAATTCCATTGCATTAAGAATGGGGTTAAAATTGTTAGAAAACATTAGCATTATGAAAAAAGCATGGGAGCAACTGAAAATTGAGCGAGATATGCTGATAAAGGAGCTTAATAAAATCAATGGAGTTAGAGCCTTTGATTCGCAAGCAAACTTTGTGCTCTTTCAAACGAGTAAGCAGTCAAGTGAAGTTTATCAAGGTCTTTTAAGCCGAGGTGTCTTCGTTAAGAATTTAGGCAGAATCCTTCACCTTCAGAATTGTTTTAGAACCACTGTTGGACTGCCCCAAATGAACGCTAAATTACTTAAAGCTTTGAAAGAAATTTGTGGTGAATAAAAATGAGAGTGTCAAAGGTTTCGAGAAAAACCCGTGAAACTGAAGTTTTGGTAAAAATAAACTTAGATTCAGATGGAAAGGCTGATGTCGACACAGGAGTTGCATTCTTTAACCATTTGCTCACTTCATTGGCGACGCACAGTTTGATTGACATCACGGCTAAGGTGAAAGGAGATCTGCGACACCATGCCATTGAAGACGTAGCCATATGCCTCGGCGAAGCATTAAGAAAAGCTTTAGGTGACAGAAAAGGAATAAACAGGTTCGGATTCGCCGTTGTTCCAATGGACTGCTCCTTAGCCTTCGCAGCCATAGATTTAGCTAAACGCCCCTATGCCAAAATCGATCTGAAACTCAGAGGAAAAAAAATTGAAGACATGCCCATCGAAGACATTCAGCATTTTCTTGAAACATTGACTTCTTCTCTGCAAGCAAACATCCACACATGGGTTCAATACGGCACCAATGACCACCACAAGGCAGAAGCAGTCTTTAAGGCACTTGCACTTTCTCTGAAGCAGGCAATAGCCATCGAACCGAGAAGAAAAGGAGTTCCCAGCTCTAAGGGGGTGATTTAGTTTCCTAAGGCAGTAATCATCGACTATGGTGTTGGAAACCTCTTCAGCTTAAAGCGTGCCCTAGAAAAAGTTGGCTTTAATTCAATAATCGAATCGTCTTCATTGCAGCTAAAAGATGCAGACGCTATTGTTCTCCCAGGCGTAGGAAACTTTTCAGCAGCCTTGAAAAACCTTGGTTCCCTCAAAGAAGAAATCCGTGAGCTAATCAAAGGCGGCATACCCATCTTGGGAATATGCTTAGGCATGCAACTCTTTTTCTCCGAGAGCGAAGAGGGAGAAGGAATAGGTCTTGCACTTTTTCAAGGTAAAAATGTTCAGCTGCCAAGTTTTGTTAAGGTTCCTCACATGGGATGGAACACGCTTCGCATAGTTAAACAAAACGAACTCCTCGAAGGCATTCAGAACGAGTCTTACGTTTACTTTGTCCACTCTTGCTATCCCGTTCCAATGGATAAAGATATTATTTGTGCTGAAACAACCTATGGAATAACATTTGCCTCAGCTCTTGCAAAACAAAACGTCTACGGCACACAGTTTCACCCAGAAAAATCCGATGAACTTGGGTTAAGGATTCTTAAAAACTTTGTTGGAATCGTAGAAAGGTGAGTTATGGATGGAGGTAATTCCAGCAATTGACCTGATGAAGGGCAAAGTTGTCAGACTTTTTCAAGGCGATCCGAAAACTGCTAAAGTATACGACCAACTGGGAGAACCTGTGGCAATTGCAAAAATGTGGGAAAAAGACGGAGCAAAAACTCTCCACATCATCGACTTAGATGCAGCGCTAAACCTAGGAAACAATTTCGCAATAATCTCAAAAATTGCTGATGCCGTAAATTTACCTATCCAAGTTGGCGGTGGAATAAGAAAACTTGAAACTGCTGAGAAACTGCTTAAGATGGGAATAAGTCGCATCATCCTCGGTGCCTTAGCATTTAACGAACCACACACCTTAATGAAACTTCAGAAAAAGTTCGGTGATGAGTGTGTAATGGTTGCTTTGGATCATCAAGACGGCAGAGTTATGGTGGAAGGATGGAAAACTCCTACTAAGCTTGGAATAGAAGAGGCTCTGGCAAAGTTTTTAGACCTTCAAATCAAGACATTTCTAGTGACATCCATAACCAAAGACGGAACTCTCATAGGTCCAGACATCAACACGCTAAGCAAAGTATGCATGTACCCTAGTGTAAGCATAATTGCAGCAGGTGGAATAGGCAGCTTAAATGACTTAATCGTTCTCAAGCGAATCGGTGTTAAGGGAGTGGTTGTTGGAAAAGCTCTATATGAGGGGGTATTCACGTTAAAAGAAGCAATAAAAATTACGAAAGGTGATGAGCGTTAATGCCACTAGCAAAGCGGATTATCCCATGCTTAGATGTGGATCACGGAAAAGTCGTGAAAGGAATAAACTTTCTAAACCTAAAGCGCGCTGGAGACCCAGTTGAGTTAGCGAAACGCTATTGCGACGACGGCGCAGATGAACTGGTTTTCCTTGACATAACAGCTTCCGCAGAGAAACGAAAAATATTGAAGGATGTTGTTGAGGGCGTAGCATCGGAGACAAACATTCCCTTCACAGTTGGAGGAGGGCTCAGCAGCGTCTCAGACGCAAGACTCGTGCTCTGCAGTGGAGCAGATAAAGTGTCTATTAATACGGCAGCGGTTGAAAACCCTTCATTAGTAACAGAGCTTGCCCAAACCTTTGGAAAACAATGCGTTGTAGTTGCCATAGATGCCAAAAGACGATACGAAAGAAAGGAGAACAGAATCATGGTGGAGACTCCTGAAGGAGCATGTTGGTTCGAGGTTTACACCTACGGAGGAAGAAAGCCAACTGGGTTGGATGCGATTCAATGGGCGATGCAAGCGGCGGAGCTTGGAGCTGGCGAGTTTCTCGTTACTTCCATGGATAGGGATGGTACTGAAAACGGTTACGATTTAGAATTGACCCGCAGCATTTCTGAAAGAGTGAGCGTTCCAGTTATTGCAAGCGGCGGAGCTGGAAAGCCTGAGCACTTCCTTGAAGCCTTTACTCTTGGAAAAGCCGACGCTGCCCTTGCTGCCTCAGTTTTTCATTACAACAAATACCCTATTCCCATTGTGAAAAAATTTTTGAGAAATAATGGAGTAGTGGTGAGACCTTGAAGGAAGAAATTCTGAACATTCAAAAACTTGACTTCAAGAAGGGAGGCGGTCTTATTCCCGTGATTGCTCAAGACTTCAAATCAAAAAAAGTGCTTATGCTAGCATACACAAACAAGGAGGCGCTTGAAAAGACTCTAAGCACAGGCTATGCTCATTACTGGAGCAGATCTCGGCGCAAGCTGTGGAAAAAGGGTGAAACCTCAGGGAACGTGCAGAAAGTTAAAGGCATCTTTGTTGACTGTGACTATGATGCTTTACTTTTTATGGTTGAACAGAAAGGAAATGTGTGCCACACTGGGAAGGAAACCTGTTTCTATAACAAGCTCAAGAAAGGCGCAACTTAGAGAAGTTCTAAAGTTCTTTAACTTTTGAAGCTATGGCTTCACCTAACTCGCTGGTTTTAGAGGAGCCTCCTAAATCATAAGTTTTAACTTTACCCTCGGTTAAAACCTCAATCACAGCTTTTTCGATTTTTTCAGAAGCCTCTTTTTCGCCTAAATATTCCAGCATCATAGACGCCGTCATTATAGTAGCTATGGGATTAACTTTGTTCTGACCAGCGTATTTAGGAGCTGAGCCGTGGACAGGTTCAAACATGCCATAGCTTTCGCCTATGTTGGCTCCAGCGGCTAATCCTAGGGTTCCTGTTATTTGAGCTGCCTCATCGGATAGAATATCTCCGAAGAGATTGGTTGTAACTATAACGTCGAAGGTTTCAGCTCTTTTAATAAGCTGCATAGCCGCAGCGTCTACGTGAAGTTCCTCTAAAGCCACTTCGGGATATTTTGCGGCTACCTCTTTAACAGCGTTTTTGAAGATTCCGTCTGTTATCTTCAAAATATTTCCTTTATGAACGTAGGTTAAACGTTTTCTGCGTTTGGCAGCCAGTTTGAAGGCGAACTCCGCTATTCTCAGAGAAGCTTCTTTAGTTATAATTCTCATAGCTATGCCCACTCCAGGAGCTACTTCAAATTCTGCGCCTGAGTATAGGCCTTCAGTGTTTTCACGCACTACTACAAGATCTATGTCAGGTCTTAAGGATGCTACGCCAGGTAGAGAACGGCAAGGTCTTACATTAGCATAAAGATTAAACATTTTCCTAATCTTTACTGCTGCACTTACAGGTGAACCTGGCTCTTCAGGTGTGGTCATAGGGCCTTTAAAACAGGCTTGGCTTTCCTTCAATAGAGCTATAGTTTCTTCGGGTAGATTGGTTCCATATTTTGCTATACAGTTGTAGCCCGCTTTTCCGTAGAGTAATTTAAGCTTTAAGCCTTTAGAGACTTCTTGGACAGCGTCTAAAACTTTTACAG
>Ga0315312_1002056_pt1 | contig 14434 bp, 13 predicted proteins | sample TDP7_MG_FD_203629 | JGI IMG/M metagenome (GOLD analysis project Ga0315312, IMG submission 203629) | Freshwater sediment microbial communities from Lake Towuti, South Sulawesi, Indonesia - TDP7 | ecosystem: Environmental > Aquatic > Freshwater > Lake > Sediment | place: Indonesia: South Sulawesi... | reverse complement strand
TCAGGTCCGACGATGCCGAAGTCGATCTTTTCTCGATGTCTCTGGGTGAACTTACAGATCTCTTCCGTATCAAGAGACGGAATTACGATGTGCTCCTTCGCCCTTTTCACGTTAAAGGGATTTCTCTGCCTGTCCACTACGTAGAGGTTTACGTCGTACTTTTGACTTCTATAGAACGCATCTACCATCGCAGCTTCCCTTGAGCCGTAGGAAACGACCAGAATGCCAACCCTTTCCATAACACCCACCATACAAACGGATGAAAATTTCTCTAAACATGCATATTTAACTTTTAACCAGTTTATTAAGCGCGCTGCCGAGAACCATAGACAATGAGAGAGAAAATGGAAAGATTTTTAAGGCGTTTGTCGAAAATAGAACGTTGCATCTCCGATTAGAGTTCGGGTGATTTCTTGAAAAAAATAGTTGGTATTGACGATATAGCCGAGTACGTCCCGAAACTTTATCTCGACGCAGCAGAATTCGCTCAGGCCCGCAAAATGGACCCGGGCAAAATCGTTAAAGGGCTTGGAATAGAAAGAATGTCTATCCCAGATGCACATGAAGACGCGTCAACCATGGCGGCTATGGCAACTCTTAAACTAATGGAGAAGAACGATCTACAGCCAAAAGATATAGATTTTATTCATGTTGCGACTGAAACTGGTCCCGATGCTTCTAAACCAATATCATGCTATGTCCTAGGTATGCTAGAGCAGAGGTATGGCAAAGGAAGCTTTGACCACGTTGGGGCACCAGAGACCAAATTCGCCTGCGTCGGTGCAACCTACGCTATGATCGATCGATTGGCCTATATTGCTTCAGGGTGGAATGAACACAAGTGCGCTATAGTTGTGGCCACAGATATTGCGAAGTACGAATTGAACTCGTCTGGAGAACCAACCCAAGGAGCAGCCGCAGTTGCGTTACTTTTGAAGGAAAAACCTCGTCTAATGGCTTATGAACCTGAGTTTACTGGCTTCGGAACCGTTGACGACCGAGACTTTTTCAGGCCTATCGAACGAACGACAGCGGTTGTCGATGGGCAGTATTCCATTGGTTGTTACATACGAGATATGGGAATCGCAGTCGACGCATACAAGAAAAGGGCAGCAAAGTATCAGATAATCAAATCGCCCAAAGATAGCGTTATTGATAAGATCGATTTGGTCTCTTTTCACACTCCGTTCCCAAAGATGGTTGAGTACGCTTTTGCATCCTTCTTGATACATGATTGGCGAGGTCTTCCGATATACGACAAGATTATAAAAGAGATAGGACACGAGCCTAGCAGAGAAGGCTTCACCGCCGTAGAGTTCTACGTGTCCGAAAGTTATAAAGCGTTCAGAAAGAGTTTCGGGGGAACTGAAGAGTTCAGGAGAGAGTACGAAGAGAAAGTTGTGGACTCGCTGACCGCACAAAAGAACATTGGTAATTCTTATACTGCCTCTGTGTGGTTAGGTGTAACAAGTCACTTTGAGAAACGGAGAGATGATCTCGAAGGGAAGAGGTTTGGCATAGGTTCTTATGGTAGCGGAAGCAGCGCCATAGTATGCAGTTTTATCGTTCAACCAGAATACAAGGAAGTGACTAAAAAATTAGACCTGATACAGGAGTTGAGTCAAAAGCATAAGATATCCATGGACATGTATGAAAAACTACATGAAGGAAAACTGAAACTAAATGAAAGTGTCATACCACCAACGAATGAGTTTGCTTTAGATTGCGTAGGCATAAGCGACATTGACTGCGGCTACAGATACTATAAGTTTGTAAAGTAGCTACGTGGCATGAGAAGGCTTATATTGAACATCGAATCTTCCATTCATTGCTAGTATCTAAACGGATAGGCGAGGTGTCGAATCAATCGGTCTCGCTGGTTCTGTTTTGGACGCTAGTTTCCGCGACGCAGGACGAAAGAATAGATGCCGATAAGAACATGTGAAAAACTGGAAAGACTAAAGTATTTGGCAAAGCACAACTTTTCTTCTAGACTTCCCAGCAAGGCTCTATCGAAAAAGATAGACGCAGCCTCAGTGAAATATGAAAGTTTAACGACAAGTCCTTTTTCGCGGAAGAATGAACGGGAGGAGAAGAAATGAAAATCAAAGAGTTGAGAGACGGCATGAGAAGGGTTGACATCGTAGCAAAAGTTATAGACATATCTGAACCTCGGGAGGTCCAATCAAGGTACAGCGGTCAAACTTTCAGAGTGGCCGACGCAACGATAGGCGACGAGACTGGAACCATAAAACTTGTTTTATGGAACGAACAAATTGGACGAGTAAACGTCAACGACAACATAAGCATCGCGAATGGATACGTAAAATCTTTTCGGGGAGAGATCCAGCTCAACGTAGGGAAATATGGCAAACTAACCGTCAAGTAGGACTACCCTATTAACCGAACAGGAAATTTCATAATTATGAAACCAAAATGAGAGGTGAAAGAATGGAACGCGAAGGTAGAGAAGGGAGAAGAGGATTCGAAAGAGGGGAACGCAGTAGACCATTCATGCCTAAGCCCGTCGAGACGGGAAAGGAATACGATGTCGAAATCCAAGAGATGAGCCGCAGAGGCGAAGGAATTGCAAGAATCCAAGGCTTGGTTACCTTTGTTCCCAACGCTAAAGCAGGCGACCGCCTACGGATCAGGATAACCAGATTAGGCAGCCGATTTGCCGAAGCAGAGATTGTTAAGAAAACTTCTGAAGGCGGAACTGAGTAAGAGATCCTTGCAGTAGATGCCCAAAAAAAGCCGTTAATGTGCGCTTTTCTTCGATTCTTTAAAGGGTTCAATTAGGTCTTAATAACCATCTTTTTAAGATATCTTGCTCCATCTTCGCCCGTGAAACTTTGATTCTTTGGACGGCTTTCTTAACACGGTTTTTTGAGAACCCTTTTTCGTCGCAAAGAAAGGTGTAGAGCTCGGTCTCTTTTAAGGCTCCGTAGTCTGTTGTGTACTCAGAGGTGACTTCGGGCTCTAAAAATAATCGCCTAACGTCTCTGTAGTGGCCAGGAACTTTCGTCCTGATATCCTCCGGAAGGCTTTCAATTTCGCCATATTTCTTAATGAGTTTGAGTGCAGTTTTAGGACCGATGCCTCTTATGCCTTCGTTAAAATCGGTTCCGATCAGCATGGACAAGTCGATCAATTGTTCGCGGCTGATGCAGTACTTAGAGAGAAACTCGTCTAAGATGATGAGCTCAGGGTTTCGAGGCCTTGATATGCCTTTGCTTGGGAGGAACTCTTTCCCTGAGATTGTGAGATATCTTACAAGCAGGGGTGTTCCAAACAATAGGGAGTCATAGTCCTTGCTACTGGAGGCCCAGACATCGCCTTTCATGGTCATGTAAGCCGCCTGTGCCTCGGCTTCGCTGGGTGCCTGCACATAGGGGATTCCAAGCATGTCTAGGAGCATCTTAGCGTCCTCGATCATAGGCTGGGTTAAGCGGCTCGTCATAACGGCTTTAGAGAAGGCCTGGGCATAATCGCCCTTCTGGAGTGCTTCTCTCCATTCTTGGATGAATTTTTCTCGAATCTTCCCTCTCTTGATGATCTCTTTCTCTTTATACTTCGGGGGCTTTCCATCGAAAACGAAGACTAAACTCATGCCGTAATCGCTAGTAAGGCGTGTCGTCCGATAGAGAAGGCCCTCTAAATGCGAGGTTACAGTGCCCTTGGGGCTAAGAAGAGGATAACCACTAGGCGTCCTCACTAGGGCTAAAAACTGATATAGGTAATTATTCGCGTCTACGGCGATCTTTCGTCCTGAAAGGACGCTTAATCGGATAGTATGTTTGAGTATTATAGGCGTTAAGTTAACTCCCAAAGATCGGTCACAGCGCAAGATTTCTTGGCGTCATTCAAGATTTGCTAAAGTTGTGTTCTTAGCTCCTTTCTTAAGCATCTCTTTGATAGCGTTTTCACTGTCACCGGATTTGACGTCTATTCCCCGCACAGCGTCTTTGAGTAATATAGTCTCAAACCCGAGTTTCAGCGCATCTGTTACCGTCTTTTTTACGCAGTAGTCTGTTGCAAGGCCGCTGACGAAAACCCTTTTTATACCCATATCTTTCAATTGTTCGCCCAATCTTGTTCCGTCAAAACCCGAGTATGCCTCCTTTACAGGGTCAGCGGCCTTTGAGACAATTTTTGTTTTCTTCGGAAGCGCGAGGTTCGGATGGAACTCTGCGCCTTTTGTGCCCTGTACACAATGCGGATGCCAAACGCCGCCGTATGCCTTGAAAGATATGTGGTTTGGCGGGTGCCAGTCTCTCGTTGCGACGATTAATGCTTCGGCCTCATTGAACTTCTTTATGTAACCGTTAAGAATCGGAACGACCCTATGGCCTTCAGGGGTCGGTAGGGCTCCCCCGGGACAGAAGTCTATTTGAACATCTACCACTATCAGAGCATCTTCATTTTTGTTGAGGGCATATTTCAATCCCGGCTCCACCTCGGATATCCATGCTTAGTAGGAGCAGACGCCTGTTGGGCAGTCTCCGGCGAACTCTGACGTCGCCTGAACATATGGTTCACCCGCGGTTGCTCCTTGGATTGAGCCTAATGTTAGGACTTGCTCACTTTTGCTTCCATAGCGGTAGATGGTTATTCCCTTACACTTGAGCCTGTAGGCGAGCAAGTATATTTGTCTAACGTCCTCTATTGTCGCCTCATGAGGCAAGTTAACAGTCTTTGACACAGCATTGTCCGAATATTTCTGGAAGGCAGCCTGCATCCTCACGTGCCATTCAGGCGCTATATCCAGGGCCGTAACAAAGATTCTTCTAACATCTTGCGGAATCACGCTCATGTTCTGAACAGATCCAACTTTTGTTGTTGCAGTTATCAGTTCTGTGCTGTAGAAGCCTCTTTCTTTAGCGATCTTTTCGAAGAAGGGGTTGACCTCGAACAATTGGGTTCCCATAACGTTACGAACAAAGGAGACGGCGAAGAGCGGTTCGATGCCACTTGAGGTCCCAGCAATTATGCTTATCGTACCCGTTGGGGCGATAGATGTCACTGTGGCGTTTCGCATGACTTTATATCCTATCTTCTCCCATACGCTACCGGGGAAGTTAGGAAAGGAACCTCTTTCTTCAGCCATCTCAATCGACTTCCTCCGGGCTTCTCTGGTGATAAAAGCCATAACTTTGTCAGCTATCGATAGCGCTTCTTCAGAGTCGTAGGGAATACTCATCTGGATAAGCATTTCTGCGAGACCCATGACGCCTAAGCCTATTTTTCTATTATCCCTTGTGGCTTTCTCTATTTGAGGCAGCGGATACTTATTCGCATCAATAACATTATCAAGGAAGTGCACCGCTGTTCTCACGGTTTCCTTCAGTTTGTCCCAATTTACCTCGCCGGCTTGAATTATCTTTGACAGATTGATTGAGCCTAAATTGCATGATTCATACGGCAATAGAGGAACTTCACCGCAGGGGTTTGTGCTTACGATGTTTCCAACATGAGGTGTGGGGTTTCTGCGATTTATCTCGTCGAGGAAGATTAGACCTGGATCACCTGTGCGCCAGGACATCGTAACTATTAAGTCCCAGGCATCTCTTGCTCTTAGCTGCTTCACGAGTTGGCCGTTACGAGGGTTAATGAGATTGTAATTTTCATCGTTTTCCACGGCATTCATGAAAGCATCGGTAACTCCGACGGAGATGTTGAAATTCATTAGTATCCCCTCCTTCTCTTTCGCCGTGATGAACTCAAGTATATCTGGATGATCCACACGAAGGATCCCCATATTGGCACCTCTTCTTCGACCTCCTTGTTTAATCACATCAGTCGCTGCATCGAAGATCTTCATGAAGGAAACAGGTCCGCTGGCTACACCCATAGTAGACTTTACAACATCCCCTCGAGGCCTAAGGTTAGAGAAGGAGAAACCCGTGCCGCCGCCGGATTTATGGATCAAAGCCATGTATTTCAGGGCATCGAATATTTCTTCAATCGAATCTCCCACAGGCAGAACGAAACATGCAGAGAGCTGACCTACATCGGTTCCCGCATTCATGAGCGTTGGCGAGTTAGGGACGAATTCAAGACCAGCCATAACCTTATAAAACTGATCTACAATACTCCCAATGTCAATGCTTTTGTCATACAGGAGATCCGGAGCTGCAATATGTTTAGCTACTCTGCGAAACATTTGAGAAGGGGTCTCAATCACTCTTCCATTTTCATCTTTCTGCAGGTATCTTCTCTCGAGAACACTTATGGCGTTAAGCGACAGCTTTAAGTCGTCGACTACGCCTAGGAGCTCCTTCCTTTCTCTGATTTCACTCCTTTTTTGGCGGTATAGGATGTAGGCCTTAGCAGCCTCGTCGTAACCGTTTCTGATGAGTGTCTTTTCCACGATATTCTGTACGTCTTCTACGCTTGGAATTCTGTCTTTAAAATTCTCTTCAACGATTGCTACTACTTGTGCTGAGAGTTTTCCGGCTAATTCTCCATCGCCCATCTTTACGGCTAAGATCGCCTTATCTATAGCATCAGTGATCTTACTCGGGTCAAACGCAACTATTCTCCCATCTCTCTTACGAATGTGAGAAACAGGCATAATCGTTCCCTCCAACAAGGTAATTAAGAGTTGAAGGCCTTTTTCATCCTATAATATTGTTCTCACAGGTGTTTTAAAATGTTGCGTTGCAGAATACTTCGATATATATGAAAGCCTTAGAATCGTGTCAAATCGAAAGAGATTCAGAAGAAAATTAAGAAAGATAGCCTAGAAAAGTTTATAACTTGCTTATGTGCAACAGTAACAAGTAGCTATGCAACCTTCCAGAATGAGCGTTTTGTTCAGTTAGGTTGTGTCGATGTTGTCCGAAACCAAAAAATGTTTTACTACGTGCAATAAATTTCGTTGTGGAAAGAACGTTCTTCAATTTCGAGGCGGAACCGTTTGGTGCCGATGGACCGACGAACCATGCAACCCAATAAACTGCACTTATGCTCTATGCATAAACAGGCGTCTGCTGCCGGGTGGCATATGCGGAGAAACCATCAGAAGAAAAACAGTTGAAAGGAAGATAGATGAGGATCCCACCACAACTATAAAAGTGCGAGGAAAAACCTTCAGGAAAATTGGCGAAAAAGAAATCTTCTAAATCATGATCAGAACAAAAAATTCATAAAGAATTCGGAGTCATCATCCTATACAAGTTAAGCCTTAGCACTAAATTAAGAATAGTGATGCAGTTGTTCTGGAAATGTTATGGTTCCTCATCGAAGCTTTGTTCCATTGCAGCACTATATCAGTCTGACAAAATCTCTATAGAAAAGTCTAAATGAACCCAGATTCATTTTAAGAAGTGTGGGACTTTAGTGTCACATAACTTTCATGTTTATTATGACCTTGATAGAGAACTGAAGAGTAGAGACATTGATTTGATATTTGAGGGCTGGAATGAAAGAGACGAAAGGGTTGCAATCTTAAGCCCTCATGATGACGACGCGTTACTTGGCGCGGGATATCTTCTATTAGCAGATATCTCTGAAGGAGGCGAACCCTTCGTTCTGATATTTTGTGATGGGAGCGGTGGCTACAGCAACGTAGACGAGAAGGAAAGAATAGTCTCAGTCCGGCGAATTGAATCTACAAGAGCCTATGAAAAGCTTGGAATAAGGGAAGAAAACATAGTTCGGTTCGACTACCCTGACTTAGGACTTAGCCATACATTGGATGGAAGATTCCCGGGGGATTTGAGGGAACCACTGCCAAGGTTTAAGAGAGATTAAGCCCACTAGGCTTCTCATTCCGAACGATTATAGGGAACATATGGATCACGAAGCCCTCTCCTACATAGGCTTATACGATGGACCTCAAACAGGAGATCCCGTAATAGCTAATATGGGAGAGCCTTTTAGAATAAAGAGCTACTTAAAATATAGCGTCTGGGGCGACTTCTCTCCTGAGGACGCCTTTTCAACTGGCAGGAATCCATGATTGAGAGGCAATATCGCCATCAAAGTTAAAGAAGAAATCGAAGCGAAGATTCTCCAAGCCCTCGGAGAATTCAAGTCTCAAGAGAAGATTATAGCCCATCTAGTGAAGAGCAGGTTACAAAGAACCGTACGTAGTGGATATATTAAAGTCTATTTGAAGTTCAATCCGAGACCGAGCATGAATTATGCTGCATATATAAAGAAAGTTTTGGAGATCGATGAAACTAATCCTTCAAAGTTAATGCTGTAAGAATCAATTAGGATAACTGCGTTCATTTCTGCAGAGAATGTTAAGGCTTCGTGTGATTGTAAAGTCTACTCAACGGATTCTCGGTGTGGTTAAATCTGAAATGTCAACACTATAATCGTAAGTGCGGCTTACCAAAGATATTACGGGAATGAGACTGTGAGCGATCTCAATTGACAGCTTGTTAGCTGCTGTTTCAACTTTGCGATACAACTCTTCTACGACAGCCTTTCTGTCACGAACCGAGTCTGCCATAGAAATATTGTGAGACAAAAACGCGGCTAGAGCATCTCCATAAGAATCATATACAACCTTGTGAAGATCTGAGACGGACCGAGAAAACTCTTCCGAATATTTTGAGCCGCCTAATCGTAACACATACTCGGCAATCTGCGAAGATTGATCGCCTACGGCTTCAACTAGGCTAGCCGTTAAACGGTAGTCCAAGCAGTCTATGGCTGACACTTCTAGCTTCTCACTTAAGCTTGGGTTCTGGATAACCGTCCTTAAGATTCGCACTAAAAGGAAATACAGTCGGTCAACCTCGTCGTCTCTGGCCATTATATTGCTCGCAAGCTGAATTTCACACTCGATCAGAGCAGTAACAGCGTCTCGGTACATGCTCGAGGTGATGAGATGTTCCCGGCGAAGAACTTTCTCCGGCGCCAAGGCTGAAGGCTCTAACAGGCACTGAATAACTATCTTCGCATAGTCCTCCTCTATGATCTCTAGACCAATCAGTCGGGTCAATGTCTGTTTGATAGTCTCTCTCTGTTCCGTGGTAATTCTATCCTTGGCCTCAACTCTGATAACATCGTAACCTAAAAGGTATTTGCCGATGATCTCTCGGCTAAGATGCTGGCTTGGTCTAATCGTTATGGTTAGGGGAGACGGTTCCAAATTATAGCGTGGATTAATAACAAGCCGCCCATCATCCGCCATCGAAGTTGAAATAATTGAGCCCCGTTCAATCCCGTTCTTCGCAGCCCATTCTTTCGGCAAGGTAACAAAAAATGTTCCGCCTCTTGTCTTTTGCACTCTGCGAAGTTCCACGAAATTGCCTCCAAAGTTACCCAATATACGAAATAAATATTTACGGGGAAATATAAAGGCATACCCCAAAATTTATATTTTTACAGACAATCCTGCTATTCGATATCTATAATTGAAAAATCGTTAAATTAGAGAACAGAGATTTTTTTTACTAGATTGTTATCAAGAAGGAAGTGCGTTGAAGGAAGACATTGACCTCCGGACAGCAATCTCTACGCTAATAGGCGCCGGGTACCAATTAGACAAGGAAGCCTTTGACTTTTTAAAGGGAATATCTGAGAAAATAGATCTAAACATTTTGGTAAGAAGCGTTATTGAAGAAATTGAGAGGGTTCCAGAGAAACCCCTCATTATAAAACGAGAACTTTTGGAAAAAAAAGCGAAGGACCTCTATCCGTCAAAGTCTACTCCAACACCCTCAGCGGAAACCTCCAAAACAAGTTTTCACGTATATGCCGAAGAGGTTGAGACAGATTTAAAGGTGATAGATGATCCAACGCACCGAATAAAGGCGACCGGATCTCTTGAGGATTATGTTAAATATTTCCAAGATAGGTTAAAAAGGCTAAGCAGAATCATGAAGAATCGTATGGATGTGAAAGACGCTTCCACGATCCTGGAGGCATTTAAAGTCCCAAGCAACACTAAGATAAAGATTATTTGTATGATTACCGAAAAACGTGAGTCTCAACGTGGCATCTTCCTTCAAGTTGAGGATCTTGAAGCAAACGCAACCATCTTCGTGCCTTCAGAAAAGCATGAAGTTGTGCAAAAGGCTCAGAGGCTCATGTTAGATCAAGTTGTTTGCATATCTGCGGTGAAGGGAAAAAGCAACTTTCTTATTGCTGACGATGTTATTCTTCCAGACGTACCGTTGAAGACGCCGAATAAGGCTTCCATACCAGTCTACGCAGCGTTGATCTCGGATTTGCATGTGGGTAGCAAAATGTTCATGGGAGATTTCTTTGAAAATTTCGTGCTGTGGTTGAAGGGGAAAATTGGCGACAACCGTCTTAGAGAAATAGCGAGTCACGTCAAATATATAATAATAGCAGGTGATGTTGTTGATGGTGTAGGAATATATCCACAACAATTCGAAGAACTGGAGATTAAAGATCTCTATAAACAATATCAAGCAGCAGCTGAGTTAATCGAACAGTTCCCAGATTACGTCGAGGTGGTTATAATCCCAGGAAACCATGATGCAACCAGGCGCGCTTTGCCGCAACCCGCTATCTCGAAAGCATACGCTGAGCCGCTCTACGAGTTAGAGAGAGTACATCTCTTGGGCGATCCATCGACTCTGAGCTTGCATGGCGTAAACATATTTTTGTCACATGGCCGAAGCCTAGATGACGTAATCTCAACCGTTCCAAGAATGAGCTTTCAAGCACCAGAAGAAGCTATGCGATTCCTTCTACAATGCAGACACTTGGCGCCTGCTTATGGACTGAGAACTCTAATAGCACCTGATAAGATTGATCAACTCGTTATCGAGAGGGTACCGGATATATTTCATGCGGGACATGTACATGTGATGAAATACTGCAATTACAGAGGTATACTTGTGGTAAACTCAGGCGCTTGGCAAAAGCAGACAGAATACCAAAGGGAGATGGGGCACGTTCCGAACCCTGGAATAGTTCCGATTGTGAACCTCCAGAACTTGCAGGTGACACCTGTAAACTTTATATCAGCATCTTAAGAAAACGGGGAGAATTGAGAGGCTTCAGTTGTGAAAGCCTATCCTTGAGGCGCTGAAAGATATCTGGGCTTGTAATCTGTCAAGCTCCTAAATCTTTCATCATCGAAGAAGACTTCTTTGATTAGCCTCTTAGGTATGCCTAAACTTATTTTCTTGGTTCGCCCATAGCGTCCCAAGCTTATTACACGTGAGTTCAGCAGCCCCAGGGCGTCTAACTCGTTTATCAACCCACTTACCCTTCTCTGAGTCAGCGGGCTGAGACCTGACTGTTCACAGAGTTCGCAGTAAAGGTTGTAAATGTCGCCAGTTACTGAACGATTGATATTGAACTTTGAAAAGAAGTACACGCTTAATAGTACCAGCGTAGAGTATGACGGAAGGCTTTTTAAGGTTTCAAGGACCCGATCGTGTTCAATCCTTTCTTGAGCTTGTCGGACGTGCTCTTCTGAAATTCGTTCATTGCCTCTCCTTTCAGCCAGTTCGCCTGCAACTCGTAGGAGATCCAAAGCACGCCTAGCATCACCATGTTCAGCGGCTGCAAGAGCTGCACACAGTTTTGTTGCACCTTCTGTTAGAACATTGTCTTGGAATGCTACCTTTGCGCGATCCAAGAGGATGTCCCAAAGTTCGTCGGCGTTATACGGCTTGAAAACGATTTCTTCTTCGCTCAGTGTGCTCAGAACCCTCGGATCGAGCATATCCTTAAACTTCAGGTCATTTGTTATCCCCAAGATTGAAACTTTGCTGTTAGGGAGGCTCTCGTTTACTCTCGTGAGTTCATAGAGGAGAACATCGCCCCGGTTTCTGACTATAGCATCGATCTCGTCCAAAGCTACAATAAAGAGGGTTTTCTTGGAATCTAGACCCTGCTTAAACCTGTCGAAGACCTCTCCAACGGCCAATCCTGTGAAGGGAACCTTGATATCCAGAGCCGAGCACAAGAATGAGAAAACTCTATATTCGGTGCCAACCAGCCGACAGTTAACATAGCACACCTTAACAGAGGAGCCAAGTTCTTTAGACTTATCGAGAACCTTATTGAGAACAAACCTTATTACGGCAGTCTTTCCAGTACCCGTCTTCCCGTAAATCAAAGCATTAGAACAGAGGGAACCTCTCAATGCGGGAGCTAGTATCTCGCCGAGATAGCGAATATGCTCTTTGCGGTGAGGAAGGTTTTCGGGTACGTAATCGTGCCTAAGAACCTCTCTATTTCTAAAAACAGTTGAACCTCTCAAGAATTTGTCAAAAACTTCATCTAAGACATTCTTTTTGTCATCCATATCCGACCCTTCAGAAACAGATATGTGCATTATGCCATTTTGAACACATCTTTTCCCAACATAAGGTCTCTCATACAAAAAAGTAGATAGCGCTGAAAAGTATGTGAAAGCGACTTAAACACGCACCCCTCGCTTTCATATGGAGTGCCGAAGGCCCTTTTTGTGATGTGTTGCTTGTATGTGGAAACAAAGATCCCCCATTTATTGCGTAGGTTGTTGTTATTTAACAAAGACTGTATAATTTTTTCTACAAGTTCAAAAGAAAAATCGCAGTTTCAAGTAACCCGCAAAGCAATTCTCGGCTTAATGTTTAACCATTCCAGTGGAAAATAAGGGGTTGGGGGTCGCTATGTATTCTTAAATTTAAGAACCGATTTAATCTATGAGCCCTGATTTGAAGCATAACAACATTTAGCATCTCTCGCCGGCATGTTGTTGCTTTAACCCCAATTCACAAGCCAGCATGAATATGTAAAAATACGCAAAGTTGCATTGTTAATGCTCCTTTTTGCACTTTATTGCTTCGGAATTACCCTTTTCTTGTTCTCTTAATTGTGAATCGCCTCCCCTGCGTTTCCTTTGGAAATGGAAAACCGTTTTCACCTCGCTATATCTTCAGTGGAAAGAACTCGCGTTAATTCTGTTAACCAAAAAAGTAGCAGAAATACTTCATTCTTCAATTTGGGCCTTATTTCTTGCTTTTCTCTTTTTAGGTCTTCACCAAATTCTTTATAACTTGTGAACTGCAAAACTTTAACCCACCAAGACAAGTTAGTCGGGACGAACGGGTGGCTGTTGCAGTGCCAGTAAGGAAGATGCGCGTCGAAGTCTATGACGAATCTGGAAACCGGTACACGATAAGTTTCGAGGGTAGAGTAACAAGGGACAAGGCTCTGCGGATACTCGATATTGTTGAGCTGCTCAGTGGGATGCCTGGAATAGAAACTCAGTTAAGTCCCGCAAAAGATCTTTCAAAGATTGAAAAGGTGCACTTAGTAGTGGAGAAGCATCTCCCTCTGGTATGGTTTTCAGCTAAGGATGTTCAGCCGTTGTACCAAAAAGAGACAGGAGAACCCATGAGTCTTAGCACGACCTCCACCTTTCTATCAAGACTTGCAGGGAGAGGTATACTTGTGAAGAGCCGAAACTCTAACAGGGTTCTTTACAGGGTGATATCAAAGGATATGAAGAAATTGTTAGGGCATCTCTAGAAATCAGAAGCCTTTTTTTGTTGCCTCATTAGATCCACCATCTCTTTGTTAAGACGGTAAACATATGGCATTTTGTCCACTTCACGGTCCACGTAACCACGGGCGTATAGGCTTTTCATTAAACGCGCGGTGTGCTCCCTCGTAAGGTTTATTCGATCCTTAACCTCAGGGGCGGTCTTTCCGCCTTCAACGGCTAGGAGTTCGAGGACCTTTAACTCAGTTTCCGTCAGCGGAGCTAAGACACCTTCCCTTCTTATCGCAATAGGGGACTGTACCCTGACTTCGGGTGTTTGTCTCTCTTTCCATAGGGATTCAAGTTCAGCTATCTTCTGAACAATCATGTCTCTCTGAGACACGATGCTGCCGACACTCCTTTTTAATCCCTCATGATTGCTAAGAAGACTTTCTTGAGCCTTAGCAAGGTCATCCAACTGAGTTTTTATATTGACTATTCGTGAGTTCAAATCTTCAAACATCTGCAAATTCCCGACGGATGACTTTTCGCTCTCATTGGAGATTTCCACGATTTTATGTTGTAGCCTCCTAAGGTCGCTTCCAAAACTGAGGATTACGTCATCCAAAACGGCCTTGGCCTTGGAGTACTCCTTGTAGCCTTCCCTAACCCTTCTGTAGTACAGAAACATAATACAGGTAGTAAAAATGGATAGGAAGACGTAAATTATGGAGACCACGTCGGTAGTCAAGTGCTTCTCCTGCTCCGTTTTGTGATATCACAAAATCACATTACATCACATAACTTATCACGTACGTAATATTAAGTCTTTCTATTCTGTCTCAACCTTGAACATGCTGTATGCTACCGATTAGGAGTTTATTTGCTAGATTAGGTAGTAATCAAGCCTATTCTTGTGTTACTGGAACGAGAAAAGCTCTGATACGTCATCTGGGTTTCGCTATTGTGATTTGTGACATCACATCTTTCTTGACATCGCCTTGGGCTCAGAAACGC